>OFMB01000372.1_pt1 | contig 29035 bp, 22 predicted proteins | sample 1541111 | NCBI WGS metagenome assembly OFMB01 (sample SAMN04209241, study PRJEB22552) | human gut metagenome | biome: gut; material: feces | host: Homo sapiens | place: USA: Oklahoma
CAGCACCTGCTTTCGATATTTGCTTCCGCTGGTGGCATTGATATAAGTAATTCTTGCCACCAAACCGACTAAAGCCAGCAACACTAAGGAAAATAGTACTGCCAGCTTTTTCTTCATACTGTAATTTATTTTTTTTACCGGCCTGCGCCTTCTTGTACTCAATCGATCACCTGCTTAAAAACTGTACTTCTGTTACTTGTGCGTGTCCACATCCTGATACTGTCTCACATAACTGTTTCCTTCCGTGGTATAGGTCTGTATCTGATCCTCCGAAGGATATTTCATTCCAAGCTCGCCGATAGCTTTTTTCTTGATCTCGCTGATATCCACTGCAGAAGTGACCTGACTGTAATATGCATCGTTATCTTCTTTCAGCTGTGCAAGCTCAGATTCCAGATTTGCAACATTTTTCATACTCGCCGTGATTTCGGATTTTACCTGAAGATAATTGATACAGGTAAAAAGTACCGCGATGGAAACTGCCGTAAGAAACAGAACGAACCCCTTGTTCATGGCCATTGCCTTTTCCCGGTTCCGCTGTGCCTGTCTGCTTACCACCTGTTTTGCCGGTGTCACAGGTACTGCGGATTTCTGTTTTCTTTTCTGAGCCAGCCGTCGCCTTTCCTGTATCTCGGGCAGATCAGTCCTCTGAGGAACTTCCTGCAGCCGTTTTACCGCATTTCCCTGAACATACATTTCTCTGCTGTTCCTGACGGTATTTCGATTTCTTCTGGCTGTAGTCCCTCTTCCTGTCTTCGCCATTTGCCTACCTTCCATCTCTCAACTACATTTTCCGTTCAAAAATACGAAGCTTCGCACTTTTGGATCTCGGATTCTCTTCCATTTCCTCTTTTCCCGGTAAGATCGGTTTCCTTGTGATCACCTTACCCTTGGATTTCTTTCCGCATACGCAGACCGGAAAATCCGGCGGGCAGGTACAGGGATTTTCATTTTTTCGGAAAATGGTCTTAACGATCCTGTCTTCCAGAGAATGGAATGTAATGATACAGATCCTTCCTCCGTCATCCAGGAGATCGATCATGCCGTCCAGGGAATCCCGAAGCACGTCAAGCTCCCGGTTGAGCTCAATACGTATTGCCTGGAAAGTCCTCTTGGCCGGATGTCCTCCTGTAGCTTGTATTTTCATGGGGATCGCACCCCGTATGATCTCTGTCAGTTCTCCGGTTGTCCGGATCGGTGCCTGCTCTCTGGCAGCCACAATATGTTTCGCTATATTTTTGGCAAATTTATCTTCGCCGTAATCGCGGATAATCCGATACAGCTCCCGTTCCTCATAACCGTTGACTATATCACCGGCTGTACGGCTCTGTCTTCTGTCCATTCGCATGTCCAGAGGAGAATCGTACCGATAGGAAAAACCTCTCTCTTCATTATCCAGCTGATAAGATGACACTCCCAAATCCAGCAGGATCCCGTCCACCTTCTCAATGCCACGGGATCTCAGCTCATCTGCCATGTAACAATAATTGCTGCGAATGATTGTCACCTGATTAAAGGCTGACAGCCGTTCACTCGCAGCAATTATCGCATCCTGGTCTTGATCTATGCCAATAAATCTCCCCTTGGCAGAAAGTTTCTTACACACCTCTGTGGCGTGTCCCGCTCCTCCTAAAGTGCCATCCACATAGATTCCATCCGGCTTTACCCTTAAGCCGTCAATGGTCTCATTGAGTAATACAGATTTATGCTTAAATTCCATATCCGTCTCCTGTGGGATTTCTACCTGCGTTATGCTCAAATGACGATTCCTATGTTCTGCATGCTTTCCGCAATGCTGTCCATATCATCATAATTGCAGTTCTCGCTCCACTTCTCTTTGCTCCAAACCTCGATCCGGTTCAGATTACCCGTAAGCACCACATCCTTATCCAGACCAGCAAACTGGCGCAGCGTCTGCGGCACCAGGATTCTTCCCTGCTTATCCAGCTGACATGTTGTAGCTCCGGCTACAAAGAAACGTGAAAAGGTTCTTGCGTCTTTATTTGTAAGTGGTAATGCTCGGAGTTTCTCTTCAAAAGCAACCCATTCATCCATCGGATAAATAGAAAGGCAACCATCCAACCCTCTTGTCAGTACGAACTCTTCCCCTAAGAGTTCCCTGAACCTGGAAGGGATGATCAGACGCCCCTTCGCGTCGATCGTATGATTATACTCGCCCATGAACATGAAACCCACCTACTCTCGTGAAACACGATTCTCCCCTTCGTGCTTCCAGGGTGCAAATGGTGTATTCTGCCACTCATCCCCATTCGCTACCACTATTCACCACTTTCTACCACTTATGTAATCATTCTAAACTATTTACCATGAAAAAACAAGTGCATATCCAAGTTTTTTTTCATTTCATGAAATATCCACAGGTTTTTTTTCAACCTGTTTATTTTCTGTGCATTATTATGAAATGAAAAAGCTTCCGGACAGTCGCCGGAAGCTTTTTTCTGACTTTATGTTCTGTTATTTTATGACATTTTAAAGGCCTTTGAACACAAAGGAAAATTTCATCTTTCCATTGGTATCCAGAAGGTACTCCGGATGGGTGCGGGCACCCCAGCTGTCATCTCCTCCAACACCCATCTGCGCCTTTGCGGCACGGACAACGGTATAATGGATTGCCGGAAGCTCATAGGGATGCATGGCATTTTCCATTTCATGAGGAGTATATGGAAGTGCCGAGAACATCATCGGGCCGTTTTCTTTATCCATCTCAAAGAGCATTCCTCTGCCCTTTCTGTCTGTGATCTTTGCCCAGCGTACTTCCTCCTTGTTTCCGCATTCCTGCGGCACAAGATAGCGTGCCATATTGTCTGTCACGAGATTCTCATAAATGCCGAGCTTTGCGCCATGCTTCCGGTCTGCATAAGTCTCTGCCGGTCCCAGGCCGTACCACTGAACATGATCATAATCCGCATTGAATTTAAAGAGTACTCCGAACTCCGGCATATCGCCCAGCTCTTTTACAGGATCATAGGTCAGCGTTGTCTTTACTCTTCCATCTCCGGTTACCTCATAGGCAAGACGGCATTCACTGGCAGGCGTAGTTGGCAGGATGTAGGTAAAAGCAACCTCCACGCTGTTTTCGTGAACCGTTGTCTCCGGAGCATTGGCCGGACCATACATGCCTTTTCGGTAATCCTTATGACTTGCGTACATGCTGGCGATCTTCCACTGTGCATAGCGCATCTGCATCAGACTTCCGCAATCATTATCTGTAGGTGCTCTCCAGAAGTTGGGCTTCGGAATCGCTTCGATCATTTCTCTTCCTGCATATTTATACGAAACCAGCCCACCATTGAGAACGGAAAACAGCACTTCGAAATTTTCCCCGCGGACACCGATGTTATGAAGGCTTCTCACAAGCTCCACGCCACACGCAGGAGCTTCCGGTGTTCCTTCCACCTGATAAACATACTGGCCGAAAGCAACCTCATGTCCTGCCTCTGCCCAAAGTGTTTTTTCTCTGAGAAGGAAGGCTACGGTTACCGTATATTCGCCCGGGCGCTGCTGTTTTCCAAATGGAAGTCTGTAGGTCTGTTGGCTTAAAGGCTCCACCGCTGTATCCAGTGTCTCTTTGCGGAGGACATGACCGTTCTTTGCAAGAGTCACTTCACATCGGAATGTGTCCGTATTTACAAAAAGATTTTTGTTGATGATCTTAACAGAATCCTCACTTACCTGCGCAGTGATATTCTGGTAGTTGAATTTTACCTCCTGCATCTTTGGTGAAGCATCTCTGTCTCCGCCGTATGCGATACCGTTTCCACTGAAATTATAATCTGTAGGACGTTCACCGAAGTCTCCGCCGTATGCCTGGAATTCTTTACCGTAACGGTCTTTTTTGTAAATAGACTGATCAATGTAATCCCAGATAAAGCCACCCTGATATTTCGGTTCTGTATCTGTAAGATCTGTATATTTATGCATTGCGCCGCAGGAATTTCCCATTGCATGGGTATACTCACAGCAAATAAACGGCTTGCTGTCATCCTTTGCAAGGAACTCCCGGATCGCTTCCACGGAAGGATACATCTGGCTTTCCATGTCACTGGTGGCATTGTAGCTGCGGTCATGGAAAACCCCCTCATAATGTACCAGTCTTGTAGGATCATTCTTGTGGTAGAACTCAGACATCTCAAAGATATCTTTTCCACCAAAGGATTCATTTCCACAGGACCAGATCAGGATCGCCGGGTGGTTCTTGTCACGCTGATACATGGAATTTACACGGTCCAGCATCATGCCCAGCCATTCCGGTTTGTTGTGCGGAACGATATCCGTGTGATCTCCGGTAAATTCTGCTATATCCCAGGTTCCGTGAGATTCCAGATTGTTTTCTGCGATCATGTAAATACCATATTCATCACAGAGACGGTAGATCGGAGATGCATCCGGATAATGACAGGTACGGATTGCATTGATGTTGTTCTGTTTCATGGTCACGATGTCTTTGAGCAGTTCCTCCCGGGACACATGTCTTCCTGTGACAGAGCTGAACTCATGGCGGTTCACACCCTTGAATACGATACGTTTTCCGTTAAGGGTCATGATACCATCCTTCATTTCAAAACGGCGGAAACCGACTTTCTCCGGGATGATCTCCTGGAGCTTTCCGCTTTCATCACTGATCTCCAGCTCCAGATCATAGAGATTCGGCTCTTCTGCACTCCAGAGAAGGGGATCCTGAATCTCCCAGGTACAGGTATCCTCTCCGTTCAGAGATCTTTCCTCCTGCAAAAGGATCTCTCCCTTTCTGGAAAGTGTAAGCTTCATTTTTCCTTTTCCCCAGGTACTGGTCACGATCTCAAGCTCGGCTTTTTTGAGAGTTTCATCCGGAATGGCACGGATCCTGAGATCATATACATGGACATCCGGTACCGTAAACAGATAAACATCTCTGTAAATTCCGGAAAAACGGTAAAAATCCTGATCCTCGCACCAGCTGCTGGCTGTCCATTTAAACACCTGTGCCGCCAGCTTGTTCTCGCCGTCCTTCAGATATTCCGTAAGCTCGAATTCTGACGGAGTAAAAGAATCTTCACTGTATCCCACAAATTTTCCATTGAGCCACAGAGCCAGGCCGCTCTCTGCTCCCTGGAATGAAACAAATACTCTTTTTCCTTTCATGCTCTCCGGCACATGGAAATATCTCACATAGCTTGCCACCGGGTTAAAACGTTCCGGGATCTGTCCCGGATGAAGTTCTTCATGGCCTTCCCACGGATACTGGACATTGGCATACTGCGGTGCATCATATCCTTCCATCTGGATATGTGCCGGCACATAAATGTCCTCCCAGTCCTTACAGGAATATGCTTCTTCCTCAAAGCCTGGGATAGCAGATGCATAATTCCGTGCATAATGGAACTTCCAGAGACCATTCAGACTGTGACGGAAAGAAGTTTTCCCATCTTCTCTCTCTTCCTCACAGCGATAATATGTATGATCTGAGTGGGCATCCATTCTTCCGTCGCTGAAATACCGGGGATCTTTTAACAGAGAATGATCAAATTTTTTCATTTTTTCCTCCTGCCCGGCAGATTCTGTTTTTTCTGCCGGATCCTTCGTTTTTTATGCTATGATCATTATAGTATAATCCACCGGATTATGGTATAATATGTTTCGCCAAAATATATAACATTTAGAAACAGGTGAATATCATGTCGATCTATTTCAGAAACACTCCGGTCAGTGCTCCCTTCATGTTTGAATCTCTTGGGAACCACTGGAATCAGGTTAATATCTTCCGTCCGGACGGGTATCCGTATTATCATTACCTCCAGACTGAAAAGGGTACCGGACGCATTGAAGTCCGTGGAAAATTTTATACTCTCGGAGCCAACGAGGGCATCCTCATCGCCCCCGGTGTCCCTCATTCCTATCACAGGGAGTCTACTTCCTGGACCACGATGTTTGCCACCTTCACAGGAACACTGGCAGGCAGCATTCCTTCCATGACAGACAACCAGGAAGTGATCCTTATCGAAAAGGAACAGGGAGCCAGTATCCGAAAAATGATTTCTTCTACCTTGCGTAAATATCATCAGCCCACACCGGATATGAAATCTCTTTCTTCCGACTGCTATAATTTTCTTATGAATTTTACAGACTGTGCAGCTTCTCCGAAGATACAGGATAATCCTCTCTACCAGAGATATGTGATCCCGGTAATAAAAGAAATCGAAACCGGTTATCAGCAGGATATCACTGCAGCGCAGCTGAGCCGGAGCGTTTTTGTCTCTCCGCAGTATCTTTCCCGTCTGTTCCGCCGTTTTATGGGCTGCTCGGTTTACGAGTACGTTACCATGTACCGCATCAGCCGCGCCCGGGAGCTTCTGCTTTCCAGACCGGATATGAAGATCCAGGATGTTGCCGGCGCTTCCGGATTTTCCGATGCCAGCCACTTTATCGCCATGTTCCGTAAAGTCACAGGCACAACTCCTCTGGATTTCCGAAAGATGTACTGATATATTCCTACTGCACAGCACAAAAAACTGCCCTGCCGGAAACCTCGTAGAAGACGTTTTCCTGCAGGGCAGTTTTCTGCTGCTCTTATCAGCCAAATGCCGGTATCCTATCCTATATTCTGATCCATCAGACAAAAGCATCTGTATCCTGTATCTGTTTGCTCTCAGTTTCCGTAATATAATTCCAGAATACGGTCAACTCTTTGGCTGGCCTCCAGATTCTTCAGAAGATCGCTCCTGCTCCTGATCTGGCTGTCCAGCTTCTTCCGTTCCTCCTGCAGCTGCTGCAAAAGTGACGCTTTCCGAAGAGCTTCCTCTTTCTTCTGTATCTCGTTCTGATCCATTTTTTTCTCCCTGTACAGTCTCTGTTTCCAGATTCTCTGCTACATTTTCCCGTTGCTGTTCCGCTTCTTTCTCTGCCTGCTGATCTTTCTCGATCCTTCTCATCCGTACTTTTGCCCGCTTTCTGGACATCACGCGTTTCACTGCAACTACCACGGTGCAAAGAACAAAAAGTATTACCGAGATCACCAGTGAAACATCCATGCCGGTTCCCGGAAACAGTATTTTATCTGTGCGGAACCACTGGAGCACTGCTCTTCCAAGACCATAGCCTGCCAGATATTTCAGAAAGATCTCTCCCTGAAATACTTTTTTGCGAAGCAGCATCATAAGCATCAAAAGCACAAGCAGACACCAGAGACTTTCATAGAAAAACAAGGGCTGTACCAAAATCCAGGTACCACCGTCCACGGTTTGAAGCTTTTCACGCATAGCCGTGGTGACCTCTCCTGCCCGTACCGCAGTCAGCGGCAGCTGCATAGAAAAAATGTTGTCTGCATATTCCCCGAAAGATTCTCTGTTAAAAAAGCTTCCCCACTTTCCTATTATCTGCCCGATCAGAAGTCCCATGCAGGCAAGATCTGCCATCTGCCAGAAGGATTTCTTTCGGATCCTGCAGTAGACCGCACCACCCAGCACACCGCCCAGAAGTCCGCCATAAAACATAAGTCCTCCGGACCGTATATTCAGAAGCTGTCCCGGATCATTTTTATAAAGGCTCCAGGAAAAAGCCGCATAAAGCAGCCTTGCCCCTGCCACACCGGAAAGCAGCGTTATGATGGCCAGATCCAGATATGCATCCGGATCTTCATGATTTCTTCTGGCTTCCAGTACCACAAAAAAGATTCCCAGAAGCATTCCTATCGCGATCAGGACGCCATAGATCGTGATCTCAAAGCCAAAGATCTCAAAGGATCTCGGCACATGATCCAAAACCAGATTTAATCCGGGAAACCGAATTGACATATCCATAAAATCACCTGTTATAATTTTTCAGCTTACAGCCGGTATTTCACAGACGTTGGTGATCACACGTTAAATCTGAATAAGATCACATCTCCGTCCTGTACAACGTACTCTTTTCCTTCCATACGTACAAGGCCCTTCTCTCTGGCACCTGCATAGGAACCGCAATCCAGAAGATCCTGATAATTCACAACCTCTGCTTTGATAAATCCACGTTCAAAGTCTGTGTGGATCTTACCTGCTGCCTGCGGTGCCTTGGTTCCGATCTTGATGGTCCATGCTCTTGTCTCATCCTCTCCTGCTGTCAGGAAGCTCATAAGGCCAAGAAGGTGATAGCTTGCGCGCACCAGCTTCTCCAGGCCGGATTCTGTCAGTCCCAGATCCTCAAGGAACATCTTTCTCTCATCCTCATCCAGCTCGGAGATTTCCTCCTCGATCTGCGCACAGATCACAAATACCTCGCTGTTCTGTTTGGCAGCGTATTCACGTACTGCCTGTACATACTGATTGTTCGCCCCATCATCTGCGATATCATCCTCTGCAACGTTAGCCGCATAGATCACCGGTTTTGCAGTAAGAAGATTATAGGTTGCAAGCCATGCATCCTCATCTTCGTTCTCTGTTTCCAGAGTAATGGCAAGCTGTCCCTCTTCCAGATGCGCCTTTACTTTTTCAAGGAATGCAAGCTCTTTGGCAGCTTCCTTATCCATACGTGCAGTCTTGGTAACCTTGGCAATTCTTCTCTCGAGGATCTCAAGATCAGAGAAAACAAGCTCCAGATTAATAGTCTCGATATCGCGGAGCGGATCAATGCTTCCATCTACATGAACAACATTGGAATCCTCAAAGCAGCGTACCACGTGAACGATAGCATCTACCTCACGGATATTTGCAAGGAACTGGTTTCCAAGTCCCTCTCCCTTAGATGCGCCTTTTACAAGACCTGCAATATCGACGAATTCGATCACTGCCGGTGTTACTTTTTTTGATTTATAAAAATCTCCGAGAAGATTCAGTCTCTCATCCGGAACGGTTACAACACCCACATTGGGGTCGATAGTACAGAACGGATAGTTTGCGGATTCTGCTCCGGCTTTTGTCAGTGAATTGAATAATGTACTTTTTCCTACGTTAGGAAGTCCTACGATACCTAATTTCATCTCTCTATATACATCCTTTCGATATATTTATTTACAGTATTTTTCAGATACTCTTTAAACAGGCCTTTCCGTTTTTCAGGCCATCCCTGTCCCATATTACCATACACAGCCTGAAATCGCAACTGTGAGGCATTTATTGTTACTGTCAGTCCCTGGACATGATCATCAGAAGCTGCCCGCTTTCATACAGGATCTCTGCGGTTTCTTCCGAAATCTCATTGCTGACGGTCAGGCCACTGTCTTCTACTGTCAGATGATATCCGTTCAGCGGATACTTAAATCCCCTCAGAGTGAGGCCTGTCACATCACCTCCCACAGTAAAGAATGAAACATATTTTCCAAACTGCTCCTCTCTGTGCAGTATGGTTCCGCTTTCTGCAAGTGTGATATAATTCCACTGATCTGCGATCGCAATACGAACGCCCTGTTCCTTACCCATGGAAAGCAGTCCCAGATTCGCCAGCACATGATCCAGCCTTGTGCCGGTAGCTCCCAGGATCAGGATATCCTTTGCACCCTTGCGGATCATCTGGTTTACCGCAGACTGTGTATCCGAATCATCCTTCTCTGGCTTCAGCCTGATGATCTCCGGTCCCTTCAGGCTTTCCATATATTTTTGGCCTTCTTCGGAAAGACTGTCAAAATCCCCAATTGCAAGATCCGGAATAAATTCCCGGTTTTTCATAAACCATTCCATCCCCTTATCTGCAGCAACAAGAGTGATTTTCTCTCCTCGGCTTTCTTCTATTCTTTTTTTTAAAAAATCGAGGGCAAAACCATTCTGGATATTGCCCCCGCTGATTATTATTGTATCGATCATTTTCAGTCCAGCTCTTTTTTGATATTGTGGATTTTTTCTGTAATGTGTCTTACATTGGCTGCCACATCGCCCTTAAATACCCAGGAACCTGCGACCATGAGGTTTGCACCGGCACGCATAACCGTCTCCAGTGTATCATCATTGATACCACCATCTACCTGGATATCAACATCCAGCTCTTCTTCATCAATAAGCTCACGAAGCTCCTGGATCTTCTCTGTGCATTCGTCCATGTATTTCTGTCCGCCAAATCCTGGCTGAACAGTCATTATCAGCACCATATCCACATCTTCAAGAAGATGGCTGATGTCATTTACCGGTGTGGATGGCTTGATCGAAACTGCCGCCTTTACCCCTGCTGCCCTGATCTGCTCCAGTGTACGCTCCAGATCCTCACATGCCTCCGCATGTACAGTAATGGAATCTGCTCCGCATTCTACAAAATCGCGGATATATCTTTCCGGTTCTGTTACCATCAAATGTACGTCGAAAAACATGTTGGATTCTTTCCGGATCGATTTGATCACCGGCATTCCAAAAGAAATGCTGGGAACAAAATCTCCATCCATAACATCAATATGCAGATATTCAACGCCTTCCTTTTCCAGAATTTTGATCTGTTCTCCCAGTCTGTTAAAATCTGCTGATAAGATCGACGGGCACAATCGGTATTCCATGACTCAGTATCTCCTTTTCTCTTTTAATTCCTGGTGCAGCTCCAGATAATCTTCATATCGGAGTCTGCTGATCTCATTGTTCTCAAGGGCTTCCTTAACAGCGCAGCCCGGTTCATGTATGTGACGGCACCCCTGAAAGCGGCACTGTCCTTCATATCTTCGGAACTCCGGAAAGTAATCCTTCAGTTCCTGCTCCTCCATATTTTCAATATATAAGGAGGAAAATCCCGGTGTATCCACAAGGAATGTATCCTGTGCCACCGGTATGATCTGTGCATGGCGCGTGGTATGTTTTCCCCGTTTCAGCTTACGGCTGATCTCACCGGTTTCCATCTCCACTTCTTCCTGAAGGGAATTTGTAAGAGAAGATTTTCCCACGCCGGATGGGCCGGCTACCACAGTTGTCCTGCCCTGAAGCACTTCTTCGATCTCGTCGAGTCCTTCTCTCTTCAGGGCACTTGACAGGATCACCTGATAGCCGCAGCTCTGGTATGTTTCATAGAGAAATTCCAGCTCTTCCGTTGTTGCCAGATCTTTTTTGTTAAAACAGATGACTGCCGGAACACCTTCCCTCTCCATCATAATGAGGAAACGATCCAGAAGCATGAAGTTCGGCTTCGGATTATCCATGGCAAATATCACCAGTGCCTGATCTACATTGGCCACAGCCGGACGGATCAGAGAATTCTTCCGCTTGTGGATCTCCGTCACACTTCCCTCCAGTTCCTTTTCATCCAGAACTGTAATGTCCACATTGTCACCTACCAGAGGCTTGAATTTATCCTTACGGAAAATTCCCTTGGCTCTGCATTCATATGTATTACCGTCTTCTGCATATACGTAGTAGAATCCGGCAATACCTTTGATTATCTTTCCCTGCATGATCACTCAGCTTTCTTGAATGTAACCGTGTAGGTTCCAAGCTGCTGATAATCCCCGTCTACCTCTTCATAGAGATAGATGGTTCCTGAGGTAACGCCCTCAGCACCTGAGATATCAAGCTGATACGGGAAGCTGATATTCTGTCCATCAATGATGGTGGATGCCTTAGGCTCACCGTTTACGTCCTGGATCAGTTCCAGACGGATCGCGCCTCCATTGTAGCCGGACGGGGTATCCAGTGTCTGTGTACATTTCCAGCCTGTGTTTGCATTGACATCTGCTGTAGATGTAGTTGTGGATACTGTGCTGTCCGCAGATGCTGTGCTGTCTGTAGATGCTGTACTATCTGCAGATGCTGTACTATCTGCAGATGCTGCGCTGTCTGTGGATGGAGCCTTGTCACCGGAGCTGATGGTAATGCTGATCGGCTGATCCGGGTCTGCTGCCGCATAGGCTTCCGGATCCTGTGCGATAACTGTACCTGCAGCTTCTGTACTCTGCTGTTCTGTTATCTGGATATCAATAAATTTCCCTAAAGTAGTAAGCGCATCATCCTTGGTCATTCCTACAACACTCGGAACCTCAGCATTATCGCCATAATCAACCCCTCGACTGACTGTCAGTGTTACAGAAGAGCCTGCCTGCACAGAAGTACCTGCTACCGGTTCGACATTGTAAACATATCCCGGATCTACCAGCGCATATCCGTTGTCATCTGTGTCGCTGTATTCTTTCTGGACATTTACCTGAAGTCCAAGATCTTCCAGAGTCTGCTGTGCATCGATTCCTGTACGTCCATCCAGATCTGGGATCGTAACCTGTGCTGTTCCGGTGCTTACCCAGTATTTCACAGTTGTATTGGCTTCAACCTGTGTTCCCGCAGCTGTCTCCTGACGGGAGATCCTGCCTTTTTCCTGATCGGATGCCTCCTCACCGGCCATCTGGACACCCAGATGCGCATCGTTTGCAAGTGTTTTAGCCTCTTCCTCTGTCTTGCCTACAAGATCAGGAACAGTTGCCAGACCGTCAGCTGCTGATTCCTGCTTCGCTTCTGCCTTGCTGCTGTCTGCAGCTCCGCTGCTGCCGGTTCCAAACAGTCCTGCGGCACGTCCAAGCACTACCACAAGAACGATCAGAAGGACTGCACCTCCGATCAGTGCCGCAATCGTCAGGCCTCTTCCGGAACCATGATGCTTCTTTTTCTTTCCGGATCTATGCTCGGATCTCGGTCTGTATTCTTCCTCTGCATCATCGTAATCGTTATCGTCGTATTTTTCTTCCTCAAGTGCGGTGATCTCCGGTTTTGTGATCTGCTTCGGTGTATGTTTGATCTCACCAAGCTCTTCTTCTGAGATCACAACCGTCTTGGCATCGTTGTCAACTGTAGTAAGCTTTACAAAATCACCCTGGGGATCGATCAGAGAATGCTTCAGATCTGCGATCACATCCTCCATACGGCTGTAACGACGATCTACACTTTTCTGTGTACATTTCAGAATGATCTGCTCCAGACTGTACGGAAGGTCCGGTGTATAAACACTTGGCGGAACCATCTCTTCCTGCAGATGCTTGATAGCGATCGCCACAGTGGTATCTCCGTCAAAAGGAACTCTTCCTGTGACCATCTCATACAGTGTGATTCCAAGAGAATAGATATCGCTCTTCTCATCGCTGTATCCGCCTCTCACCTGCTCAGGTGAGCTGTAATGTACAGATCCCATTACATTGGAGCTGATCGTATTGGAAGATGCAGCTCTGGCAATTCCAAAGTCTGTCACCTTTACTTTACCATCTGTGGAGATAATGATATTCTGGGGTTTCACATCTCTGTGAACGATACCATGGCTGTGTGCCGCCTCCAGACCCATAGAAACCTGGATTGCGATACTTGTAGCCTCTTTAATGGAAAGCTTTCCCTTCTTGGAGATGTATTCCTTCAGAGTGATACCCTCGATCAGTTCCATAACAATGTAATAAACACCGCCGTCATCTCCTACGTCAAATACATTGACGATATTCGGATGTGTAAGACCAGCTGCCGCCTGGGCCTCACTTCTGAATTTCTTTATAAACGTGGTGTCTTCCCGAAACTCCGGTTTCAGGACCTTCACTGCAACAAAACGGTTCAGCTTATGGTCCATAGCCTTATAGACATCTGCCATTCCGCCAGTTCCGATTTTTCCTACGATCTCATAGCGCTCGGCTATGATCATTCCCGTCTTCAACATGCTTCCACCTCATTCGTGAATGGCTCTACCAGTACGACTGCAATATTATCCTTACCACCATTCTGATTTGCTTCCCGAAGGAGCGCACTGCCCTTCTGATCAATATCTGCTTCCGGATCGGATATGATCTCCTGGATCTTCTCATCTTCAACCATATTGCTGAGACCGTCTGAACACATCAGGATCGTACATCCTTTTTCAAGTTTCAGATCAAAGAAATCCACATCCACCGTTTTCTCCGCGCCAAGTGCCCTTGTAATGATGTTCTTATCCGGATGATTCCGTGCTTCCGCTTCGCTGATCTCGCCCATTCTCACCATTTCCTGTACCAGGGAATGATCTCTGGTGACCTGGCGGATCCCGTCCTGGATCACATATAAACGGCTGTCACCCACATTGGCTACATAGGCATACTGATCTACAATAGTCGCCACCACCATAGTGGTTCCCATGCCCCGGAGGTTTTCGTCTTCCTGCGCACGGTTTCTGATCTCCGTGTTCGCAGCTTCGATCGCATGACGAATAACCTTCACAGGATTGTAATCCGCATCTTCACGGATTTCATCCACAAGGATCCGTACTGCATGTGAGGATGCATAGTCACCGGCGTTATGTCCGCCCATTCCGTCCGCGACTGTGAAAAGATTAGGCAGATTTCCAACCGGACCTTCAGATGCAAACACGTAATCCTGATTCATCTTCCGCTTCTGCCCTACATCAGTAGCTGAGTATATCCTCATGTCACTTCTCGCTTTCTGTTTTTTCCATGTAACTTTTTCTTAGCTGTCCACAGGCACCGTCGATATCGCTGCCCATTTCCCTTCTAATAGTAACATTAATTCCGTATTTTTCAAGTTTTATTTTGAAATTCTCCACAGCCTGTCGAGTAGACCTCACATAGGAGCGTTCCTTGATGGGATTGACCGGAATCAGATTTACATGGCAATTGATGCCTTTTATACGGCCTGCCAGCTGTCTCGCATCTTCTTCACTGTCGTTGACGCCGGCTACAAGACTGTACTCAAAGGTGATCCTTCGGCCTGTTTTGTCAAAATAATTTCTGCAGGCATCCAGAACCTCATCCATGGAATACTTATTCGCGATCGGCATCAGTTCCTGTCGTTTTTCATCATTTGGAGCATGAAGGGAAAGTGCCAGAGTGATCTGAAGCTTTTCTTCAGCCAGATCATACATCTTCGGCACGATCCCACAGGTAGAAACCGTCACATTTCTCTGACTGATCCCAAGACCGTTTTCGTCGGTAAGGATCCGGACAAAACGGACAAGATTGTCATAATTATCCATCGGCTCACCGGTTCCCATCACAACTACATTGGCCACACGTTCGCCGGTATCTGCCTGGATACGGTAAATCTGATCCAGCATCTCGGACGGTTTCAGGCATCTGGTCAGTCCTCCGATGGTAGATGCACAGAATCTGCATCCCATACGGCAGCCCACCTGAGAAGAAATGCACACAGAATTTCCGTGGTGATACCGCATGAGAACACTCTCGATCACATTTCCATCTTCCAGCTGGAACAGATATTTTCTGGTTCCGTCAATTTTTGAGATCCTTACATCTGCCTGGGTCAGTGCTGTGATCGGATAAGCCGAAAGCTTTTCCCTGAGGCTTTTGGAAAGATTTGTCATTTCATCCCAGGAGGTAACCAGCTGCTGGTGAAGCCATGCATAGATCTGTTTCGCCCGGAAAGGCTTTTCACCGATCTTTGTCATGAATTCCTTCAATTCCTCCATGGTCATGGATTTTACATCTGTCATTTTCTGCTATTTCCTTCTGAATCTGGCAATAAAGAATCCATCTGTCTTATGTATTCCCGGCAGAAGCTGCAGATAGCCAAGCTTCGTGGATTTACAGTGCAGTTCCTCCGGAATATACGGATCCAGGCTTTCCAGCCGGTACGGATAATTCTTTAAAAACCATAATACATTTTCTTCGTTTTCTTCCCGGGCAATGGTACATGTGCTGAAGATCAGCGTTCCATCCGGTTTCACATACTTTGCAGCCTTATCCAGGATCATTCTCTGGAGCATTACGATCTCTTCCTGTTTCTGCGGAGTTGCCCGGTATTTGATTTCCGGTTTCTTGCCGATAACTCCATAACCGGAGCACGGTACATCCGCGATCACAATATCCGCAGCCTGTTCGGAATCCGGATCATATACCGTTGCATCCTGAACTCTGGATTCCACATTGATCACTCCGGTCCTGTGGATGTTTTCTTTGATAAGATCTGCCTTATACTGACTTACATCTCTGGCATCCACATTTCCGTAATCCCCCATTTTGTCTGCCGCATGGATGCTTTTTCCACCTGGTGCAGCGCACATGTCGATGATATGGTCGCCTTTTTTCGGACTTGCAGCTTCCGCTACAAGCATAGAGCTTACATCCTGCACCAGGATCTTTCCCTGAAGGAAGGTCTCAAGTGTCAAAATATGATTGTAATCGGAAATCTTCAGTGCATAGGGAAGATAAGGAGCCTGTTCTACTGTCACTCCCTGAGACTTCAAACTGGTGACGATCTCTCTCAGAGACGCCTTATGAGTACGGCACCGTACTGTGATCGGTCTTTCTGTCAGAAAATCCTCCAGGATCTTCTCCGTAGTCTTCACTCCGTAGGCTGCTTTCCATTTTTCTACCAGATATTCCGGCATGGAATATTTCACAGAAAGATAACGGACTTCGTTTTCTTCCCTGGAAGGAAGCTCCAGATCACCGATCTCTCTTGCGATCGTACGGAGCACCCCGTTGACAAAGGGCTTTAGATTATAAAAGCCTTTTCGCTGTGCCAGCTTTACCGCTTCATTGCATACTGCACTGTCCGGAACACTGTCCATAAATTTCAGCTGATATACCGCACTTCTCAGGATCTCACGGATCTGCGGTTTCATCTTGTTTACAGAAACCTTGGAAAAAGAATCGATGACATAATCAATATAGATCCTGTATTCCAGGGTTCCCTCACATACTCTTGTAATAAAGCTACGTTCCTGTTTCGGAAGAAACTGATATTTGGAAAGCGCATTCCGGATCGCAATATGGCTGTGCTCACCCTCCTCCTCGATCTGTAACAGGATCTCAAGGATCAGTTCTCTGGTATTTACTCCGCTGCTAATCACGATCTCTACCTCCTGCAAGGATAATCAGTCTCAGAAGCTGCAGAATAGATGCCGCCAGAGCTGCTACATAGGTAAGCGCTGCCGCTGTAAGTACTTTTCTTGCACCCTTTTTTTCATCTGCACCTAAGATACCTGTACTTTCCAGCATTTTAAGCGCTCTGGAAGACGCATTGATCTCAACCGGAAGTGTCACCAGCTGAAACAGTACTGCCAGTGAAAACAAAACAATTCCCAGAGTTACCAGCGGATCAATGGAAAAGATCAGTCCTGCAATAAACAGCGGCCATGAAAGCTGGGAACCAATATTTGCGGCAGGTACAATGGCTGAACGGATATTCAGTGGTGCATAATTGATCGCATCCTGGATCGCATGGCCACATTCATGTGCTGCCACCCCCACAGCCGCCAGAGAATTTCTTCCATAAATATCTTCTGAAAGGGAAACCGTTTTCGTTCTCGGATCATAGTGATCCGTAAGACTTCCGCGGATCGGAACCACCTGTACGTCTGTGATCCCAGCCGCTCTCAGGATCCTCTGTGCAGCTTCCGCACCGGTGATACCTGAATGACTCCGGACCTTTTTATAGACTGCAAAGGTACTGCGCAGCTTCGCAGATGCCGCAAGAGAAAGAAGCATTCCGATCACGAGCAAAAGAATCGTGGGGTCCATTCCCCATCCGTAATAACCATATCCGTACATAACTCATCACTCCCTGGAATCTCTGAACATGTCTCCTGGTTTCAACTGATATCCCCGAAGGAACGCATCCGCTTCCATGCGTTTTTTGCCTTCCAGCTGCACTTCATGAAGCACGAGTACCTTCTGGCCGCATGCTACCTGGATTCCTCCTTTGTCAGCGGCTATCACAGTTCCCGGTGCTTCCTGTGCCTGTTTTTCCAGAACAGAGCTCTTCCAGACCTTCAATGTTTTTCCATTGATAAAGGTAAAAGCGCTTGGCCATGGATCAAGGCCTCTTACCAGACGCTCCAGTTCTTCCGCATTTTTGCTGAAATCCAGAAGCCCCATTTTTTTGGAGATCATGGCAGCATATGGTGTTGGACTCTCCTCCGGCTGTTTCTCGCGGGTTGCAGTTCCGTCAAAAATGGACGGTAAAGTCTGTACCAGAAGCTCTGCACCTGCCTGTGCGAGCTTATCAAACAAGCTTCCACCTGTCTCATCTTTGGCAAGCGGAACCACGATCTTGGAAATCATATCACCGGTATCCAGACCGGTTCCCATCTGCATAATGGTAACGCCGGATTCTTTTTCACCGTCGATCACCGCCTGCTGGATCGGTGCAGCTCCACGATATTTAGGAAGCAGAGACGCATGGATATTGATACATCCGAATCTCGGCATATCCAGGATGCTCTTTGGAATGATCTGCCCGAATGCCGCAACAATGATGATGTCCGGTGCAAGATTTTTCAGTTCTTCCACAAATTCAGGATCTCTTACCTTCACCGGCTGCAGTACCGGGATCCCGTGTTTCAGTGCTTCTTCTTTTACAGGAGTAGGCATCATAGTTTTGCCTCTGCCCTTCGGTTTGTCCGGCTGTGTGATCACAGCCTCCACTTCATATCCGTTCTCTGCCAGTGCTGCAAGAGGCGCCACCGCAAAGTCCGGAGTTCCCATATAAATAATCTTCATAGTATCCCGCCTTTAGTCTTCTTCATCATAAGTTACCTTGTGAAGTTCTCCCTCCACAAGTTCTGTATACATTTTTCCATCCAGATGGTCAATCTCATGACAGAATGCTCTTGCCAGAAGGCCCTCTCCCTCGTAGATCTGTTCGTTCATATTTACATCAAATGCTTTTACCTTCACATAGTTCGGACGTGTTACCTGTCCTGCCATTCCCGGAACGCTCAGGCATCCCTCGTCACCGGTCTGCTCGCCGCTTGTCTCAAGGATCTCCGGATTGATCAGCACGATCGGGCCCTCACCTACATCGATGACAACGATACGTTTCAGGATTCCTACCTGTGGTGCAGCGAGGCCAACACCCATTGCATCATACATGGTATCCAGCATATCTGTGATCAGTTCCCCGATCCTCGGTGTCATTTTGTCTACTGTCCGGGATTTTTTTGTCAGTACAGAATCCCCCTGTACACGGATTGTTCTAAGTGCCATTTTTCTTCTCCTTTAATTCATATCAAATTGAATGTATATTTTCCGGAATCCGGAATTTATCTCTATATATTTCTCCAGCTTCTCTCTGACTGCTGTGAGAAAGCAGATATCCCTGTGCTTCAGATGGATCACCTGACGATAAACATCCTTTACCTTACCTACCGATGCAGCTGCAGGTCCGATCATGTGAAGCTCTTCCTTCGGACTTACCCTACGGATAAAAACTTCTATATAATACATGGCATTTTTCAGAAGTTCTTCATCCTGGCAGGCGCCAAAAACAGTCATCATATGGGCTGCCGGCGGATAGTCCAGAAGCATCCGATACCCCATTTCTTCTTTATAAAATTTCTTATAATCCTGAATAGCCGCAGCCTGGATACTGTAATGCTCCGGCTGATATGTCTGGATCACCGCCTGCCCCGGCCGATTCCCTCTGCCGGAACGTCCAACTGCCTGAGTCAGAAGCTGGAATGTACGCTCCCCGCAGTGATAGTCATCCATATTCAGCGAAAGATCTGCTGCAATCACTCCTACCAGAGTCACATTCGGAAAATCATGTCCCTTGACGATCATCTGGGTCCCCACCAGAATATCTGCCTCATGCTTTGCAAAAGAAGCCAGGATCTTCTCATAGCTGTCCTTGGTCCTTGTGGTATCAAAATCCATTCGAAGTACCCTGGCTTTCGGGAATTCTTTTTCAATGACCTTCTCGATCTGCTGGGTTCCTGCCTTAAATCCACCAATGTGCGGTGAACCACAGGACGGACAGATTTCCGGTTTCACAGTCTCATAGCCGCAATAATGACAGATCAGACGATTGCCATTGTGTTCACTTAGAGATACATCACAGTGGGGACATTTCATAACGTGACCGCAGGCTCTGCAGGAAACAAAGCCCGCATATCCTCTCCGGTTCAGAAACAGCATGGCCTGTTCTCTTCTTTCAAGGACCTGCTCCAGATCCCTCTTCAGCTCCAGACTCAGTACCGAGCGGTTTCCTTTCTTTAATTCTTCCCGAAGATCCACGATCGATACCTGTGGAAGAGGCCTTTCCTCATAACGTGCGTTTAACTTTACCAGAAGATATTCTCCGTCACAGGCATGACTGTAGGCTTCCAATGACGGAGTGGCTGATCCCATGACCACACGGGCATGTTCCATTCGTGCCCTCTCAATGGCAGTCTCACGTGCATGGTACCTTGGCGTATTCTCACTTTTGTAGGTGGGTTCATGCTCTTCGTCGATAACGATCAGTCCCAGATCTGAAAACGGTGTGAACAGTGCGGATCTGGGTCCTACCATCACCTGGATCTCACCACGTTTTGCTCTTTTGAACTGATCATAACGTTCTCCCTGGGAAAGTCTGGAGTTCAGAACCGAAACCTTATCTCCGAACATGGCATAAAAGCGCCTGACTGTCTGATAAGTAAGCGCGATCTCAGGGATCAGCACGATTGCCTGTTTTCCCTCCTCCAGTACCTCCTGGATCAGGCGCATATAAACCTGGGTCTTTCCGCTTCCGGTCACTCCGAAAAGAAGTGCAGGCCTTGGGTCCGGCTCCTGCCATTCCCGAAAGATCTGCTCTGCCGCCAAAAGCTGTTCCTGGTTCAGACTAAGCTCCATGTTCTCCTTCACCAGGCCGAGCCCCTCGGAAATGCGATACATTTCCTGACTTTCAATAGTTATCAGACCTTTTTTTTCAAAAAAATCAAGAACGGAAATGCCGGCTCCAAGCTCTTTGGAGGCATAGGTATAATCTAGGCTCCCGGCCTCCAGGATTGCCCGAAGGAACCGCTCACGTGCTTTAAAGCGGCTGCCTTCCAGCTTGCCAAGAAGTGCCTGCCCCTCTTCCTTTTTCCCTGTAAAAAGGATCAGTCTTTTCTCTTTTGCACGGACCTTGTCTTTTACAGGCAGAACTGTTTTCAGTGCCTGGATCATGGTGGAGCCATAGGTCTCCTTCATCCAGGCCGCAAGTGCGATCAGCCGGGATTCTGTTGTTTCACTGTCTGTGGACACTCCCCAAATCTCCTTGAGCTTTGACGCATCATATTTCGCCGTTCCGGAGATCCCGGTCACATAGCCTTTCCGAAGGGTATTTCCCTTTCCGAAGGGCACTGTGACCACAACTCCGGGTTTTATTGCCTGCACCAGCTCCTCAGGTACACGATACTGAAAATCCCGGTCCAGCTTTTCATGGGAAATATCAATGATCACATCTGCATAGATCATCCATTTACGCTTTCTGATCTTCTTCCAGGATCTCCCGGATCAGTACACGCTCATCCATGGGATATTTCTTACCCTTGATCTCCTGATAATCCTCATGGCCCTTTCCGGCAAGGACGATGATATCTCCCGGCTCACCGTGATGGATCGCGTAGGCGATCGCCTCTTTACGATCCGGGATCTCTACATATTTTCCATCTGTTTTTGCCATTCCGATCTTGATATCATCGATGATGGCCTGTGGATCCTCATCTCGCGGATTATCTGAAGTAATGATGGTCAGATCTGCCATCTTTCCTGAAACCTCACCCATCTCATAACGGCGCAGCTTGGAACGGTTTCCGCCACATCCAAACAGGCATACCAGTCTGTGCGGATCATATTCCTTCAGTGTTCCGAGAAGGCTCTCCAGCGCCATGGCATTATGTGCGTAATCGATCATCAGTGTGAATTCGTCAGATACCTTGATCATCTCAATACGGCCTTTGACCCTGGCCACCTTCAGAGCTTTGATGATATTCTCCTCGGATACCTTAAAATGGCGGCAGATGGCAATGGCAGTCAGAGAATTGTAAATGCTGAACTTACCTGGAATATCGATCTCCACAGGAAAATCCATAAGTCCCTTAACATGATAGGAAATTCCCAGATAGCCCTTTCTTCCAACGAGTCTGGCGTCCTCTGCACGGAGATCTGCTTTTTCGGAAAATCCATAGGTTTCAAGTTTACAGGTGTGGCCTTCGATAATGCGGTCAAAGTGTTCATCGTCACGATTTACGATACCAACCTTACACTGTTTGAGAAGCATGGATTTGCAGTGCAGATAATCATCAAAGTCCTTGTGCTCATTCGGTCCGATATGATCTGGTTCAATATTTGTGAAAATTCCAAAATCAAACACAAATCCCTGGGTTCTGTGAAGCATCAGTCCCTGTGAGGAAACCTCCATAACGACCGCATCGCAGCCTGCTTCTACCATATCATGAAAATATTTCTGTACCATATAGGATTCCGGTGTCGTGTTGGCTGCCGGGATATGCTTCTCCCCGATAACAGCCTCGATGGTTCCGATCAGACCAACCTTATATCCGGCATTCTCAAGGATCGATTTCACCATATAGGTTGTAGTTGTTTTTCCTTTGGTTCCGGTGATACCGATGGTTTTGAGCTTTTCTGCCGGATGTCCGAACCATGCTGCTGAAATAAAGGCCATGGCGTAACGGGTATCCTCTACCTGGATCACTGTCACATCCTCCGGTGCCTCCACCGCTTCTTCCACGATGAGTGTCTTCGCACCCTTTGCCACAACATCAGGTATAAATTTATGTCCATCCACGACCGCACCTCTGATGCAGATAAAAAGGCTCCCTTCTTCTACTTTGCGGGAATCATATACAACAGAAGAAACCTCCTGCTCTGTACTTCCCTGAAGGCATTTGTATTCAAGATGTTCCAATAAGGATAAAAGATTCATTTTTCTCCTCCATCTTCCCTTTTTCCGGTCTGACGGCAGCACACCGGAGGCGGGAAATATACTGTTCTTATTTTCTGTACATACCATATAGAATAGCACACCTCCCCCCTGTTTTCAACGTTTCTTTGAGGTACGGCCGCCTTGTAAAATATCAGCTTGTTACTGTTCACTCCGTTCTCAGTAACATCAGCTTTTTCCATAAATATCCGCATATTTTTTCCGGAGCCAGATGCCGCCCAGCACAGTCACCAAAGCTGTCACTGCCAGAAGCGTCCACAAATCCCTCCTGGTATCATCTCCGGTCTTCGGATGTGTGGACGCAGTTCTTGCCATCTGTATCTGACCGGAAGCCGGACCCTGGTCATCTCCCTGCAAAGGCAGCCCTTCTTCCGGCGTAATAGCCACCTCTCCTTTTACCATGACAGAAGCGGAGGCCTCCATCAATCGCTCTCCGGTTTCCTTGCTTGTGACCGTCACCTGGTTAAAAAGCTTCTGATCCGCTGTTTTTCCCGGGATCTTCACCACAGCCTGAAGAGAAACTGCCTCTCCCGGCGGGATCTGTTGGATCATTGCCTTTGTACGGCTGCTGTTGAGCGTTACACCTTCCTGCTCCAGAAACTGTGCATGGATCCCTGCTGCCTGAAAGCGCTCCGTTCCCACAACCGAATGAAGCGTTTTTTCACCGGTATTCACGATACAGATCTGATAGGTCACAGTCTCACCCGGTGCAGCGGTTTCTTTGTCTGCAGTTTTCTTTACAGAAAGATCCGCCTTCAGTGCCTCCAGACCATTTATAGTGGAAGCGTTCTTCCGGATCACCTCCTCCACTCTGTCCTTCACCCTGGCCTCTGCTTCCACCTGGTGCTCCAGATCTTTTTCCTGTTCATCCAGAAGCGGCGCCTGTACATAAAAGCTCCTGCTCTCTCCGGCTTTTAATTCTGCAAATTCCGCCACAGCCCCTTCTGTTAGAAGGCCTTCTGCATCTTCCCACAGCTGCCGGATCTTAGGGCATGAAAGGCTGCTGGTCAGACGGATATCTGCAAGATCCAGCTTTCCGGTATTGGCTATCTCTACCTGATAACGGATGGTCTGCCCTGCTTTCATTTTTTTATTCTGTGCAATTACCGACAATTCCATATCAGCCTCAGCAGCCTCCACGTCCAACATAGGCGAGATCCCCTCTGCGATCACCAGCTTTTCCCCGTTTTCTTCTGTCATGAGAAAGGTTCCCGCACCGGTACAGTCCTTCTGAAGCGGTTCCTCCTGAATCACAGGATAACTGCTTTTCTCTGCCGGAAAACGGTATTCCTGCCGCAGGATCAGCGGGATACGGAAAAAAATCTCATCCTGCCCGTTCTGCTCCACGTTCAGCACGCTTTCCAGCTTTGTGATCTCTGTAACTTCACCGCTCTGGCTCCTTACAGAAATCTGCTGTGCAGCCATATTTTTCGGGACAGAATCCGTTTCCGGAACAAAATACTCCGAAATATACGTGACCAGCGTCAGCTTTTGCGTCTCCTCAGACTCACCTTCTTCATTCCCTACATTTTCCCCTCCGGTCGACGTTCCTTCCGGTGTGAGCGGACCCGTTTTCTCCTGCTCTTCATCCTCCGGCTGTACTGTTTCCCCGGATGCCAGCTGCTCCACGTGCTCATATCCTTCCTCCATTTCTATTCCGATTCCTTCCACAACCTTATCCATCGGCAATTCCTGTTCTGCCTTCTCTTCCTGCTGCAAGTCATCCTCCGGCAGCTCCTGCTCCGGCTCTTCTTCCTGCTGCAAGTCATTCTCTGGCAGCTCCTGTTCTATCTCTTCTTCCTGCTCCACCGATGGATCTTCAATCTTCTGAAGTTCATCGTCCCACTTCTCATTTTTCTTCTTATCCTCCGAAAACCTTCTCCCGGACAGCCATTCATTCAGGCCGCGAATCCGGATCCCAAGCTCCGCCTGTCCGGATTCTATGTCTTTCCAGAACACACTCTGATCGATAAACGGTGCCTGTCCCGGCAAAAAATCTGCTCCCAGAGTCAGCTCCGGTTCTATTGTTCCTCCCAGCATGGCTCCTGCCAGCACTGTCACAATTCCGGCTTTCTTCATCTGTTTCCATATTCTGTTTTTCATGGCTCTTCCTCATTTCTGCCTGATCTGGCATTTCTTATACACATGTTTTTTTTACAGAAGCTTACTTTTCCACAGACAAAGGCATCCCTCCCCGGCAAATGATGCATGATCAATATTTTTTTCGATAAAATAAAATGGATTTCTGCATCGAAACGATGCGTGAACAGATCCCGCAGAATGCAGGATCAAGACTTTTTCAATGTATCACATTTTCAGACCATGCGCAACCGGATATAAAAATTATAAAGTTTGTTTAAACTTTCTTTATAAATTTTCCATTTCTTTTAGATTAACGACATATTTTAAACATATTTTCTCTATATAATAGGTGTTGGATAGATGAAAAACCACTCTCTATCTCCCCCCTCAAAAAATAGTAGGAATCAAACCGTCTGACTGGATCAGGCGGTTTTTCCTGTCTCGGAAAACACTCGATTTTCTATTGCATTTCCCACATAGGTCTTTTATAATAAAATATAATATTCGTGCATCGTTTTCGATGTACTCGTTACTGAATACAGTAACTGATTTCATTCCAATTTTTAAGAGAAACGAGGTATTTCCTATGAGCGAAAAAACCGTAGTAGTTGCATTAGGCCACCGGGCACTTGGCACCACACTTCCAGAGCAAAAAACAGCTACAAAACTCGCAGCGAAGGTAATCGCAGATCTGGTAGAGGAGGGAACCCGCGTAGTGATCTCCCACAGCAACGGTCCGCAGGTAGGGATGATCCACACCGCAATGAATGAATTCGGTAAGGCACATCCTGATTATACATTTGCACCAATGTCCGTATGTTCCGCCATGAGCCAGGGTTATATCGGCTATGACCTTCAGAACGCCATCCGTGCTGAGCTTATCTCCAGAGGGATCTACAAACCGGTCAGCACAGTTCTGACACAGGTTGTCATCGATCCATACGATGAAGCATTTGCAGAGCCAGAGAAGATCATTGGACGTGTTCTTAACGCAGAAGAGGCCGAGGCTGAAGAAGAAAAAGGAAACTTTGTCACAAAGGTGGGCGAGGGCCAGTACAGACGTATCCTTGCAGCACCGAAGCCACAGAAGATCGTAGAGATTGAAACCGTAAAGGTCCTCTCTGCAGCAGAGCAGATCGTCATTGCCGCAGGCGGTGGCGGAATCCCGGTTCTTGAGCAGGGAACTCAGCTGAATGGTGCCAGCGCCATCATCGAGAAAGACCTGGCAGCAGGACTTCTTGCAGAAGAACTGAACGCTGACACTCTGATGATCCTTACAAGCGTCGAGAAAGTAAGCCTTGACCATAATACGGATCACGAATCTTATCTGGATACTATTTCCACAGAAGATGCCAAGAAATATATTGCCGGCAAACAGTTTGCGGCAGGCTCCATGCTTCCTAAGATCGAAGCAGGTGTTTCCTTCGTGGAGAAGGGAACCGGACGCCGTACCATCATCACAGACATGGCCCATGCAAAAGACGGCTACCGTGAGAAGACCGGAACTATCATTAAATGATCATTTTACGGACTCAGAATACAAAGTGAACTATAAAACTTCACTTTACATAAAAATATCCCGCAGACGGCTGCTGGTCTTACCGGCAGCTCTGCGGGATATTTTTATATTGTCTGGCTGTCCGATCACTGTTCCACAGTTGATCGGACAGCTAGCATTTACATAGATTTTCGCTCAGCGATCTCAGCCATCTTCGCCTCATTCAGGCGGGTATCTCCATGGACACGGCTGTAGGAAAGATATCCGTTCATACGGTCGATCTTGGTCAGGTTTCTGGAACCGCAGACAGGGCATACATCCATCTCCAGTTCCTCATGACCACAATCGTCACAGTATGCAAGAGAAAGGTTCACTCCCTCATAATATCCCAGATCCATGGCTCTGCGGATCAGTGTACGGATAGCTTCCTTATTGTAGCCGATCGGATAACGTACATACTGAATCTTACCGCCATTGCAGAGCTCCCAGAAACGTCCCTCCAGATCCTGTTTCTCGATCGGAGTCACATCCTCTGTTACATGGCAGTGGAAGCTGTTGCTCACATATGGTCTGTCAGAAACGCCCTCAATGATTCCATACATCTTACGGAACTGCTCTACCTGCAGGCCACAAAGACTCTCTGCCGGTGTTCCGTAGATCGCATAAAGATAACCATCTTCCTTCTTGTACTGATTTACCTTGTCATTGATATATTTCAAGACCTCCAGAGCAAACGCCCCATCCTCGGCAATGGATTTGCCATTGTAAAGTTCCTGAAGCTCATTTAACGCTGTGATACCGAAGGAAGCTGTCATAGGCTTCAGGATCTTGCCAATCTTTTCATTCGGTTTCAGATGTCCGCCGTAGAAACCGCCTTCACAATATGCAAGCGGGTTGGTGGATGCACGCATCTGTCCCAGATATTCGTAAGTGCGAATATGCAGGTTACGGATCATTTCCAGATAGAAATCCAGAACCTCATAAAAATCTCTGCTCTCCGCTCTGGCTTTTGCAAGGATCATCGGAAGATGAAGGCTTACCGCACCAATGTTAAAACGTCCCACAAAAACAGGCGTATCATTCTCATCCGCCGGCTCCATACCGCCACGCTCATACCACGGACTTAAGAAAGCACGGCATCCCATCGGGCTGATGACCTTCTTGTATTTCCTGTACATACTGGAAATATAGCCTGCGCCGGACATAGACAGCCAGTCCGGATACATGGTTTTGGAGGAACACTCCACACCGGCCTCAAAAATATCCTCACAGCACTTTCCGGGACCATGGATCTCTTTGTCATAAAGGAATACGATCTTCGGGAAAAGTACCGGTTTCTTGTGTCCGGCCTTACCCTGTCCTCCCTGATGGACCTCAAGAAGGGAAATCGTACACATCTTCTCAAACTGCTCGGTTCCGAGACCAAGTGTCACCGTAACAAACGGATAATCACCTCTGGAAGAACCGACGGTATTCAGCTTGTACTCAATTCCCTGCCAGCCCTGGTCATAATCCCTGCGGACCTTATCAAGAGCATACTCAATAGCTCTCTCCTCACGGCCACTCCAGCTCTCATCCGAGTATTTCATAAATTCGGAAATATATTTATCATAGCTCTTCTTTGCATACGGTGCCAGGATCTTATCAACCTCCGGCACTGTAAAGCCACCATACTGCTGTGCTGCTGTACTGAGAATGATATCCCCCATAACATCAAAGGCTGTATCCAGAGTCTTCGGCTCGTTATACCAGACATTGCCCATCTCAAAACCGCCACTTAAAACAGCTGCCACATCGAACAGACAGCAATTCATGGTATCCAGACGTGCAGACTGGTCATGAATATAAATGTAGCCGTCCTTACATGCCTGAAGCTCATTACGGTTCATAAAAAACTTCCGATAGAGTTCCTTGTTCAGCTCATTAAAGATCAGGCTTCGTTTCGTGGCAACAAGGGCGCTGTCTGTATTGGCATTACTTTTATCACCGATATAACGGATCGCCTGACTCTTGGTATAGACATCATCCATCATATGGATAAAATCCAGCTTGTAATTCCGATAATCACGGTAGCTCTTGGCAACTGCCGGATTCACACGCTCCAGAGCCCCCTCCACGATATTGTGCATCTCCTGGATCTCAATCTCATTCTTTCCAAGGGAATCCGCATGCTCCTGGGCAAAACGGCAGATAAAATCCTTCTCCTCGTCTGAAAAAGTATAAAGAATACGCTCTGCGGATTTGTTCACGGCAGCCACGATCTTCTGCGGATTAAACTCCTCTCTTGTCCCGTCTTTCTTGATTACATATAACATTGCTCATCCCTCCCTGTGCTATATATAAGTCGCTATGCAAAATACTATATATAGTACCTATATCTTCTATATATTGTTTTTCATCTATATGTTGTGCTAGGCATGAGTATAACACAGCTGAGGAGAAAAGAAAAGGGATATTTCTGTATACACGAAAATACAGACACTTAGCACTGCCTGATCTCACTGCAGAAATATTCTCACAAATTTGTTCCGATCCAGTCTGCAAGAAAATCCCATAATTTCGGAAGCAGAATGGCCAGTGTCACTATAAACCATATGATCCAGCCTGCCCCGCTGCTTTTCTGATCTTTTTTTTGCTGTTTTTTTCCCTGATCTAAAACTTCTGCACGATTTCTGCCCACCGTTGTTTTATTCCTGGTATTAACTGCCGCAGCAGTCTTACGTCCGGCTGCTGCACCTGTATTCCGGCTTCTGGTTAGATTCCGATTCAAATCGGTATTGCGGCTTGCATTCGTATTCCGATTTATATTTGTATTCCGGTTTGCGTTCGTATTCCGGTTTACGTTCGTATTCCGGTTTACGTTTCCGTTATGTTGTGTTGTTTGATCAGCATCCTG
>OFMB01000394.1_pt1 | contig 27886 bp, 19 predicted proteins | sample 1541111 | NCBI WGS metagenome assembly OFMB01 (sample SAMN04209241, study PRJEB22552) | human gut metagenome | biome: gut; material: feces | host: Homo sapiens | place: USA: Oklahoma
AACAGGCCCGCGCCCACGACCACCAGATCGGGATACTCCACCGCTTCAGTCATAAGAACAACCTTCCAAAACAGTCAGTTCAATTGCAAATGCACACTGCCAATGTGTGTTTCGCGTTCATGATACTCGCATATCACGAATGAACGCAGCCGATCCATACTCCGAGTTATTCATCTCCAAAGATTCTTGCCCACGTCTCCATGGAGGTAATCCCATAAGACTGGTATTGGGCAGACAATCGCTTCCAATTCTTCAGAATCTTGCGTGTAAGCCGATATCCTTCCATCATGCTCTTACGGAAACGTTTGTTGTCTCGCTTTAGCCATGCCACCCCATTACCGTCTGGCGTGCTCACCAATGCTGAATTGACATGGTCAAAGGCAAGCCAAGTCCAGGCAGCATCGCGTGCGGGGATGGCCGCATCCGGACGAGTGGCTTTATCGGGATTGGCCTTCTTGATAAAGCTCTTCGCGATAAGGCCGACAGCCGCCTTGTACCGGCTTTTCATAGTCGATGGATGGTTCTTTGGCGGTTCAACCTCGCCAGCTGGCTCAGGGAACTCATCAAAACTCTCCTTGGACTGAGCATCGGGATATTTTGCTCGCAGTTCACGCACTTCGCCAAGTTTCGTCGGCAAGCAATCTACAAGGTACTGTGGGCCTCGAAGAATATCCCTTAGCGCCATATGATGCAATGCCATGGCGGAGTACACAAACCGAAGCCCGAGACTGGCATCACCATACAAGGTCTCCACCAACATGCGAGGCGGCCTATCCGGATACGTCAACAATGCCGCGAGCCAACGGTTACGCTCAGTAAAGTATTCCTCCCACGAACGTGCTGGATCCTTGTCATGCCATGCTTGGTGCCATACGGCCACGCCTGGCAGGCAGACTGTGGGAAATCCTGCTTTCTTGGCACGAAGACCATATTCAATGTCATCGAATTTGATGAACACTGGCATGGAGAGACCGATTTTCTTCACAACCGCAATCGGAATCAGACACATCCACCACCCATTGAAGTCTTCATCGATGCGCTGATGACGATCCGGAGAATCACGGAGCGGTTCCACAGAGAAATCATGGTTGTATCCCATGCTCTTGGACGGGTACATCCACATTCGTTGCGCATTGATCCGCTCACCTTGCGTATACAACATGGTGCGATTATCCAAATGGAACATGCCGCCGCCGACAAGAACTGGTCGCACCGTGTAATCAGAGAATTGGATTGCACGCAGAATCGATTCCGGTTCGCTGATGGCATCATCGTCCAACAGCAGCACAAAATCACTATCACCGGCCTTAGCCGTTTCATACATGCCTCGGGAGAATCCTCCAGAACCACCCAAGTTCGCTTGCTGAATGTATGTAAGCTGTTCGCCTAGATTAGCGGCAACCTCATCAAAGTCCTTCTGATCCTTAACTAAGTCGCTGCCTTGATCCGTGCAATACACTGTATCCAAACGTTCGCGCAATGCCGAAGCACCGGCGATAGTACGCAATTGATCCATACAATATGAGGCGCGATTAAAGGTCGTGATGGCGATAGACAGGGTTGTCTCATGCTTAGCGGTACGCGCCTCACGGGGTACAGACCATGTAGCATCAGCAATGGTCACGGAACCATCAAGCGATTCCGCATCGAACCAGAAGTAACCACCATCCATAAGACCTGTCATCGGCACGTCTATGCATACACGAGTTTCAGACTCCGAAGCCGTTGTCGTCTTCGTCGAAACCGGATAAATCAGTCCACGACCTGTGGAACGGAATACGCTGATTTTGGAGTTTCCCTGAACTGTCGCTTCGAATCGCACCGTTTTTACACTGGTCCAACGGCGCCAATATGCAGCGGGGAATGCATTGAAGAATGCGCATCCAGACATGTGACCACGATTTTTCAAGGTTATAGAGGTACGCCCCGCAATTTCAAACGAATCGCAGGACACTCCTGCAGACGACCCGGCATTGCGAAGCAAGCGTTGCAATGTGGACTGATTCATGGAGCCGAATTCCAAACGGCGCATGTCAATACGGGAGTCCAGCGTGGTCTCCGCAACATGCGGACGAGTCCAATCAAGCGCATACAGCGGGAGAGTTTGCTCAGCGTCCTTGACCGGATACACAACACGCATAACCGTTTCCCAGGTGTTGTTTGCCCCGGCATTCTTCATAGAAGCCTTCTGATTCATGCATCCTCTCCTATCACCATGTGCGTTCATCTACTCATCGTAGTGGCTGCCTCGCACTTTGGACAATCCGTCTGCATAGTCAGTGCACAGGATTTGCTCGAATCCGAATAACCGTACGACGCCGATTTTTTATATGACATTCCCGTCCTAAAATCAGAAGTGCGTACGTACATCAGTACAAAGGAGATGATGATCATGATTCTCAGAAAGAAAATCATTCGAAGCATCGCAGCCATAACCGCAACTCTTTCGATGCTTGCCTTACCCATTGCCTCAGCCAATGCGGAAGAGATCGTCTCACCGCCATATCCCGAATACACTGGCTGGGTTGTTCAGGATGGTGAGCATTATTGGTTCGATTCCGGTACCATGGCACGTTCAAAGGAAATCTACGATCCGAGCAGTAATGCCTGGTACTGGCTCGACGCAGATGGAACAATGGCACGCAACAAAGATGTTTATCAGCGTTCCAATGGTGGTAAATGGGTTAGGTACGATTCCAATGGCCATATGATCAAGGGCGAGGATTACCGATATGGCGGCTGGTATTATTTTGACCAGACAACCGGCGCTATGGCCAAAGGTATGAAGTATATCGGATCCAATGGCGGCAAATGGGTGTATTACGACTGGACGACCGGCAAGATGGCGCACGGCGAGCAGTATGTGAACTATGACGCGCAGCATACCGGCTGGTACCTGTTCGACCAGCACACCGGTGCCATGTTCCACGGCGACACCTATATCCGATCCAATGGCGGCAAATGGGTTCGCTATGACCGAGTGACAGGAAAGATGGTCAAGGGCTTGCATTATCAGGATGGAGCCTACTATTACTTCGACCAGACCACTGGCGCCATGGCGCATGGACGCGTGTGGGTGCCCGAATGGAACTCATATGCGACCTTTGATTCCGTCTCTGGCCGCTATGTTAGCAAGGATTCAGGCAATAACAATCCGGGAAATACCGGAGGAGAAAACATCCGTGGTCGATTCTGCAAGAAGAGCGAAAAGGGCCAGCAGCGTATCGATGGCGACGGTACACTTATCGTCTGCGAATGCCGCAACGGGAACAACACCCCGCATTGGTATGCCAAGTAGATAACAACCACCGTATGATTCCGTATGATTCTTGGAAGAATCCGGAGATACCTCCGCTTTCTTCCAAGAATCATTTCCATTGAATCACATACGTAATCGCTATAGCGATATATGAAAATGCCGTTAAAGCCGCCACAGAAATAGCTAATACTCTGCGATTGATATTTTCATCCCTAATAAAGTTGGGGAACAACAGCGCAGCAAGCGGCAATACCGGTATGAAATACCTGTTCTGCAATCCCGAAGCATATACATCTACATTCCCAACCCATGTGATTGACATTGCCACACACGATAATACGTAATACAGAACTATAATTAATACTATTAATCCAACCTGCAATTTATTTATATTTTTATAGCTCATATGCACAATCAGAAGCATCATAATAGCGATAAGCACTGGAGCCATAACGATTAAAGGCAACTGAATTTCTTCCGTTCCTGTAAAGAACTGAAGATTTCTTCTTGAATTCACCAATTGCCCATTAATCTTCTCAGTATCAAAATCCATAGGCTCGAACAACGACCGGCCGATAAGCGGAAATATTTTCCAGGAAGATTGCAGTAACTGCCCCTCAAGCTCGTGTGTCTTCTCCAATGGAACACGATTCGGGGCAACCGCTATCTGCGAGGTCTTCGCCCGCCAAAGCCACATGGAGACAAAAGCAGTGAGAGCAGGAAGCGCCAAGGTGATCTTTTTTACGCATCCGTGAGCCTTAGGAATCAAGAACAATACAAATAATGCGATGATGAAACAGGTAATCTTGACTTGTCCGAGCAGAGCTCCCATCATGCAGAGCAGAGCAATATGCCAGTATTGCAACATGTCATCCCGTTGATACAAACACAGAACAACCGCAATGAACAGCAGACAATAGCTGTTGGTGACGGCATCAGCTGTCGGGAATATCATTGAAAAAAATGTGGTAGGAAGAATCGCTATAGCCAGAATGATATTGACATAAGATTTGGCTACCCATATTGCCACGGCAATAATAGTGGCCGAGCAGATCAATGTTGCCACACTCGATACGCGAAAATTCCCGCGCACAATAAGACTGGGGAAATAGACAAAGGGAGCATTCACCGCAGTGTTGTTGAAGGTTATTATCTTCCCGTGGTCACGGTAAACCACCCAATCATGGTATTCATCAGAAAATACCGGAATTATATTCCCCGCTCTGATTTGCAGGATTCTGGCCCAATGCGCCATTGCATCGTTAAAACAATGCTGTTTGCCACAGAAAATAAGAATGCACCCTGTTGTGATTGTGCCGATCCAGTACAGCAAGGAAATATAACCAGAGGCATGAGGCTCCACATGTTTCAGGTCACGTTGACGCTTCCCCGAATAATGCCGCGGCAAAACAGCCTCCCCCTACTATGAAAAACTGGTTTTGATGCAATCACAACCAGTAGTCGCATCAAAACCAGTCTATCTCACGCTGCAAAACTCAGCCGCGGCCAGTGGTCGAATCGAACCAGTGCCAGTCATTCCATTCAGGAACCCAGACCCGCCCCTTCTGCATAGCGCCGGTGGTCTTGTCGAAGTAGTACCACGAGTTATCGTGGCGATCTAGTCCCTTGACCATTTTTCCGGTGGAGAAATCATACCTAACCCATTTTCCACCGTTGGAGCGGACATAGGTGTCGCCGTGGAACATGGCACCGGTGTGCTGGTCGAACAGGTACCAGCCGGTATGCTGCGCGTCATAGTTCACATACTGCTCGCCGTGCGCCATCTTGCCGGTCGTCCAGTCGTAATACACCCATTTCCCGCCGTTGGAGGAAACGTGTTTCATGCCCTTGGTCATTGCGCCGGTCGTTTGATCGAAGTAGTACCAGGCGCCATATCGGTAATCCTCGCCCTTGATCATATGGCCGTTCTTGTCATACCTGACCCACTTGCTGCCCGCAGGGATATACACGTCCTTGTTCACAGCAAGGGAACCGTCTTTATCAAACCAGTACCACGCATCACTTGCAGGATCGTATACCTCTTTGGAGACAGCTTTCACACCATTGTCATACCAGTAATGCTTACCGCTTTCCGTTACCCAACCATTTGCTCCAGGCTTATATTCGCCATAGCCTGCATGAATTCTTGCATTCCAGACGATTCTCTTCGCCACCGGATCAGTAACGGTTACCACTGTTCCATGACGATTAGGAATGCTGCGTCCATCAACGTTGGTCGTGGTAATACGGCGAGTACTATGCCATCCGCTGGCCAAACTCGACGACTGCGTAACGAAAGTGCCGGCAGTTCCATCAGCCTTACCATACGGATAGTCCTTGAGCTTATCGGTATAGAAGAAGTACTGCCCGTTGTAATACGTCAGGGACGGACCTTCATAACCGGTCACGACATTATCGTTCACCAAACGCCATGCCTTAGGATTCCCAGCCTGAGACAGATCGCCGATGGAATAAATCTGATTGGTGACACCATTCTTCTTGATGCTGAGGTAGTACACACCGTCCTTTTCGAACAATGACGGGTCAAGCCAGTTGCTGGTCTTCGTATCAGGAAGCTTGATCGGATTCAAACTGCCGTAGCTTAGCCTCGGTTGAGCTCCCGGATCGACTGCGGGATCCACTCCAGGCTGCAACCCTGACACCTTGACGATGTAGGGATACATATAATCCTTCTGCGCACTGCCGTGAAAATCGCCATAGTATCCGAGGGTGGTCACGATCCACATATCGCCGTGGCTGTCAACGAACCCGTCGGTTCCTGCGGAATCGTACTGGCCGTCCTTAAGACCATTGGTATAAGGCATTACCGAAGGAGCAAGGTTCGTTGGACTGCCGCTGTTAGGGTAGCTCCAGTTCACCAAATCCTTGGAATATCCCATCATCGGGGTAAAACGCCATCCCAAGTTCTGCTGCTTCTGCACATAGCCGCCAAGAATCCAGAATGTACCATCTTTATAGGTAATACTCGGATCATGAATAGCGTTGACGTAGTTCGGCTTCCCCGAGACATGCGCACTGCCATTGCCGTCAGCCTTATACGCCGTACTGATCTGCTGGAAATCAGCGCCATTGTACGACATATACACCGTGTCGGAACGATCCGAATCGCTGTTCCAGAAGACGCCGACTTCCATATCCGGATAATCCGCTTCCGCAGCGGATGCCACCTGGACTCCGAACGAAGCTACCATGGATAAAGCACCCAACAGCGCAATACAACTCCGTAATTTCTTTCTCATCTTCGCTTCTCTTCTTGAAAATTAGCTTACTCTTCCAAAGATAGATAACAGTCTCATAAGGCACAACCGGCTGAATCGTACTATGTTCACATGGCATCATTATCAGCGCATCTTTATTCTGCATAAATAAAAATGCTGCCTAATCGAGACTTGATTCGCTTCGAGTCAACAAGCAAGACGTAATTCACATATGATGTCACCACTTTACAGGTGCCACGCCGTACGCTCAAACCGGTTTGTTTTTATTCCTCTGTCTTATCAATCTGCGTAATTGTCATCGCCCTATCGCTGAGCAATGCATATTCACCATTTCGAGCATCTCGAATCACAAAACTGCATGCATTATCGTCAAGAGCGACGCCAACAGCATCCGTCATATTAGGGTCGCTCAGACTTGGAGTACGAAGCGATGTTATTAAACGAAACTCGCCATTGTTAAACAAATTAAGCGGCATCGCAAAATGAACAATCTGATGACCATGCTTGTCCATCTTCACTACCTTTGGACCAGTATCATAGGTAATTCCGCCACGCCGGATATCATGTAAGGCAATAGCAAGATAAAAATCACCCGGCTCATCATACTGATATTCCACATCAAACTTAAAGATGTCTGCACTAGTGCACACTTTAGGTGAAACTGCAGTAGTCTTCAGCAACGGGCATCGTTCATTTAGACCGTTTGGATAGCCTCCACGCTCTTCTTGACGTTTACGCTCAGCTTTCTCCTCAGCCTCAAGATTGGCGAGCGTGTATTGCTGTGACACGGTTTCCGGATCTCCAATGGCTTCCACCTCACCATCAGCAATCATCATTGCTCTTGAACAGTATTTTTTGACAGCATTCATATCATGAGTCACGAGAATGACCGTCTTAGTCGGGTCTTTTTTGATTTCCGTAAAGAAATCATCGCATTTACGTTGGAATGCTTCATCGCCAACAGCAAGGACCTCATCAAGAACCAGTATGTCGCCCTGCGCCTTGATTGCAACAGAGAAAGCAAGACGAACCTGCATTCCAGAAGAATAATTCTTCAACTTTTGGTCCATGAACTCTTCCAGCTCAGCAAAATCGACGATGTCATCATACATTGCGTCAACTTCTTCATGCGTGAATCCAAGAAGAGAGCCGTTCAGATATACATTCTCTCGGCCAGTGAGTTCAGGATTAAATCCCACTCCCAATTCAATGAATGGGACCAATTTGCCAGAAACAGTGATAGATCCTTTTTCTGGATAATAAATTTGCGAGATGAGTTTAAGCAGAGTGGATTTGCCACCACCGTTTCGACCAACAATACCAAAAAATTCGCCCTGATGGACTTCAAAGCTAATGTCTTTAAGAACCTGCTGTTGTTTATACCCTTTAATCCCTTTAGTCCAATTGATAAAAGCCTGCTTAAGACCAGTGGCCTGCTCAGTCGGCAATTTAAAGCATTTAGAAACATGCTTAGCAGACAAGACCACCGGATTTTGAGAATAATTCATCTTCTTATCGCTTCCCTCTTCGGGCATCACATAACCTCCGCAAATTTACGACTATTCCGCCGGAATAATGACACGCCAAACCAGAGCAAAACAATCGTCAAAGCAACAGGCAACAAACGAATCGCCCAGTTGCTGAACTGATTCCAGACGGTTGGCTGTGTCACAGGAGCGATAAAATTGTGACGAATATCTTGAATCGCTTGGGCAAACGGGTTAACAAGCTCCAGGCGAGCGATATCAGCTAGCATACCTCCACGGTTAGTAACATACGTCAACGGGTAAATAATAGGCATACCGTAGAAAATCAGCTGCTGGAGGACATCCCAAATATGCGCAATGTCACGGAAATAAACATACATTGTAGCCATGAGCAATGTGACAGCAAGTGTTATCGCATATAACTCAATGATATTTAAAGGAAGCAATACTACTCGCCATGTAAAATGAACCCTAGCGATGATGGCAAATACTAAAACAACAACAAGATTAATTGCGTAACTAATAAATGCACCAACTGTAGCTGAAACCACAACAATATAGTTTGGGAAATGAACCTTCCGAAGTAGGTCCCCTCGATCAACTACTGATCGAAGCCCAACATTCGTTGCCTCCGTGACAAACTGCCACGAGCTGATACCCAATAAGAGTACAACCGGATATGTGGAAGTTCCATCCGACATACGAAGAAACTTGCCAAACACCACATACATCACACAAAACATCATCAGAGGCTTAAGCACCGACCATGCAATCCCTAGGAACGAGCCTTGGTAGCGTAGCTTGAAATCTGTTTTTACCAACCCCTGCAGGACAGTCCACGCATACCCATACCTATCTTGCATTTTTTTCACCAACTGTTTCACAAGTTGTATCCTATCAGCGACTATTCCAATCATGACATATAGCTAGAAATCAGCACTATCCGGTCACTGGAAATCTAGAGAACTTCATTGAAAAGACAGGCCGCAAAGATTAAGGAGGAGCCCCAATCCGCTGAGGCTCCTCGCGTGGCTATCTATAACTCAGTCCATCTTAAGATAATGCTTCCAGTACTTCACCGAGGTCAATTCCTTACGGGCTGCGGCGTATTCCTGGCGCAGGCGCTTGATATTTGCCTTGTAGTACTTGAGATCTCTTGCGTAACGCTTCTTAATCTCCTGGTAGCGCTTCACATCCTTGGTGCGGATGATACCTTTGCGGTTGTACCAATCGAGAACAACAAGCTTGCGCTTGCCACGAATCGCGCCGGCCGGATACAGCCATCCCTGCAGTGGAATGACTGCATAGCCAGTGCCATCCTTCTTGAAATAGCGTTGGTTGTTGTCGGTGATAAGGTCTTCCAGTCGTTCAGGCAGGCTACGAGACTTATCTCCATCAATCAGTTGACGATCGATGTCCTTGATACACAGACCATTCAATTCGGTATCAGCGTCAATCTGAGCCTGAAGCGCCACGAAATCCACAAGCTGTTCCTTGTTGCGGTTCGCGGCCATGAAGCTCTTCTCCGCCTGACCAGGCTTCTTGATGAATTCAGGCCCCTTGAGGAAGTCCTCGAAGGCATCCAGACACAACTCCGCGTTGGCATAGCCGAATTTCTTCAGCTCAAGCCGGATGTTGTTGTGCAGCTCATACATGAAGTCGGCCTTCGGCGCCATACCGCACGTCGCTTGCGCGATCATCGTGTTACGAGTGGTCTGGTAACGTTCCACCGCCGCGTTATACCGTTCGAAGAACGACATGTGCCATACGCACAGGCTGTTCATGGTGATGAATCCGGTTTTGCAACGAATACCGTATTCAGCGTCGTCACAGCGAACGAACACTGGAAGGGGCAGGCCATTCTTCTCAATCACGGAAATCGGAATGCAGCAATACCACCACGCGGCATACATGTTGTTCCGCTGCCACTTGGTCGGCGTGTACATCTCGTTGTATACCAGATCCTCGAACAGGGTCAGACGCAGTGGCGGCTTGCAACCGGCAAAGGTGCCCTGCTGAGTCATGTTGCCGATGTCTTCCCACTGGTCCTCGCCGACCTCATAGTTCAGCATCGCACCGCTAATCATGTCATTACGATGCTCGGGCTTGAGAATGCGCAGCAGATTATAGGTACGCTTGATACTTTCCGGGGAGACCGCGACATCGTCATCCATCAGCAGAATGTTCGTAGCCTTTGGAATCTGTTCCATGGCGGTAATCATGCCACGGGTAAAGCCACCGGCACCACCAACGTTGTCGTTCGGCACAACCTGAACGCGATTACCACTCAGCTTCTCAGCATCAAGAGTACGGCCATTATCAATCACGTACATATGGAAGTGGTCGGCGATCGGGTCTCCGGAACTAATAATCTGATTCTTGACCAGACCGATGTTGCGTTCGATGAACGCTTCCTTCTTGAACGTGGTGGTAGACAGCACCAGCTCAACATCATTCAGTTCGCCATCAATGCCAAGTTCGTAATAACTGTTGCGAATGGCGACCGCGCCCTCCGTCTTGATGAGAAAACCGACAATCACCATGTCATCGGTGATTGTAAGAGGCAAATCGACAACCTGCCAGCCATCAGAAGCGCTCAGTGCCTTCGAGACCCCCTTGACAGGCAGTGGATCATGTGCGAAAGCATCACCCATGGTCTGTTGCACCTCGCAAGCAGCGCCTTTAAGCTCAAGATGCAGCATGAAGCTTGTTGCGCGCGTGTACTTCCGCAGCTTCATTACGGACAAGGAATTGAAATACGTGCTAAAGTCGAAGGTCCCCGCATTAAACATCTTCCACTCGCCAAGTTGCTCGTCGAAGACAACAGGCTGATTGGAACGGCAGTACAGTGCCGGGTAAGCGACAGAGCGAGGATTCGTTTCCAGAAGGATATTTGCGAATTTCATCGAAACCATATTCCATAGACTAGCGTAAACCCTTGAAGAAAAGGCATACACTTCTCAAACGGGTATTTCAGACTATTCCGTTACACTAACCATATTTGTCTTATGCTTCTTCTTCGTCAGCTGAGGATAAAACCATTCATTGATCACCGGAATGTGATACAGCAGCGCGGCACCGATAAGATCAATCGGCAGTCGACCAATGAAACTCAGCATAACCAGCGGAACTTGAGGAAGCACCGTACGCAACACTCCTAAATATATCTGCCAGGACAATACGTCATCTTCAATCAAGTGCACGCACAGAATGGCAAGACTCGCTTGGCCAATGTTGCTCAACGCGCTTCCCAACGCCGGAACCCGATCGATCAACTGTGAGATGCCAACAACGCACAATGTCCCCGCAATGCTGCCGATTACAGCCAGGACAGGGCGCGAACCATAGTTATTGACGGCCATGCTCATACCGCCAAAAAGCACGATGTCGACCACCCAAATAACAAACGCGAAAGCCCATACACAGGGAAACCTCTTCACCATGCCGAGCACATCGTATTTCTTGGCAAGATACCCCAAATAAAGGAACGCGACCGCACACATTCCGGATTGAATGCTCCACGGCAGCAGTACATATCGCGAAGAAACATAGCCGACAGCGAAGCACAGCACCACCCAGACAGGGATAATAGGGAGCCTTGCAAGGCAATGCAGCAGCAGACGAGCCCAAAACAGTGCAAGCAGGAACCAGATCGCGCCGATTCTCAAGTCTACTCGCCAGAGCGTCAGATTCGAGATATCGCCGCTTCCATATATCGCGGCCATACCCCACTGTCGAAGGGCAATCGCACGGCTTTCATGGTCGAGCATCGCCATGCAGGTCACGCCGACAAGCACGCACAATGCCGTCACCACGTAGGTGAACAGCAGCTGTTTTGCCTCCTTCATCCAGCGGAATCGTCTTTCTGGATGCATGAAATACCCGGAAAGAATGAAGAAAAGCGGCATATGGAATGAAAAACAGATGGACAGAACAACTTGGGCCGTGCGGTGGGGCGCAAATAGGTTCGTTTCAATGGCACTGTGTCCCAGTATCACAGCCAGAATGGCTATGCCCTTGGCAATATCGAAAAATCTAATACGTTGCATACTCTCTCAAGTCTCTTGTTGACGCGTTCTCTCTACCGCTTGTCAGACGTTTTATCGGACATTACAGGCCAAGCAATTGCTGCAATGCACGCCACATCACCACCTGACCCATACGATTCGGGTGGATGCCATCCTTATACAATGCCTGCTGTGGTATTCCCGTCGAACGCCCTACCGTACGAAATGCCGAATACATTGAAGCGAAGTGCCAACCATGCTGCCGGCAAATATCCTGCAATACCGTATTTTCCTGCCCCATGGTGAGGGATCTGGGATCGGATAACGTATCGATGTTCGCAAGCACATATACGTTATCGGCCCCGTATCGTGCGGCAACACGATTCAGATAGCTCTCCGCTTCGCGTTTGAAATCACCGCTATTCGAAAGCCTCAATCGGTCATTAGCTCCAAGCAGTACGATAACGGCATCCTCATGCCCGAGGGTCGCATCGCCGATGGAGTTATAGCCCGAATAGGAGCCCTTGCCCGGCGCACTGGCATTGGTCATGGATACACCGCGCGACTCCAGATAACGCCTTAGGCTGTTGGCGGCCATATCCGTCTGATGGGACGGCTCATAATAGGTGACTCCCTCAAGCTGGAACAGCTCACGAGACGTACATGGATACGTGTTCGCCGCGCCCACTCCGGCAGCGATACTGTCTCCAAGAAGGCGAACGGAACGGTACCGGCCCGACTTGATTTTGTTACCAAATGCTCCAGCAGCGGCTCCGACGTAATCACTCGGTATGACAGACGAGCGCCGCGTATCGAGAGCACCGGTGCGGTTATCGAAATAGTAGGTGGCGTTATTCACGTTCTGCTTGCCGTACAGCATCTTGCCGCTCGGCCAGCTGTAGCATACCGTTTTCCCACCTAGTCTCTGCCAACCGTACTGTACTGCGCCGGTATGAGCGTCCAACAGGTACCACGCGCCGTCAATGGGACGTTCCCCATATAACATCCAACCCATCCGGCGATCGTAGAATACCCACTTCTGAGATTTCGACAGGTGTACAAAGCCATACTGCATAGCACCTGTCGATTCATCGAAGTCATACCAATGCCCATTGATCAGCTGTTCCCCGTACAGCATCTGGCCGGAGGCATGGTCGTAATACACCCATTTATGTTGTGGCGAGTTGAAATAGAAGCCATAGGACATCGCGCCGATGTTCTCGTCGAAGTGATACCAGCCGGCGTGGCTCTGGTCATAGTTCACGTAGCGTTCCCCGTAGAGCATCTTCCCCGTGGTCAGGTCATAGTAGACCCATTTGCCGCCATTGGAGGAGACGTGCGTTATACCCTTCGCCATCGCACCGGTGGTGGTGTCGAAATAGTACCAGGCGCCATAGCGGTAATCTTCGCCCTTGACCATATGACCGGCAGCGTCATAGCGAACCCATTTGCCACCATTGGATTGAAGATATACGTCCTTGTTACGGGCTACGGAACCATTCGTGTCTATCCAATACCAATTCTTATCTTTAGCATCGTATATTTCTTTGGAACAGACCTGTTGACCATTTTCGTAATAATGTTCCTTCTTCGAATCCCAACCATTGACCGGATGAGCGTTGGCATCAGCTTCAGAGAAAGGACCTGAATCGATGGCTCCTTCCTCTGCGTAAGCGTAAGACGTATTGTTGAAACCAGCACCTAGCAAAAAAATCGAGACCACGCAAAATCCGAAAAGCACTAATCCTTTCAACCAAAAAACCAGTTTTTTTCTCATCGAAGTTCCTAGAAGCTCTTCTTCTCTTCCCACAGTTGCCCTTATTCGCGTATCTTCTGCTTCTTATTGCCTACGAAATCAATCATCTGCTGGACGCCACATGCCGCCATCGGAATAAGCAGCAGGAAAAACGGCAAAGTGTAGATACTTTTTGCTTCCCAGAAAAGGTAGCAGAGAAAACCACCGATGAACGACGCACAAAGCAAAACCCTAGTAAAGATTTGAGCTGCATCAACCCCGATAGGCTTTTCCTTAATCAACGAACGAAGAAGACCAAGCAAGCCGATGAGCGCCAATAAATATGTAACAGTTTGAGCAACATTTTCATATCGAAGTAACACATCCGAGCCATTGCCGATAAGGAAGAACGAACTCAAACCGACAAAATGCTTTGAGGATTCGCCCAACTCCGAATACAGTGATGTCATAAATGTTGGTTCAGCCCATTCTGACGCAAGCTTGCCAGCAAAGAAATGCATCCCGTTTCCCGGATTATGCAGGAATTCTGAGAGTCGTCCTTGAACGAAATCTCTGGAAATCTGGGATTGAAGAGAATAATCATTACCTGTATTTTCAAATGCATCTAAGGCAAATCTGCTCCACCATCCAGGCGGCATATTATCTGGATGTCCTAATCCAAGAGCAACCCATGAGAGCATCGGCATGCCTTTGCCAAAGTCCTGGCCAGTCCAAGACTGCACTAACGCAACAGGAAGTTTAGAAATGATAAACGCTGCCAAAGCGGAAGGCAAAGAGATCAATAATTGCCAAATACAGCGATTATGCCAAACCGCAAAAACAACAGCAAGAAGCGCGGCAAGAACCACTATCTGATATGTCGATTTGAAAACAATGCCGGTACCACAGACCAGGAAACCACCAACAATCGCGAGAGCGCTGGACCAGGTCCTCCTCATGTGAAAACCTTCTGCGATGATCCAGGCACCGCAGATCGTAATGAAGAACCCGACGGCATTGGGATACACGAAAGCCGCGAACATCATAAGAGGAACGCATGTTGCAATCAGAACGGTGAATGCGCCATGACCCTTTTTATTCAACCCGAGCATGCCGCTCAAGCGCCACAAAACCGCGACCAATGCAGTAACCGCCACGGCACTGACAATCTGAAAGGCAAGAATATTGTTCGATCCAAACAAGGCAAATACCAACAGATACCACAGCATTGGCCCGCTTTGGAACGGGTAATAGGAGAAATATGTGTGAGCGCTTGGAATGCCTCGTGCAATACATTCCCTCTGCACGTTACCAGCCGAACAATAGTCAGCACCAAATTGGCTGATATCACCTTTAAGCAAGACATCCGCAGCATTCATCAGACTCTGCGAATCCGGATATGTGTATGTTACCAAGCTCAATGAAGTAAGCCAGATGATCTGCAACATTATCGTATATACCAACAATGCGGCAAAAACCCAGTAGCGTGGCAACTTCGAAAAGCCTTGCGCAAGCAAGCCAAACAGAGCACATAACATGACCATGCCCAGCACAAATGCAATGGATGGCATGCCAAAGTGGTAGTCAACCTGCTCTGTGATACTTCCGAGTTGCGAATTGGCTCTCTTAAATGTAACTGTAAAGAGAATCGACAATACGAGCAATACCGCGACAATAGCAGTCTGAAATCCCAAGGCAAGTACAACGAGCCATCTCGGTAGCACACGTTTGAAGAATACCCATTTTTCAGGCACAATATCCGGCTTATTCACTCGGTAATAGTCCTATCTTTCCCTAAAAAAATAAACTGCCCACTCAGAGCGTCGTCTCGACAATATAGCGAGGACGAGCTTTAACCTCTAAATAAATTTTTGCTATGTACTCACCAATAATACCGAGTGCCAGCAAAATAAAGCCGCCTAGAATCCACAGGGAACACATCATTGATCCCCAGCCCGCAACGGCATGCCCTGAGAAAACGGAAACAAGGGTATAAATCAACATGACGATTCCAACGAACACCGAGAACAGACCCAGACCGGTGATCATGGTCAGCGGCTTTGTCGAGAAGGAAGTCACACCTTCAATCGCGAAGGAAACCATCTTTTTCAACGGGTACTTGGATTCCCCGGCCACTCGGGTTCCGCGCTTGTAATATACCTTTGCCGTTTTGAATCCGAGAGAAGGAACCAGACCGCGTAGGAACAAATTCGATTCCTTGTATTGCGATAAAGCCTGCAATGCGGCACGACTCATCAATCGATAATCGGCATGATCCGGCACTGTTTCCGTTCCAAGCCATTTCATCAGGGAATAAAAAGCATGGGCGGTGCCACGCTTGAATGCGGTATCGGTTTCACGGTTGTCCCGCACACCATAGACGATTTCAGCACCCCGGAGGTATTCCTGCACCATGTCGTCGACCGCATTGGGATCGTCCTGCAAGTCAGCATCCATAGAAACAACAGCGTCGACATTCATACTCAATGCATGCATTAAGCCAGCAAAAAGAGCATTCTGGTGGCCTCTATTGTGAGCTAGTTTTACACCACGGAATAAGGAGGGATCTTTCTCATGCAGCGACGTAATCACATCCCAAGTCTTGTCATGGGACCCATCATCGACAAAAATAACAAAGCTATCTCGTGCAACAGCCTGCGAATTCTCAAGCTGAATCATCTTTTTCTTCAAAACATCCGCAGTCATATGCAATGCAGCTTCTTCGTTAAAACAAGGAATCACAAAAGCCAGTGTCGGTTCACATCTCATCTGAACTCCACGCTTGTTCGTTTCCATATCATGAGTCATGTCTAACAGTGTATGTCATGCTATCAACGCAAATAGTCAAACCCTGCCCACAGCTTCATCACGTATCTTCAAAGGCCTCCTTGCATAGCGGTATTGCCACACCTCTAGACATACACCAAAAGCTCCAACGAGTGACTTGCAAAACAAGCTTTTGTTATGGCAATAGCTATAATTGGCCACGGACAATGAGAAGAAAAAGCAATAATGTTCCAACGGAGAAAAATCCTAATCGGTTTTTAAACCATTACAATGCTACAGGGAATTACTTACCCGGCAATCGCACTGGGCAGCGAGCCTAACGCAATGCAAGCGTCTTCTAATAATCAAACTGCCGTACCGGTTCAGAATCCAAATAGTACCCAGAGAGATGATTCTAATGCAATCGCTTCAGAGGCCAATGGTGCCTCGCAATCTTCTGATTCAGTGTCCGAATCAACACAACTGAAGAAATAATTCAATCCAGCCAACAGAACAGGAATGACAGCCAACCCGACTCTTCCGAATCGAACAGGAATAACGGCAGCGCTAGTTCCAACGAATCGACTAAAACAGAACAACCTGAAAACGGTTGGGATCAGGATAAGGAGCACTACTACGAAAATGGCACTATGGCCATCAGCAAGGAGTGTTCATTCCAAGTTCTCCGACAAACCGCGAAGACGGAATCTGGGTCCGTTTTGATGAAAACGGTAATTTACGTTTCCGGATCATTCAGCGAATCCAAAGCACGAAAATCAGCCATGACAGGCAACACAGTCGCCATTATTATGAAAGCGGCTGGAAAATTCACCATTTTCCAGCCGAATCAATCAAGCAGTATGACTGAGTCTGAAATGTAAATCAGGAATCAACCTCGGCCTGTGACACTATCGAAATAATGCCATGCTTGCCATTGTGGAACCCACGTGTTTCCGTGAGCCATAGCTCCTGTAACTGGATCGAAGTAGTACCATAGACCATTCTGTTTCTGCAAACCTTTTACCATTTTGCCGGTTTTCTGATCATAACGGACCCATTTACCGCCATTCGCACGTATAAAAATATCACCTGTACATCTTGCACCAGTAATGTTGTCAAATAGATACCAGCCAGAATGCTCTTTATCAAAATTAAGATACGCTTCGCCATGCGCCATTTTGCCGGTGACCATGTCGTAGTATACCCATTTGTTCCCATTGGACAGATATGTCATCCCCTTACTCATCGCACCGGTCGTAAAGTCGAAGTTATACCAGACGCCGTATCGGAAATCCTCACCTTTAATCATATGACCATTGGAATCGTAACGAACCCATTTACCTCCGTTCGAACGCAGATAAACATCCTTATCGTGCGCCATGGTTCCGTCTGAATCAATCCAATACCAGGCATTACTCTCAGGATCGTAAATTTCCTTGCTACGCGCTAGAGAACCATCTGAATCCCGCCAATACTTTTGGCCATTTTTGGTAACCCAATGCCCGCCATTCACAAACTCCTTATTCCCAAACGCATTCATATCCACATTGCCACTGATACCGTCCACTTTGCCGGAGCTGGTGTATTGCCATCCGCGACTGTCGGTCGGGAACGAGTCAAATCCCATGCGAGCGCCGTACTGCGCCACCCACGTGGTTTTAGCGTAAATGTCGGCATGTTTCAGCGGGCCTTGCAGATAGCTGGTGTACGAGTAGACGCTCAGGTTCTTGTATCCGGCGGACTGCAGTGCGCTGTACCAATTGTTGACGATATCGTTGTACACGTTCGGATCGGTGGGTGGCTGATGCCCCTTCCACGTCCACTTTTCCAGGTCGTAGTACACGGGGTACGCCAGATCGCTCGGATTCACACCGAATTGCTTGAGTTTGGCGACCACGTCGGCACCTTCTTCTTTGGCAATCGACGGAGTGTCCGCGTAGGAATACCAGTAGATGCCGAACGGGATGCCGAGCCGCTTGCATTCGGAAATGTTACGTCGTGCTTTCTTGTCAGCATTGTTGCCCTCGCCGTAGCCAAGGCGGATGATCACGCCTTCCACGCCGTCGGCTTTCGCTTTGGCCCAGTCGATGTCGCCTTGCCATTCGGAAACGTCAATCACGCCTTTGGCTTGCTGCACGAACAGGTTGTTCTGATAGTCGAAGAAGGCTTTCGTATTGTTGTAAGTGCCCCAGTGCGCACCGTATTCATTGCTTTCGAATTTGGAGAGCTGTACGTTCGCGTCGGCTACAGCATTTTTTACATCTTCCGCACTTACCGGAATGAAGGATTCGCCATTGGTTTTGGCGAGCGGATCCGGCTGCTGATCCTGCGTACCGACCAGTGTCGTGTCGGTCACGGTTTCGCCGGTTTCAATATTCTTGACCTCCCCTTCGGGGGTGACGGCTAGGTCTTCCGAAACCACGGTAGCATCGTCGGAAATCTCGCCACTGACGTTGCCTGGAAGTTTCGCATTCGGATTGTCAGGCATGCTGTCTTGCGATTGCTGGTCGCCCGTCTGATCATCCGGCTGATCGTCAGACTGCATAACAACGCCATTATCTGCAGTAACGGGACCGCTCTGTGCAACAGCATCCTCAATCGCAATATCCTGCAATGCGTAAGCCGGCGTAACCGCAACGGAAGCCGTCAACGCAACCGCAGACAGCGCAGTCGCAATCTTCAAAACATGATGTGGCGAAACCATTCGTCAGCCTCTCTTGAATAAAGTCATCAGCCCCAAATTATTCGGCGCGAACGTCCTAATCGCCAACTCTAACCGTACCCCGCAACCCCAGCACAGCACTTCTTAAAAATTTTAAGAAGTTCCGGCAAGCATGCAGAAGTTGAAGAATGGCCACGTGCATTATATGAGGCAACACGAGTGCGGTAAATCGGTGACGAACGGGTATCGTACGCTGTATATTGGCATTTCAGGTGGGCACTCGGCACGGTCAACATTGACCAGGACCGGAAGCCGGCACCAGGGATCACAGAATAGCAGGCAGATTCTGGAGGGGTTATGGCACGGCACGGCAAGAAGCCAAGCGAGGAAAATACCTCGTCACGCGCACCGAGAACAATTGCCGGAAGCACAACGCCCAACACTTCTGCCGACGGTATTGACGCCGCTACCAGCAGCAGCGCAGCCGACACCAACGCGATCGACACCAACGCAACCGGAACACGCACAATCGTCAGTGGCGACACGTCCGAGACCAGCGATCAGCAATCACTCGAAGCAGACGGATCCGTTAAATCCAACGAATCCCGTCAACCGCAAGACCCGTTCGACGAGGTCATAGCGCAAGGCATCAGCGATGGCGACGCTTGGACAAACCAGCATGTAAAGCGCTTCTACCGCCAGATCATTATCACCGTAGTCGTCGTAGTTGTCGTTCTGGGTGCGATTTTCGGATTCACAGGCATACGTGCGTCGCAGCAAATGCGTGACCTGGCCGCACTAAACGACTGCAAGGAAGCCGTCACGGCCATGAACACCTCCTATTCGAAGGCGTTCCAGCTGAAGGCAAAAATCTCCGAAGCGTTCACCAGTTTTGACGAGTCTTACGACCTCGATAAGCTTGCCGAACTTCACCAGACGGAAGTCACCGCTCCGAAAACGCTGAGCTGTGCCGCCGACGCCTCCTCCACCATCAGCAAAGCCAACGCCGCGAAAGCCGAGTATGACAAGCAGGCCAAGCAGTTCAAGCAGGCCCTGCAGAAGGCCGACGAGTCCACGGCCACCGATGGCGGTGACGGAACTGACGGAACGGCCAGTGGCAATAACAGCACCAATGGCACGGACTGAGCCGCAGCCACGAAAGGCGATGCTGGAGTTGCCGGCGTCGCGTCCACCACGGCGGCACTGTCGTCCAATCCGACGCAGCCGACGCAACCGGAAGAGGCTGATTTGAATAAGAAACGACTGGCACGCGTGATTATTGCCGCCGTAGTGACCGTGGCGATACTTGTGGCGATCATTGTTGGCTGCGGGCCGAAATGGGGCGATGGTTCGGTGAATGCCAACGCCAGTAACGCCGGTAACTCGAACAGTGCCGGCGGCTCCAGCTCCTCCGGCACAAGCGGCTCCGGCACAAGCGACGATTCGTCCACAAACTATGCGACCCGCGCGTCGGTACAACTTCCCTCCTACTACATGGAGAACATGGTTTTCCAACGTGGCAAAACGCTGGCAGTCAGGGGAACCGTCACTACTTCGCAGCGCGGAAAAACCGTTGACCCAACGCAACTGGTTACAACGATTTCACAAGGTAAGAAATCATCATCCGCGCAAGCAAAAATTTCTAAAAAAGGTGATTTCACTTGCAATTTACCTGAGCAGAAAGCAAGTCTTAAGCCATATTCATTAACAATTTCGTACAACGAAGCCACTTTGTTGACTCTGAAAAACGTGTATGTCGGCGACGTTTTTATTGCTGCCGGACAGTCGAATATGGAATTGAATTATTCGCAATACTACGAGGGCCCCGGCAATGACTATAATTTCGGCGGAGGTCTGATAACAACCAACGATCTACCAAAACAGCTTTCCGACAAGAACGTGCATTTCGTTGCGAGCGCCAACACCACGGAAGGTACCGATTTCCCACTACGTGACGTGAACGAGCAGGCTGATTCCTGGCTTGATGCGACCGTCGATAATTCGCAGCATTTCAGCTATCTGGCACAACAGTTCGCCATGCAGCTTCGTGCCGCGCATCCAAATGTGCCCGTCGGTATTATTCAGACCGCATGGGGCGGCACACCGATTCGAAGCCATGTGAAGGGTGGTTCCATTTATGCGAACCATATCGCACCATTGGAGGGTTTCCATGTAGCGGGCGTGCTGTGGTACCAAGGGTGCAATGATTCCGCAAACGAAGCGACTGCATTGACATACGAATCTCAGATGACGTCGCTAATCAACCAGTATCGTGCAGCGTTCGACCAGAATGATCTGCCGTTCCTGTATGTGCAGTTGGCGCGTTGGCCCGGCTATCAGTACACTCAGAACGTGCGATTCGCGCAGTTGAGCACGTTGAGCAACGTCGGATTGCACAATGCCTCCAACGTTGCAATGACAGTGTCGCTTGATACGGACAAGGGCACTTCAACGTTGATACATCCGCTTGGCAAAGATATTCTTGGCGCGCGCATGGCCGCGCAATATCTGGCAATGTCGGAAGGCAAGGCCGTTCCCAACGGACCGCTTATTGCACATGCGAAGCACGCTTCCGATGGCACGATCATATTGTCGTTCCAAAAAGGCACCGCAACTGGTTTGCAGGCGGAAAAACCTAATTATTCGAAGACCGCTAGTGCGACCGTACCTAATTACACGGCCAATTCGGACGCGACTCCTTTGGATGGTATTGCTAATGTCGCAACGCCGACTTCTGCATCATTGCAAGGTTTTGAAATTGCTGACGATTCCGGAAAGTGGGTTTCGGCAGCGGCAACAATTAGGGAGAATCAGATTGTGCTGAGTGCCGCTGATGGAAGTTCGAATCTTAACACGGTAACTCAAGTGCGTTATTGGTGGAACGGAAATCCGGCTATTTCCAGTCTGCTCTATAACGATCTTGGATTGCCGGCAAGTCCGTTTATTACGGTTGTTGAGTAGGATTCGCAGCCTTATAACGTTAGTCGACGTAGTGCGGAGCGCTGGATGCCATGCGGGGCGTAACACCGTTATTGCCGTTGTCATCGTCATTACCGTCTGCATTGGAATCTTGCGATTTACGAAGCGAGCCTGCAGCCAATGAACGTACAGATCGAACAGAACGGCCAAGCTGCGACTGCTTTTCCTGCTCGTCCGACTGGATTGCAGGAAACGCACCGGTCACGGGGCGAACACGCCCGGTCGCAGTGGGAATGAAGCTTGGCGGCAGCACTTGCGTGGTAATGGCACTCGGCGATGATGCATGATAGCGGGCCATCGAAGCCAGGGAATCGCGGGTATCGAGCTCACGCCGAATATCTAGCTCATCGTCGGACTCAGCCATCGCAGCACTTCCTCTCTTCCGGCGCTCTCAGCCGACAATCTCTCCACTGGTAACTGTCACCGTTTTGAGCGTAACGCAAGGCAGTATGCCACTGCGAACGAAATCAGCGATATGTGCAACTCCCCCACTGTTTCGCAACTTTTTCGTCGCACATCTACGCAACAGGCCATTGTAAAATCGCCGTTTTTGGTATGAAAAAAGGGCTTCCGGAATCATCCGAAAACCCTACTGGCGGAGAATACGAGATTCCGGTAGCGACTTGCTGTTTTCGGTGTAATTCCAACGTTTCTAGGCTGCCGATTAAGTGTTTCGCCGCTTAACTCGCCGCCCCTACGGCGTGTCGCGATGGGGTGAAACGGGTGGTTATGAACGGGTGCGTTTTGGATTGCGCGAAACAGGGGAGAGTATTGAGGATGCTTTTTCCATGAAGAGCGTGTAGTTTAACCAGTATATAGAACGGCCTCCCTTTGCCAACAACAGCGATGTGCTAAAGATTACGATTCCGAATGAGGTAATGCGATCTATTCCCCATAGGCAAAGTGAAAGTGTTTTCAAGGATTATTAACCCATCGGAAGAGCTTGATTAGCTTTGATCCTTCGTGTATACAGCGTCTAGTGGGAACTAGAGTGAACCTAGTGAGCCAACATGGAAATTCAGTGGCAGGCGAAGATGTATGTCGGAATCTCAATGATTTCAACGTTTCCAAGGACGCCGGTTGGCACCATCCTGCGGCAACATGGAACCTACATGGAAATTTACAGTGCCTACATGGAAATCAGTTTGTATCAGTCAGTGGGCGCATGATGCGTGCGCTCAGCCCTTGGCTGACTGATACTAGCAAGCTTTTGTCTGACTGAACGCATGCATCATAAAGAGCAATTGGGTATCGAGCTGGTTGCGGGATGCAGGGCGGATAAAACTAATCAGCCGTTATATTCGATATGTAGGCTGGGGTCGCTTTCGTGTTCGTCAATGATTTGGTTGTAAGCCTTGACCAGACGCGAAAGGGTTTCGCGACGTGCTGCGTTGGTGAAGTGGCCATGCTCGTGCACATTGCTGGAAAGGAACGATTGCAGGTCCCAAACTTCAAGGCGGTTTTCGAAGCCCATGTCGGAGGCTAAGTCCCATGCGGTTTTGACGCGGTCGCGTACAGTGATGATGATTGGATGCAGCCCGGCCTTGATGTTGCGCTGGCATTTATCCATGAGTAGGGATGCTGGGGCAGTGGTGCAGTGTATGGCTGTGTCGCCGACATTGAAATCGCCTCCACGCCCAGTCGGATCGTCAGCAACGGACGCGCCGTTGATTTCTACTTCTGGGGCAACGATGGTGAGCTTCGCTGCGACAAGATGTTGCAGAACGGTACCGACGTACATAGTGCCCGGATTTTCCTTTTGTCGCTGCGCTGCCTGCTGCAGCAGATGTTCCACAGCCGCATCGACGGAAAGCGAGTTGTCGGATTCCAATTTGAATGGTTTGCTGGTGAAGAATGCCCGAATTCGTTTGACCCAGTATTGCTCGATCTCGGTGAATTGCTCCGCTGTTGGACGTAATTCGTTAATGAGCTCGGCATAGTCGTGCATCAATGCCATGGTGCCGCGGCTGGTTCGTCCGCCCTCTGCTGCGAGGAGTCGTGTGATGCCATATTCGGCAAGGATTTTCTGGCAGTTGTCTTTGCTGATTCCCTTGACTTGACCTTCCTTGTTCGTGTGATAGTCGCTGGCGTCAATGGGAAGCGTGTCTGCGGAAAAGAAGCGATTGAGCTGGATGGCGGCAGCCAAAGCGCCCTTGGTGTTTACCTGATGGGACTTTCGGAAATCATCGATGGGAGTCAGATCCATTGTTTGCCTCGCTTATGCAGTGTGATTCGAGAGCAGAGTTTGCTCCACGTACAGGTCTTTGCCAAGGGTGTTGTTCAGAGCAGGCATGAAGTAATGCTTGCCGAGCCATTCCACGACAGGGACGGAGACAGCGTCGCCGAATCCGAACATCACTTGATTGGGGCGCAGGCCCGTAATGTTGTAGTGGGCCGCGCCCATAAGAGCAGCGTATTCGCGTGGCGTCATCCAACGGACAGCGGCTTGACCATTGCCCATGCGAATGATTGCCTGGCGAGATGAGCCGCCTCGTGCGGTGCGCAGGCAGCCGGAGATGTCGTCTGCGCGAACTTCCCATACGGCTTTGCCGTTGCGGGTGCGGCGATAAGCGGTCCGGTAGGAAACGGTTGTTTCGTTACGCAACGTTTCCACGCGGGCAGTCTGAACCGGCGACAGCGAATCAAGGAATTTGGCGGTTCTTTCGGCGTCCCACCAGCGTTCGTCGTCATCAGCCATGTTCTCGACGTACATATTGAGGCCGGACATCAGAGGAGACGGCGGCTCAGGCAGCGGTGCGCGATGCGTGCGGAGAGAGGTGTCCGCAAAAACCTGCTGCAGCCAGTCAGGGCGCAACGAAGAATCGAATTGTTCGGCGGACGGCGGGTTCTGCAGGCCAACCAAAAAGAGTCGCGGTCGGGACTGAGGGATAAATCGACGGGTATCGATGGACAATACGTCTACGGAGTAGCCCAGTACATTGAAAGCATGCACCGCTGCGGCGAGATCCTCCCCAGAGTGGGAAGTGGCCAATCCGTTCACATTTTCGAGAATGGCAATCGGAGGACGGCTGTCCCCAAGTTCTTCGAGCAGTCGCACGTATTGCCAGAAAGCGCCGGATTGTTTGCCGTTCAGGCCCGTACGAGTGCCTGCAAGGGAGAGATCCGTGCAAGGAGAGGATCCCCAAGCGATGGAAGCATCATGGGGCAGGTCGTCGCCGGAGAGCTCGCTCATATCCCCCTCGACAAGGGTGTGGCCCGGCGTATCCGTGAAGTTATTGCGATACATTTCGCACTTGGCGGAGTCGATGTCGTTCGACCATTCGACTTGGAAGCCGGATTCTTCGAGCCCAAGGCGTGCGAGGCCTATTCCGGCAAAGAATTCGAGGGCTTGTGGGCACGCCTTGCCGGTAGCCGTGTGCGTGCGATTGTCGTTCATGCTCCCACCTTACCTCGTGCCTGACTGTCGTCCTAACCATGATACTCTATATATAGAACAAGTGTTCGAATAAGTGTCGTGAAGGAAAGAGGATCGTATGACGAAGCTTAGTGATGCTGTTAACGCGTCGAACTTGGATTTTCATGAATTAGCCCGGAGATCCAACGTGAGTGAGAAAAGACTAAATGGATATCTGTCGGGTCGACATTCGTTTAGCCGGGCACCTCTAGAAGACGCCGTAGCTATTGCTAATGCTCTCGGAGGCCGTATTGAAGATTACATGGAAGATGCGGCGGGGGACGGCGAGGCGGAAAAGCTGGATGACCGACTTCGTCTCCAATTATTTCTAGATAGCGTTGACGAATACGAGCTAATTATGAAGAATGTCGGTCGCCCTCAGGCAGTGACGATTGGCGGCTCTGGAGAAAAAACCGAGAAAAGGTATAGTCAGCTGATTGTTGAAGGGATGCTATTGCGCAAATATTATTCCTCGGATGAAGTTCAATTGGCGAAAGTGATTGATTCGTTTAGGCGTCTTATCCCAGACGACGCGTCTCCAGATGTGCTGCATACAGTAGATCTGCTGGAAAAAGATACGCCTAGCCAGGGGAATAAGAGCCAGATTGTGTTTTCTAATGCTGATGGTAGTTACTCCAGCGGTGTGGATTTACTTTTTGATGTTCTCTATGGAATTACCCTGCATGGAGATCCTGATAGGATCCAGAGACTTGCTAGATGGCCAATTACGGCACAGTGCCTTGCCTTATATGAGGCTAACGTTGAGAGACGCAAGGGTGTGGTGACTGTTCGACAGTATATAGATCTTGCAATCAAAGATGGTCTTTTTGCGCTGGATTAATGAGCGTATTTGAGAAGGCGCGGGGCAGTTCGCTGTGGATTGAATTGCCTCACGCCTTGCTGAGTGAACTCGCTGCAGCAGTTTCTAAGATCAGCTGCTATTCGCACTCTCGCCGGGCTATCTCGCGACGGGCTTTGCTGGCCCACAGGTCTCCCTTACCGATGAGCTCATTCAATTGCGTGGCGTTGAGCTGTTGGTAGTGCAGGTCTGTTGCGTAGGGAGGGAGACTCGCCTTCCATCCGGCCATACTGTTCCCGTGGTGACGTGAGCTGCGATATCTAAGGCCAAGGTGCTTTTGCCAGTCGCCGGATCACCGTCAATCAGTACGATCTTTCCTTTGGGAATATGGCCCAGCCGCAACCACAACGGTCGCTCCGGTTTCACATCAGCCAAACGGGTCAGCGAATAGGCGCGGGGCGTCAGTTCAGTCTTAAGCTCAGACTCAGGCTGGCTGCTTTCGCTTGGCAAAATCTCAAACTCCAAGCCGCTCATCACCGCGTTGGAAGCGTCGTGAGCCTCACCCAGCCGCTTGGATAAACGTCAACGACCGCACGAACGGTGTCAGCGTCGGCGGCCATCCACAACGGGTGCTTGTCGGCGGTGTTGCCGCTTTGCCTCGTTGAGCCATGCTTCCGCCTAGGTCTCATAGCCTTTGTCGAATCGCTTGTGAATGCGCGCAGGAAGATGCGGATACTGGGATCGGGCTTCGACGGGCGGGATGTATGAGGCGTCGTAGGAGATCTGCCCGTTGGCACCGACTTTTCTCTCAATCTTGCCGAACCGGCGTCGTCGGCTGGCTGGCCGTGTGCTTTGTGAAGTGCGTGCTATGATGATCAATTCCAACCGACGTAAAAGCTGCCAAGCGGGCGACTCTGAAGTCTGCCGCTCAAGTGCTTAAGCGGCACCGCTTATCTTGCCGCCTATCTTACTGTAAAAGACGGGTCGAAAAGGATGATGAAGGAGAGTGGGTAATCGTTGAAAAACCGCCAAAAACGTTGAAATTCCGCCGTTTTGGGTATGAAAAAAAGGGCTTCCGGAATCATCCGGAAACCCTACTGGCGGAGAATACGAGATTCGAACTCGTGAGGCTGTTACACCAACACGCTTTCCAAGCGTGCGCCATAGACCACTAGGCGAATTCTCCAATTATGCAACGCCTCACAGTGTCTGTCTGTGAAACGCAACTTGATTAGAATACAACAGTTTCTCCTAAACCACAAATCGGCGTGTCGCAACATCCCAGATCACCCACTCACTGGAATAACCAGTACGCCCACAGGCCTTCCACAGTCCGAAAACCTCCACCCACTGGAGGAATCCTCCCGCAGGCCGGCTTGCCGACGTCCATAATCCCCCACCGGGCGGAGGAAAACACCCTGTGCGAATAAAAAAAGGGACCTTCCGGGAATCCCGTAGGGGACTCGACCAGAAGGTCCAACGTTGAATGCGGCGGCGTGCTACTCTCCCACACCCTCTCGAGTGCAGTACCATCGCCG
>OFMB01000402.1_pt1 | contig 27326 bp, 24 predicted proteins | sample 1541111 | NCBI WGS metagenome assembly OFMB01 (sample SAMN04209241, study PRJEB22552) | human gut metagenome | biome: gut; material: feces | host: Homo sapiens | place: USA: Oklahoma
ATGACGAACATAATCTGTGTGGAAATCACGATCGCCAAACATTGCAATGAAAAACTGTATGCCAGTGCTTGGTAGATGGTCGCCAATACTGGTAGCACGAAGAACGACATCATGGAAAGGAAAATAATGCGATCAAGATTCTTGCGATATGAGATCAACATGAAGAGGCATAATGCGATTCCCAAGACCGCAATTGCCTGCGAAAGAAGATAGAAATTACCGCGATGGTAAAGATTGTGGTCATCGAAATAGTAGAAAAGACCAGTGAATTGTGTGATGATAAGTAAGAGAATTCCAATTACGGATAATGCGTAGACGGTATGCAATGCGGCTGGTTTGCGATGCTGATTTTTGCTCACTGTCAACCAAACATAGGTTGCGAAGAAACTCATGAAAATATAGTTGATGCAGAATACTGAGAAATTGCTTATGCGAATCATATAGTATGCGGTTTCGCCTGCATCTGCGTGAAAATACCAGCTGAGCGCGTCGGCTCCAAGAAGAAGCATGCAGGCGATCTGCATGAGTATTTTGATGCGAGTTCGTTTGGTTTTTCGTGGTGTTGCAATGAAAATTCCGCCTGCGCAAATCAGGCATATGAAAATGCCCCACAACTCCATGCAGATGTGGAACATGGCCCTGACTGTCATTATCCTCCGCCCCCCCCCCCGACGCTGCCTGCGTCGAAAACTTGCCTATCTCTTGCGTGTGTCATGATACCTCTAAATAGGGGAGCGTTACCCCGAAATGGCAAAAACAGGAATCCGCGGCGAATATCCATGCCTCTGTCATACGGGCTATCATATAGTTTGTGCGTTTGAATGTGGAGAAGGTGATTGATGTCAGCGAAGCGAAGCATGTCCCGAGCGCTTGCTCGAGAGGAATCATATCAGAACGGTCATTTAACGCGTACGGCGTTTATTTCCATTGCGGTTCTTACATTTATTACGTTCGTCGGTAATTTCACGCAATTGCAGTTGAGCGCCGCGTTGCCGACGATCGTCAGTGATTTTGGTATTTCCGTTACGACCGGTCAGTGGCTGACGTCGATTTTCCAGCTGGTCATGGGCGTGATGGTGCCGCTTACGGCATACCTTACGAGACGTTTTTCGACGCGCGAAATCGTGCTTGTTTCCATGGTTGTGTTCACGATCGGTTCACTGTTCGCTTGGCTTGGTCCAACTTTTTTGATGGTGCTGATCGGGCGTTTGCTTGAGGCGGTTGGCACGGGTGTGATGTGGCCGGTGTTGCAGATCACGGTGTTTTCGATTTATCCGCTGTCTCGCCGTGGTTTCGCAATGGGTACGGTTGGTGTGGCGATGAGCGTGGCTCCAGCGATCGGCCCGACGCTTGGCGGTGTGCAGACGGACTTGAACGGTTGGCGTTCAATTTTCCTCACGTTGACCATTATCGGCGTAATTTCGCTGCTTCTTGCCTATTTTGGATTGCATAATTTCGGTGAGAACGATAAAACCGCGAAGGCTGACTTTTTTTCCGTTGGACTGTCTATTTTCGGTTTCGGCGGGCTAATGTTCGGCTTTACGAATATTGAATCGTATTCGTTTGTAAATCCTATGGTTTGGCTGCCAATGGTGATTGGCGTTGTGGGAATTATTTGGTTTGTGCTCCGCCAGATTCATGGCGCGCGCAGGCAGATTGAAAATCCTGAAGCGCAGCCGCCACTGTTGAATTTGAGCGTGTTGAAGAATCGTAGTTTTACTGTTGGCACGATCACGGCCGCGCTCTCGTTCTTCGCGTTCAGTTCGATTATGGTGATCATGCCCCTGTACATTCAGGATTGCCGTGGCTATTCTGCTGCGATTAGCGGCCTGGTGATGCTTCCGGGTGCTTTGGGCCAGTGCATTTCGCAGTTTTTCGGTGGTAAGATACTTGACCGTTTCGGTGCACGCCCGGTGGCGTTGGTAGGCACGATTACCTTGTGTTTCGGCACAGTCATGATGAGTTTGATTTCCATGACCTCGTGGATTTGGTGGGTGTCGATTTGGCAGTTTGTGCGCCAGATCGGCATGGGTTTCGTGTTGATGCCGATCACCACATGGTCACTGAATTGTTTGGAACCGGAAGAGGTGAGCGCCGGATCCGCGGTGACGAATACGGTTCGTCAGATTGCGGGCGCGATTGGCGCTCCGGTGTTGGTGATTTTGATGGAGACGTTCACGTCTCTTCGTTGGACTGCGCTCGGTGGCAAAAAAGCAGTGTATGCGGCTGCCAACGTGTTCGGCATTCAGTGGGCGCTTCGTATCAGTGCGGCAATCTGCTTCGTGATGGTGCTGATGGTGTTCTTCGGCGTGCGCGGCCAGGGTGCCGGTTCCACGCATGAAACCGTGCAACGCGCCCTCAACCGTAGGCGTGCCGCCTGACCGTGCGTGCTGCGACGGCTACTCCTCTTCTTCGCTGGGCTTGTATTCCACTACGCTGAGGGCCACCACGCCTGCGCTGGTGTGCACGAACACGTTGGCGCTCCCGCCTACGGCTTCTAAGCCTTCCACTAGGTGTGAGATCGGCTCGGAATCAAGCACCGGCAGTACTTGCGCTACACCGTCTGCGTCGGTGACGGTGAGTGTATCGTCCAAATATCCGGAGGCGAGCGTCTTGTCGATGGCGCTTTCGAATTCGGTCAGTTTGCTGATTTCCTCTTCGGCGGCCTTATTTGCGGCCACTTCCACAGCTTGCGCCACTTCTTCTCGCATTGCCTCTTCGCTCATGACTACCTCTTTTATTAAGCGCCGTTTTGCAATGCCAAACAGGTTACCGGATGAAAATGACTGATTGGCTTCAAATGCCGGAAAGTGTCCATATTTTGGCGCACCATATTACCGCGGAACAGGAAAGGATCGCGCATGACTCGACTTGGCGACGTTCAGCGCAATGAAACGCGTTGCGAAACGCGTTCAACGTTGCTGACGGTTTTGCTTTGGTTAGTCACCGCGGTCATTGTGGTGGCGATGTTGTCGCGCATGCTGCCGAATAATCTTGATGGCAAACGCTATGTGCCTCTGGTTGTTGCACTGATACCGTGGCTGGGTTTGCTTTCCACTGTGATTGCGGTTTTTGCTCTGACGATTCGCCGTATCGGCAAACGAAGGATGTTGGCTGCATTGAGCGCGGTATGCGTGGTCATACAGGTCGCTTGGCATTGGGGATATATTGTGCCGGCTGCCAGCCCTGCCGCACAGTCCATGGCAACAGTTCGTGTTATGACGTTCAACACGAAGCAGGGTGTTGCCGATGCGCAACAAATCGTTGAAACAATACGCGAAGAGCATATCGAAGTCTTGGCGATGCAAGAGGTTTCTTCGGATTTGCTGAACAGACTGAACGATGAGGGAATCGCAGATTATCTTCCATATTCCGTTACTCCGCAGCCTACATGGCATGATAATGGCGGTGTGAATGTGCTGTACAGTGCGTATCCATTGCAGGAAACAACTGAGAATCTTATTCCTATAGAATCAAGCAGCATCCCTGCTGCAACTGTTGTGCTCAACGGAAGAAAAGTGAGATTTGGGTCGGTACATCCTTTTTCTCCGCGTCCCAGAAATCAAGGTTTATGGAATAAAAGTTTGGATTCTATCGCTCAATTACAGCATTATGGCAATAATGAATCGTATGTTTTGATGGGTGATTTTAATTCCACATGGGATCATGCAAGTTTTAGATATTTGCTTGGTGATCGTTTTACTGACGCTGGTCAGAGCGCGGGGGAGGGTCTGCATATGACGTTCCCTGCAGTATTTCCGATTGCCGAAATCGACCATATTATTTACGACAAGGGTGTGCGTGCAGCTGATCTTGCAACCAAGCGGATTCAAGGTTCCGACCATCTCGCACTGCTTGCCACTCTAACCATTGCATAGCGGCGGAAAGTGGCGACGGAAACGAACTTCTGCGATAAACCTGTAACTAAAGAAGCACGCTCTTTTGTCGGGGGTGCATATGTTTCCTGTAGTATCTCCTAAGGGGTAAAACAGTTAAACCCCAAATTGTAATATCTATACCTGAGGTAAGATTGAGGATTGTAGTCTCCATAAGTTAGGTAGAGGTGCAAAGGGGTGTACGGTATGCATATCATGTTCGTCTGTACAGGCAATATCTGCCGGTCGCCTATGGGCGAACTCCTGCTCACTCGCTACCTCGATGGCACCACTGTGCAGGTTTCTAGCGCCGGCACGCGTGGCCTTCCGCGATGCCAGATGGATCCGTCCAGTGCCAGACTTATGACCAGCGTCAACATTGAACCAAGCGGATTCCGATCCCGCAGACTCACCCGATCTATGGCTGAGAGTGCTGATCTGATTCTCTGCTTCGAGAAAGAACAGCGCAAAGACATCGTTGCCCTCGCGCCAGGCGCGGTCCGTTATACATTTCTGCTTAACGACTTCGCCAACATGTGCCAATACTGCGCGCAAAACGGCATGGTAAGCGGACTGACCATCCAAGAGCGTCTCGCATCCGTTATCAAAGTCTCTTCCATGATTCGTCCGATGTTGCCCACTCCCAAAGATATCGATGACCCGCACGGCAAGTCGTTCGACAAGTTCCGTATCGCGGCCAACCAGACCAATAATGCTCTGCGAACCATGCTGAAAAGCATGAAAAAGCATTACAGCGTGGATATAGCGCCTGTGCGCTCGCAGATTTGTTCTGGGCAGTCCACTACCACCTACAATATGTGGGCTTAGATGACAGTGGCCGTCATGGTCGACGATTTCGTGCCGGCGCTTTCAGTCAGCGCCGGCACGAAATCGGTCAGTACTGGTAGTTGACCTCGTTGGTCACTTTGCCGGATGGCGTCTGATCGATGGTCAGATCGCTTTCGGCCTTCGGCGAGGTGGTTACATCGAAATCGAAAGTCACGCTTTCTCCGGGGGCGATATAAGCCACATTGGTGACCAGTTTTTGATCATCCATCACAGCATTGCTTTGGTCTCGTACGTCTCCGGATGAGGTGATCTCGCTGATGGAACCACCCTTTGGCGCGTAAAACAGCATACGCTGCGCAGACGTTCCCGGAGCCGCAACAGGCTTACCCGTTACACCCGCCTGCTCGCCGCCCAGAATATAGCCGGTGCAGGTGGCCATTTCGCTGGAAGTCAGCGTATTGGTCAACGTGTAGGTGACATGGTAGGTTTTCGACCCATCGGCATTCTGACCGGTTTTGGTAATCTGTGCCTTACGGTCGATATACCATCCCAACTTCGAAGGATTCTGTTCGTTGAGGTAAATGCCCACTTCCGGATCGGTCTCGCTGTCTGGAGTGCCCTTGGCGAGTCCGGCACCTTGGAAATATTTGGCTTCATCATCATGGAACGTGTATGCGTAGAAATGACGGTTCCTGGTTAATTCGCCGATGCTTCTAGCCACCTTCATCATCTTGGTGATGTCCATGTTGCTGAAGGCGTTGTTCATGATGGTGGAGGCGATGTATTCGAAATACGTGTCTTGTAGAGATACAGGAACTTCCTTATAGATGGTGTTGAGCATGTATTCAGCGGTATTTTTGCCGGTGAGCACAGTACCATCTTCCAGCGTCACATTGCCGTTGATCTCCACCATTTTCTGGATGAACACCGGATCGATAGATACGATACCGTCAACATCGCAAGCATATTGGGAACGCTGCCAAGCTTCATTCATCATTTCCGCATTGCGGGCGATGTCTGGCACTGCGAACGTATCGCGAATATCGAAGGAGAATCCCAGGGGCCCCTTGAACACGGCATGTTCCGAAGCATTGCCATTACTGCCGTTAATGAAGTCTCCATTGTTATGGAACTCACCGACCTGAATTTGTCCATGATCGGTCTGCAACGTACCCATGGAGCCCACTAGTCCGCCGCCGGAACGTTGTTCGGAAGTGGTCTGTGCCACCAGCAGATACGTTCTGGCACCGTTCTGTCCCAAGAAGGAGGGGAGCATCTGTAGCGCATTGTTCACTTGCTCCACCATGTCCGTAACCTTGGTGAACTGGCTGCGACTCTGCGAATATGCCTTCTTCACCATGCCGATACGTGGCTCAGGCAGATTGCTGAGCTTCGAATTCAACGACTTCACCTGCTTGCTTACCGAAGAGAAGTCGTCTTGCGCATCCACAATGGGCTGAAGATTCAACTGGCCATTTTCGCCGCTGATCTGCGCGTTCGCAAGCTGTTGTACCACATCGGTGAGTGACGGCAGTGTTTGTTGCACCAAATCATCCACCACCTGCGTCATGCCCTGCACGTTGGTAACATCACCGCCCACAACCGGCATCTTCGACAGCATGTTCCACAGTGTTCCATTGGCAATATCTCTTGCCGCGGCGGTATGGGTCCGCGCCTGCTTGATCGCGGCATCCGACGCCTGCGCATCCTTCAACGTATTGACGTCGGTGATGGCCGAAAGAGACGAGACCGCCTGCTCCTCGTGAGCTTTGACTTCCTTCGCCTGCTTGTAGAAATTCAGACCGACGACGCCCCCGGCAATGACCAGCAGGATGAGCAGTGCCGCAATAACAAGCAATGTATTGCGAAGCTTGTGAGAACGGGCGGCGTGAGCGCTCGCATGTTGAGACATTAATCCCCCTCTGTTAGGTGTTCCAGCTTTTTATCATGGCACATTCGTATGGATGAATAGTGAAAAAAGCGATTGTTGCCTGATGAAACCGACTCTATTTCTAGGGGGTAGGGTAGCATTTCTTAAGGTTTTTGACATATGGAGATGAGGGGTTCAGTGACTTCCGCAGAGAACACTAACGTCCAGCAGGTTGTCGTTGAAGATGATTCTGAAGATGGCATCACGCTGATGGATTTGATGCGTATCATTCGCAAGCATCTGGTCACCGCTGCCATCGTATTTGTGATGGTTTTCGCCGGGGTGACTGCGTACACCTTCTTGGTTCCGCCGAAGTATACCGCCACGGCTCAGGCTATGGCTACGTACAATGCATCCCAGGGGGATGATGCGGGCATTAGCCAGCAGTATACGGGTGGCACGTACATCGCTGGCCAGATTACGTCGTATACAACGTTGGCAACCACTGAAACCGTGCTTGAGCCGGTCATCAAGGATCTTGGACTGGATACTTCAGTGAAGAGTCTGGCCGAGCAACTGACTGTCACCAATCCTACGAACACCGCGTTCGTGAACATTTCCGCGGAAGATGGTGACGCGCAGCAGGCATCCGACATTGCCAATGCGGTGGCAGTGTCTATGCAGAACGTGATTCAAAACGATCTGTATTCCGCGGCAGATAAGTCTCCGGTGAAGATCTCCATCGTGCAGAGGGCGCGTGTGCCTGAGAGCCCGAGCTCGCCGAATAAGCCGCTGTATCTGGCGGTCGGCGTGGTCGCAGGTCTGGTGCTTGGAGTGTTCGCCGCACTGTTGAAAGACATGCTGAACACGAAGGTCGAGGAGACTTCCGACGTGCGCAGCTTGGTTGGGGCGTCTTCCTTGGGTTCCGTGCCTCAGGATAATTCCCTAGGTGAGAAGCGCCCAGTGCTCGTCAGCCAGCCTAATGGCCCTATCGCTGAGGAATTCCGCCGTATTCACACCAATATCGAATTCTTGCAGACCGATAAGGTTGCGGGCAAGGGGCAGTTGCTGGTCATTACCAGTGCGCAGCCTTCTGAGGGCAAGACCACCATGTCAATCAACGTGGCTGCGGCCTTGGCTGAAGATGGTGCTCGTGTGCTGCTGGTCGACGCTGATTTGCGTCATCCTTCCGTTGCTCATCATTTGGGTCTTGAAGGTTCTGCCGGTTTGGCGCACGTGCTTTCTGGTCAGATGTCTCCGAAAGATGTGGTGCAGAACTACTGGAAGCCGAATCTGCATATTCTTCCTGCTGGTAAACGTCCGGCGAATGCTGGCGTGCTTCTTGGATCAGACACCATGCGTATTATGGTCGAGCAGGCTTTGACCCAGTATGATTACGTTATTATTGATACCGCTCCGTTGGGTGTTTCCAACGATGGTGCCGTGTTCGGCCGTTGGGCCAAGGGTCTGGTTCTGGTGACCGGTCGTGGCGTGTGCGAGAAGAAGGAACTCAAGGAGATTTCTGAATCCTTGCATGCAGCCAAGGTCCCGGTGCTTGGTTTTATCTTCAACTATGCCGATCTGAAGAAGACGCATTCCAATTCGAACTATTATTACTACTATGAGGATGCTCCGCGGAAGAAAAGCCACAAAAAGTAGCCGCGAGTAGTGTATAAGGCGTGAACGTGAGACCGGAGCGTGAAGCTTCGGTCTCACGTTGTAATAAGGAATCAACATGGGTGACAACAACAATACTGTGCCGAATCTGTCGCATCTTGTTTCGTCGGGAGACTCTCTGAGCTCTCAGGGCAAGCAGCAGGCCAAGGCGCAGTCGGCTTCTGAGCATGATGTGGTGGATACGTTCTGGGATATTCCACCGATCACCTTTTCGGAAGTTGAGTCGGCTGTGGAACGTGGCGAGGCATCTGATGCGGCTTATGCGCAGGCTGCAGCCACAAGCATGACCGCTGCCACGTCATCCACGCCGGTGAGTGATGCGCCCACGGTAAACCTTCGTGTTGAGGATTTTCCGAATAGTGTAGGAAAGCATATTTCTGGTGCTGAAAACGATTCCGCCTCGTCGTTCGAGTCTGATTCGACGTCTTTTTCGACCGCAACGCTCGATTTTACACAGTCTGCTGATGCTTCACCATCTGTCGAATCTGCCGAGAGAACTGTTTCGTTTGCGTCTCCGGTAGAGTCGGCCGCTTCTGCGGATTCCACTATGCCGCTTTTTGTGGATTCCTCTGCCTCTGCTTCTACTGCCTTCATACCTGAAAGCCTGCCCATGCCAGATGATCTGTCTGACATGGAAAACGATGAGCATGATCCATTGAAGCTTGTTCCGGTTCCGCCGAAGAAGTCACATCGCAAGACAATTATTATTACCGTTGCGATTGTAGCCGTAGTGGCGTTGGTTGCCGTGGGCGTTGGATTCGGTGTTTGGCAGCGCCGGCAGTATGACCAGGGGCTTGAACGGAACGAACAGCACCGTACCGCGTTGAGCATGTGCAAAAAGTCTTCCAGGGCATATGAGAAGGCTGTGAAGGAATACAAGGCGGCGTTGAAGAACGCTAAATCGTTGCAGAATGTGAAAAGCGATCAGGTTTCGGATGCGAAAACGCTGGCCACGTTGCAGTCTGCAGTGAAAGATGCGCAGAATCTTACATCGGTGGGGGAGTGCAGTGCTGATTTGAGCAACGCTGAACTTCGCCAGCGCAGTAAAGCCATGGACAAGCAACTGCCTACGTTGCAAAGCCAGTCCAAGACCTTGAATGATTCTGCAACAGCCGTTACGAACAGTCAGAAGGCTAAGGAGAAGCAAGACAACGCTGATGCGCTGAAGAAGCTTGAAGCAGCCATCAATAATGCGCAGTCACTGCTTGACAATAGTCTGTACCAAGTGGCGGATGATTCCACGCGAGTGACGTTGCAGAGTGCCATTGATCATGCTTTGGAATTGTTCAATGGCAACAGTACCGATACTAATGCCATTAACCAGTCGATAACGGATTTGCAAACCGCATCTGATGATGTGAATGCTTCCATGAACGCGTTGGCTGCGCAGAATCAACAGCAGCAACAGAGCAATACTGGCAATTCGTACAACTACCAGTACACGCGGCAGCCTTCCGGTGGATTGCCTCCCTCGGCTCCTATTACACCTAGCAATACTCCTAGCTCTGGTGGCGATTCTGGCTCTGGTGCCAAGCCCGACAATGGCGGTTCTGATTCCGGTCCCGGTAACGATTCTAGCTCGGGTTCTGGTTCGCAGACTCCAAGCGATCAGGGCGTACTCTGAACCTTTTTTGGGGTTCGCTCTTACCGAGCCTTTATTTTTCCTTCTGCCCTAATGCGTTATGCACTGGGGAATAGTGGGGCATGACGCGGTTCATGGGGTGTTTGTATCGCTTGGATGAATCGCGTCGTTTTTGCATGCAATACTGACGTATAAGTAAGAAAACTTTCCTATAGTATTTGAATTATGGTGTATCTTTTACTGTTTATTGTCATTCTTTACTTGTATGAAAAATTTCTGGGGAATTGCCGACGTGATTGCAATACTACTGATATAGAGTTAGTTACTCTACTATTTGTCTAATTTCTTTCGGCAGTGAATTTGCTTTTTATGTAGATTATGTGAGATAATTTTTCAACGCTGTAATATTGTTATTTTGCTTTTTCTTTATCCCTCAGAGCTGAGGGTGGTCTACACGCATTTCGGTGCGTTTGAAATAGTTAATCACCGCTCCATGCAAGGAACGATCATGTATAAGCATGAAAAGCAGGCGGTCGAACGCCTACAATCAAACCACATCCATATGTTGTCAACGCTTTCGACGGCGATTATCGCGTTTTTCTTGATTATCTCATTGCTGAGAACGCTGTTGTTTCCCATGATGGCGTTTGCAGATGAGCCGCAGCCGGTCGCTCAAGTGGGCAACACGACCTATATGAGCGTGCAAGACGCAATTGGCCATACGTCGATGAAGAACAATACGGTCACATTGCTTACCGATACTACGGAAAGCGTCACCGTCACCCCACCGAAAGTGGTGCGCGGGGTCACGCTCGAATTGAACGGACATGCGCTCAACGCCAGCAATACCACGGCAATCACCGTTCCTGCCAACATGCAGCTCACCATCACCGGATCGGGCACGGTTGTCGGCGGAGATAATCCCGCAATCGACTGCCGTGGAGCGTTGCGTATTCAAGGTGGAAACTTCACATCGAACACCACGCTCATGCGGTTCGCGGAAACAAGCGGCACTTCTGCCGAGGCCAGTATTTCCGCAGGAACATTCACCGCACCAACACTGATCGGCATGTTGAACGATGCAGAACACCTCGGCTATGTGAGTATTCGCGGCGGTGAGTACCATGGCGCAATCCCCGCCGGTCTTGACACGCTTGTGCTCATGGGCGGTTCATTCTCCACTACGGAGAATCTCACACCCTACTTGGCCGACATGGCAGGCCTGATTCCAGATAGCGGCGACGGCATGTTTAATATCAGTGAGCTGGCTATCTCAAGTGCTTACCCCACGGTGGAACTTGAGCAAGGCTCAACCTTACAGAAGCTAACCAACGACAGTCTGCTAGACCTCACCAGAACCAAACTGAACGGTATTTCCGACTATCGTCTCGTAGTGGATGCCGAGCAACTGCAAGCTCTAAACAAGCAGATCGAGCTTGCGCTGCAGGCAGTCGCCAAGCGAAAGGCATTTGATGCGGTAAGCCAAACCGTCACCATCACTGCAACACGCAATGCTGAAACCGCCGATGGGGGAGCGGACCCGCAATTCCGTACCTCCGGCCATGATGAAATCAGCACGCAAGTAACAGTGAACATCAAATCCATCGCCAAGCCAGAGGAGCCGGTCAAGCCAGATGAGCCTGGCAAGCCCGCCGAGCCCAAGCAGCCAGACATGCCCCGTACCGGCTCCACAATCCAAGCGCTCGCCGTCGCATCGCTTCTGTTGCTGGTTGCTGCCGCCGTCTGTGCATTCGTAACGAGCCGACTGCGGTCTTCATAACTGTACAAGCTCGCATCTGCGTTATATAGGCGAGACATGGGCAAGAATCCGGATGTTATTGAGGCAATGCACATGGTATTGCATCTAATGAAAGCCGGCATGGCGATCTACGGTTATCCGGCGGTAGCGATAACGTCCGAATTCTTGCGCGCTTTGGGTTTCCGTTTTTGATATGAAAGGCATGGCCCGCGTCCTGTGCACGATTTCTTCATTCGCCAAAACGAAAGAACCGCGGTTGGAAACCAGGAGACGGAACCATGCCCGAGAATATCGTGCGGATTGAATCGTCTGCGCGTGTACGCGCTCGTCATGCCCGGTCATCCAGTAGTAGGTGGAGCGGGGAACGTCCGGTATCCTGCATTGCGCTGATATCGGGTAACGGGCGGCGTTGGCCCGTATCACGTCTACTTTCGGGCACTACCCTTATCCTTATAGCTTTGTATAGGAGTTCATGTACCCTCGTTCATAGCCCCTTGAAATATCGGGGGGGGGGGGGTAGTTGTGGGGAGAAGAATGTTCCAAGGCGGTAGTGCTGAAACGAATCTGAGTGAAACCTCCCGTAACCGGGTGCTTAGCGTCGCTTATTGGCGTTTTTTCGTCAATGCTCTTTTGATTCTGTGCGACATGGCTTCATTTATTGCCGCTTCGGCAATCATATATGTGTGGCAGGGCGGGGAAGCGTTGTATTCTTCCCGTTTCCATTTCCATATTGGTTTGTGGCTGTATGCGCTTGCTTGCTCGTTGATTTGGATCTACTGCCTGCATAGTGTTGGCGTGTACCACCGTCATGTGATGGGTGACGGTTACCAGTTGAACGCGCTACTGGTCAAAGGCACGTTTTTCGCGGGATTGATGATTTGTGCAATTGATTCTATTCTCAACGTTTATGTACCTTTGCTGCATACCGGCTTGGTGTTGCTGTGCGCATTCCTGATTACCATGCTGGAGCGTTTGATTATCCGCCAGTTTGTGCTGTCCAGCCGCGAAAAGGGCGCATATTCGTATGGCACTGTGGTGGTTGGTTCCCCTGAGGGCATTGAGCATGCGTTGGCGTTCCTGAGCCAGAAGCGCCAGCTGAATTATCATGCTATTGCGGTGTGCCCGATTGGGGTGAACGAGCGGACTGGGCTCGTGGAGGCCGTTGTCGCACCTGCTGATTTCAAGGATCGAATCCGTAAGATCAGTGGTAGGGATATTTCCATGCTGCCGTATTGCAGGAACTTCGCCGAACGTGCCGCTTCGATGGGCGCGCAGACGGTGATGGTCACGGATGTTATGCAACGCTTCTCGGATAATTTCAACACGTTTGTGCTGAACATGGAAACCATGAATCTGGAGATTGCGGTGGTCACTTCCGCAGTGGACGTGAGTGGCCATGAGACCAACATCCGTGTGATTCAGGGTACGACGGTGATGACGATCAGCTTGTCGCAGTATTCGCCATGGGATATGTTTAAGAAGCGTGTATTCGATATTGTGGTTTCTTTGATCGCCATTGTGCTTTCGTCTCCATTTATGATTATCACGGCTATTGCTATCAAGCTTGAAGACAAGGGACCGGTGTTCTATAAGCAGGAACGTGTTGGTCTGCGTGGCAAGCCATTTAAGATTCATAAGTTCCGTTCAATGTATGTGAATGCGGATGCCAAACTTGCCGAAGTGGCCGCCGCGAATGGTCAGGAGATGGGTGCACGTGTGAAGATCAAGAATGATCCGCGTATCACCAAGGTTGGTCATTTCATTCGTAAGACCAGTATTGATGAGCTGCCCCAGTTCTTTGATTCCTTGATCGGAACGATGAGTGTGGTTGGACCGCGTCCGCAACGGCAGTTTGAGGTAGACGAATATAACCAGGTGTATGCCACACGTTTGCTGGTGAAGCCTGGCATTACTGGCCCTTGGCAGGTGTCTGGCCGTAACGACCTGAGCGAGGAAGAAAGCCAGCAGCTTGACGTTTCCTATGTGCAGAATTGGTCGGTGTTGGGGGACATCGTGTACATTCTCCGTACTATCGGCACGGTCCTGCGCCCCAATGGTGCATACTGAGTTTTAGCGGCAGTTTTTTGATTACTTGTTTGCAGCTGATTTACAAGGGAAATGAATGAAGAGGGCAGATGTCAGTAGGTGATCAAACACAATATGATGCTAGTGCGAATGCTTCTTTAAAAGAAAGTAAGGAGTTGCCGTATAGCGTTCTTATGAGCGTCTATGCGAAGGAATCTCCCGAATATCTTGTAGAAGCATTACATAGCATGCTTGCTCAGACAGTTCCACCCGAGCAGATTGTTCTCGTTGAGGACGGTCCATTGACTCATGAATTGGACAATGCAATCAATGTGTTTCATGAGCAGCATGCCGGACTTCTCGATTTGGTGGTTTTGCCCAAGAATGAAGGTCTGGGCAGTGCCCTTGCCCATGGAGTCCCAGAATGCAGGAATGAAATCATCGCTCGCATGGACTCTGACGATTACTCTTTTTCGACTCGAATGGAGAAAGAGTTGGCTATGATGTCCGATCATAACTTGGATATGGTGGGCTCACAGATTGTGGAGTTTATAAAGGATCCGGACCATCCTGTTGCCGAATCTGATCTTCCGATTGATCAACAGTCGATTGTCTCATATTCAAAAAAGCGCAATCCATTCCGTCACCCTTCCATGGTGTTTCGTAAATCACGTGTTTTGGAAGCTGGAAACTATAGCGCCGATTATTTGTATTTCGAAGATTGGGATTTATTCAATCGGATGTTGGCTTCGGGATGTAAGGCCGCGAATATTGATGAGCCTCTGGTCGCCATGCGGGTGAGTCCGGATTTTTATGCTCGTCGTGGCGGCCCTGCATATATTCCGCATATTTGGAAGTTTAAAACCGAGCAATTGCGGAGAGGATATTTCACATTCTTCCAGTTCCTAGGAACGACCATTCCGCACGTATTGGTCTGTCTTGTCCCCAATTCTGTGCGCTCCTTCATCTATACGCATCTTCTGCGGAAAGGAACTAATAATGACTGACAATGTAAAGGATACTAAACCCACCATTGCCGTGGTCACGTTACATAATTCTCCGAATTATGGTTCATGTCTCCAGACTTATGCGACGCAAACGGTGCTCTCACGCATTGGGGCTACGCCGTCAATCGTGGATTATTACCGTCATGATGCCATTCCGGAAAATGAAACCGAACGAGCCCTTAATGGCCAACTGGCTAAGAAGATGCCGATTTTCAGAATTCCTGGTGTTAAATCACTGGCTCGTATTCCAGTTAGTCGGATTGTAGCTCGTCGCGCTAAGCCACTAAATGATTTTCGTCAGTCTAGGCTTGCCCTCACAGACCGCAGATACTATTCGGTGGAGGCTTTGGAACAAAATCCTCCTCAGGCAGATATTTACTGCACTGGTTCCGATCAGGTGTGGAATAGTACATGGAATGAGGGCTTTAATAAGGCGTTTTATCTATCTTTTGCGCCTGAAGGAGCCAAACGTATTGCATATGCAGCCAGCATAGGCAAATCTTCGTTGGAAGATTGGGAGAAGCCGTTAATGCGTGATGCTTTGAATCGGTACTCTCATATTTCTGTGCGTGAAGCTGAAGCTGCTGAATTGCTGAATTCTATTGGTGTGCATGGGGCAGTGCCTGTTATTGATCCCACACTGATGCTCAATCGTGATGATTGGAGCGTGCTTCGTGATGATAGCGTTTTGCCCTCTGGACCTTATATTCTGGTTTATCAACTTAACAAAAACCATGAATTTGACCAATACGTTCAACGATTTGCGGACAAGATCGGATTGCCTGTTTACCGGATTGCCTATGGTGTCCATGAAAAGCGTAAAGGTGAACACGCGATTATCTGTCCTCCGGTTGGGGGATTTGTCAGTCTGTTCATGAATGCCGAATACATTATTACGGATTCGTTCCATGGCACTGCGTTCTCTATGAATCTGGAGCGTAAATTCGTTGCAATCAGTCCAGGACGTTTTTCTGGTCGCATTATGAATTTGCTTGAAATGACCGGAGAAACAAGCCATTATCTTGATGATTGGCGCAACCTTGATATCGCTGACCAGCCAATCGACCATACACATGTGGCACAGGTTTTGGAGACAAAGCGAACTGAAGCTCAAACGTTCTTGGACAAAGCCATCAATGAGTGAACATTAGAGGTTAATGATGAGTTCGATGAAAAACCGTTTAAAAGATGTTTTGCCTATGCCTGTGGTAGCTCTTGCCAAGAGTATGCTCAATGGTTATCCCAGCTTAATTATGTCTTCGTTGAGCGAAGCTCGCCGGTATAACAAGGCGTATGCAAAAGATACGGCGAAAGGTGTTAAACAGCTTGAGTCTCGTATGATGTATTTCACACATCAAATTGAAAAGGGCTTAAGCCATAAGGATTTTCGCTACGGTTTTGGTAAACGACCGTTACAATATTTGGCTAAAACGCTGAAATTATATCAACAACGAGTCTCAAATTATTCAGATAGCATGCCGTATCGTTCTGCACTGGCGGCACTGGGAGAATACTTGAAACGGCATGTGGACCATGAGGATACTCTGAACTATGTGAGATCGATATTCCCCGTAACAACATTGGAAGCAGCTCAAAAAATGGACGGTCACGAGGGCGGAAGCTTTCATTTTTCTGAGCAGTACAAGAAAAATAATGCTTCATTGACATTTCGGGAACTATCGACTAATAGACATTCTATTCGGGAATTCTCCACTGAGCCGATTACTTATGATGAGATTAAACCTGCATTGGAACTTGCCATGCGAACGCCGTCTGTATGCAATAGGCAGCCTACGCGCGTACGCGTGATTCTTGACCATACTATAATAGCCAAAGCACTTAAATTGCAGGGAGGGTTTAATGGATATGCTATGCCACCTGCATTGATTCTCCTTACTGCAGATAACCGAGTGTTCATGGCTCCGCAAGAGCACAATGAAGGATATACCGATGGCGGTTTATTCGGAATGAGCTTGCTCCTTGCACTAGAAGAACAAGGTATTGCTGCATGCCCGCTGAATACCATGTTCCGTAAAGGTCCCGAGGAAGCAACCCGTAAACTTTTGAATATCCCTCCATATGAAAATTTGGTGATGTATATTGCCGTTGGCCATTTTCCAGATCGTTGTATTACTTGTGTTTCACATCGTTTCCAAGCTGAAGATGTTGTTACCGTAGTTAGATAAGGCAGGAACGGTATGGCAAACAATCCTATACGAATATTACAAGTTGTACCATCTCTGAATAGATCGGCAGGCGTAGCCAGAGTTGTATACAATTGGAATCGATTCCACGACGAGAATCGAGTGCATTTCGATTTTTTGCATCACTCTTCGCGTAATGGTGTTCTACTGCATAATAAGCGTTATGATGAAGAGCTTAAAGCAGTGGGATCTGAAGTTTTTACGGTTAATTATGCTGCAGATGACCTTAAACGATTTATACGTGAGGTGCATGAAGTATTTGAAAAGGTCGGCGCGGACTATGACATTGTACATTGCCATATGCCGAACTCTGCGTTCTGTGTCCTTCGAGAAGCTGAACTGGTCGGTATAGAGCATCGTGTGTTGCATAGCCATTTGAACAACTCTTCTGACAAGTTTTTGCATCGGCTACGTAATGCTCCGCTTAATGCTATCGGCAAGCATTATGCCACTGACTATATTGCCTGTTCTGATGATGCCGGTCGATTCCTATTCGGCTCGCGACCATTTACTGTGATCAATAACGGCATTCCACTAGAACAATTCGCCTATGATTCAGAATCAAGGAAGCTGCTTCGTTCTGAATTAGGCATTAAAGAAACAGATCCAGTTGTGGGCTGTGTGGGCAGGCTCGTTAAGCAAAAGAATTTTCCTTTTGCCGTTCGTGTATTTGCCAAGTTTCATGAAGCTTTTCCTGACGCTAAGATGCTGATTCTCGGTGATGGTGATGATCGAGAAGAGCTTGAGGGAATAATCTCGTCCGAGCATCTTTCAAATGTGGTGATACTCGCCGGTGTGCGTGAGGATATTAACAAACTTTATTCTGTGATGGATGTTTTCTTTATGCCATCGTTATATGAGGGTTTGCCGGTTTCTGCCGTAGAAGCGCAAGCGGCAGGTTTGCCATGCGTGTACTCAGATAATGTACCAAGGGAGACTGATATCACAGGTACAGGTACTTTCCTTTCTCTTGATGCTGATATTGATAAATGGACTAAAACCTTGGAAAACGCTTTCAATAGAGGAAGGCTGACAGACAATCCAGTATTGCTAGAGCAACGAGGATATTCCGCAAAAGCCAATGCTGAGCTTCTCATGCAGCACTATGAACGATTGATGGAAGGCAAATGACGTCCTATGAACACACGGTCAAATTATATTCATCAAGGTGTAATTAGTGTATCCCGAAACAAGAAACGGCTGCCGGTGAGGCGTGCGTTCAGCCGACCCCTTTGTTTTATGCCGATTTATTATGTTTTGTTTACTATTTACTGTGCGTTGAATCTTTTGAAATTTACATCTTTTCAAGAGTTGTCATGGATGAACATTGGCCTACTATACCTTTTGATTCGCATAGTGAGCACATTAGTGCTCGGGGTCAGAATTCTTGTGCAGAGGTTTCAGGCTAAGCAGTATGCTCTCTGTCTTGTGGTGGGAAGTTGCGTGCTAGCATCAACTTTTATATCAGGAAGTTGGAATATTCTTCTTCTATTGTTATTTCTTATTGCTGGCCGTGAAGTTAATTTACGTAAAATCGCCATTTGTGTTCTTTGTACCAATGTTGCGGTTATTTTTCTGACAGTTATTTTCTCAAATAGTGGAATTATAGAAAAAACAACATTTATTGCGGGGAATGGAATGCCGGAGCGGCAAGCTTTTGGCTTTACTCATCCTAATCTATTCGGTTTAGCTGTTGTAACGGCTTGTTGCGCTTATGCTGTTTTACAATATCGCAAATTCGGATGGAAGGATTTATTAATTTATGGTGTTGCATTTTATGCATGCTATGAATTAGCTTATTCGCGAACTTCAGCCATTTCAATCTTACTGATTGTATTCTTGTCGTTGTTCGTTACTATTGACAAGCATGGCCGTTGGGATAAATTAATCCTTGCCTTAGGTTCATTGGCTTTTCTGGGTTTAAGTCTATTTTCTATATGGCTTATGGTTTATTTCAAACCATCGATTTCTTGGATGAGCAACTTAAACTCTATGATGACTGGACGTCTTGATTTAATGCATCATTACTTTGAAACATATGGAGTTCATATGTTTGGTTTTGATTTTTCCAAGATGCAAGAAAATTATCGTGGATATTATGACACATTTATTTGTGATAATGCTTTCGCGCATGTTGTTCTGGAATCCGGTATTGTAGTTGCCGCTCTCTTATTCCTTGCTTATGAATATGTTCTACTGAGAGGCCTGATCGTGTACAGTGAGTTAACTCCAGAGTTGTTTGGGTTGATAATATTTGCTTTTGTTGCCTTTAGTGAGTCTGGGGCATTTTGGGTTTGTGTGAATTTCTGTCTTGTTGCTTTGGCTGAACCTTTCTTTAGTCTATATAGTAAATTACCAAATAACAACAAATAGCTAAATAATTTATATTAATTTATTTTTTGTTAAAAATATTTAAGATTATTGTATAGGAATAGGGAAAATGAAAACGGATTATTGGGGAGTTGCAGAACGTAAATTACGGGAATATACAAATCCTTGGTTCGCCTTGGCAAGACGGAAGAAACTTAATCGTACTGATTTTACTGTTATATCTAATAATTGTTGGGCTGGGTCAGTATATAGATATTTTGGTCTTCCATATTTATCGCCGACTGCTGGATTATATTTTTTTGCCTCTGACTATATAAAGTTTGTTTCAAATTTACAACATTATGTCAATTCAGAACTGGAATTTGTTCCTGCAGTCGATTCTGCTCATGCAGATGAGTTATCTCGTCGAAATGAGTTAGATAAAGTAGTTGCAAAACTTGATGATATCGAAATTGTTTTTTTGCACTATCCAACTCCTGAAGAAGCAGCAAAAAAATGGAAACGTAGGTGTACTCGAATTAATTGGAGTAATTTATTTATTAAATTTAGTCAGATGAATGAATGTACTGATCAAGATATTCGTGCTTTTGATGCCTTAGATTTCCCCAATAAACTATGTTTTATTACTCATCCGATGGAAGATGTACAATGCGGCATTCCGTTCCCCAGTCCTTCCGATGATGAGATTCTCAATGATACGGATCGATTCCATCATGGATTTAATTTGATTGAATGGCTTAATAGTGAACCAGCTGTTTACACTCTTTCGGAAGGGAAGGCATAAGATGCAACGAGTTCTGCAAGTTGTAAATATCATGGACAGAGGCGGTGTGGAAACACTGCTGATGAATATTTATCGTAAAGTAAATCGTGAATCTATTCAATTCGATTTCCTAACCCATCCTTACGACCAAGATTATTTATATGAATATGAGTCTGAGATACTTTCGATGGGTGGTCAGATTTATAAGGCACCTAGTTTCAGTCAAAATCCGCATGACTATCAAACGTATATTAAGGATTTTTTCCGGAATCATCCTGAGTATACTGTCGTCCATGCGCATAATCTAGACTCAGCTTCTTTGGTGTATATGCGTGAGGCAAAGAAAAGTGGACGATATCTTATTGCACACTCACATAATACTAACGATCACGGCGGAAGACTCAAACGACGGATGCTTCAGATTTGTCATCATATAAATAGACGTTATCCTGACCATTTTTATGCATGTTCCAGACAGGCTGCCGAATTCGCATTTGGCAAAAGAATTGCTTCGTCTTGTAATTGTGAAATATTCTACAATGGTATTGATCTTGCTCGGTATCATGTCAATGAAATCGAACATAATGTTGCGCGTAAGAAACTATCTCTGGATGTAGATGGTCCTGTGTTCGGTACTGTTGGTCGCTTGCTTTCTCAAAAGAATCATACATTTCTACTTGATGTCTTTGCAGCTATCCTGCGTCGTGAACCTTCTTCCACATTAATTATTGTCGGTAAAGGTGATTTGCAAACTGCGCTGGAGCGGAAAGCGAAAGACCTTGGAATTTCACGGCATGTCCATTTCGTTGGTTCGGTTCCTAATGTTCCGGATTATCTTAAGGCGTTTGATGTTTTTCTATTCCCCTCTTTATATGAGGGATTAGGCATGGCTGCTGTGGAGGCTCAAGCATGTGGTCTACCTACGTTGATGTCAGATGAGGTTCCATCTTTAGCTGCATGTACTGATCTTGCTGAGTTTATTTCCTTGTCTGCTGATGCGGAAAAATGGGCAGATGAATCGCTTAGGGCATATCGGGAATCCATTGGGCATCGATCAGATCGTATTGAGCAAGTGCGCGATGCTGGATTTGACATTACTGAAATTGCTGAAAAATTATGCTCTTTTTACATTAGTCGTAATAGTAATTGATTTTTTGCTTGAGTTTTTACTTCTTGTATCTAGATTATGGTAGAGGTGCTTTATGGTTGAGTATAAAATAAATACGACAAAAAAAGATGTAATATGGAACTATATAGGAACTATTGTTTCTATTTCAAGTAATTTTATCTTAATTCCGTTATTGCTTATTTTCTTGTCAAGTGAACAGATTGGTTTGTGGTACGTTTTTGTGGCCATAGCTGGCTTTGCTCAACTTCTTGAGTTTGGTTTTACTTCAACACTTTCTCGTAATATTTTATATTCATTAAGTGGAAAGCATGCGTTGGCTAAAACTGGCCTTGCTTCTGATGGAGGTTCAAGAGAAACCGACTGGCATTTGTTTAATGTAGTACTTAAGACATCAAAGATTATTTATTCAGTAATTGGTGTTCTGGGACTTTTCCTATCAGCTATATTTGGAACTGGTTATATAGCATCTGTTACAAATGATTTCTCGATCGAACACTCTTTTTTTTCTTGGATTATCTTTGTAGCTTCAATTTTCACTAATCTCTATTTTCTTTATTGCTTGACTTTTTTGCGTGGCATTGGTGATGTTGCAGGAGAGAATAGATCGAAGACAATTGCTCGGTTGGGTCAGCTCTTAATTACTGCTATTCTTCTTATTGCAGGTCTACAAATTCTTGCTGCGGCTATTGGATATTTTATGTATGGCCTATTGTTGCGTTTGTTTGCCTCAAGGGCCTTCAATAAACATATTGATATTAAACATGGCATTTCGTCAGACATCAAAAAAATATCAAAAGTTGAAGTGAAAGAAACCTTGAGGACGGTTTCCTTTGTTGCGTCTCGTGATGGTCTTGTGTCTGTTGCATGGTACGGTGCTACGCAGGCAATGACTCTATTGTGTTCCGCTTTTCTCGGACTTTCAGAAGCTGGGACATACTCAGTTATGATTCAGCTTACTAGCGGTATATATAATGTCTCCAGTGCCTACATGCGTTCGTTTTTTCCCTCATTCCAGTCTGCTTATGTCAAGGGGGATCTTACTGTGCAACGTTCGATTATTGCTCGGGGGTTGTCTTGCTATATAGCGATGTTTGCATTGGGTACTGCATGCGTTACGGTACTTCTTCCAGTTCTGGCCCTTTTTAAATCCGATTTTATCTGTGATCCAGTTCTCTATTTAGGTTTGTCTATATATATGTTCTTGCTGAATCAGCATTCACTTTTCTGCAATGTCATTGTTAATATGAACGAAATCCCCTACTTTAAGGCATATCTTATCTCAACGTTGGCGGGATTGGTTTTGAGCTGTATTCTTTGCGCCTACTTTAAATTGGGAGCTTGGGGATTGGTATTGGGGCAAATGCTTCCACAGCTTGCATATAACAATTGGTATTGGCCTATGTACGTGATGAAAAAAATTAAGTCTACCTATCTTTCTACAGTCGCTGCCGGTCTGCAATGGTGGTTTTCCAAATTTAAGAATAAGTTGAATCTTATCCTGTCATGAGCTGGCTGTTGAAGTGGCCTGATTTTTGTTCCGTCACTCATAGTGAGGCGGCTTGCGCCGCTTGGCTTGTATAATACGGTTTCCACCGCTTCCGGTGCCCTGTAGTCAGTGACTGGTGCGGTTTTGGAGCCATGTCGTCTATATCGGCGTATTTCGCGACCGTGGCGCGATCCACGTTTAGCCTCCTCGCAATCTCCGATCTGGACACTCCCTGACGGATAACGTCCGAATTCTTGCGTACTTTCGGATTCCCGCTCTGACATAAAAGGCGTGGCCCGCGTCCTGTGTACGATTTTCATTCGCCAAAACAAAAAACCGCGATTGGAAGCCAGGAGACGGAACCAAGACCCTCGAACATCATACAGATCGACCAGAACCTGCCCGGGGCCAGGCTCGACCGGCTGATCACCGAGAAGATGACGCAGATCCTCAACGCGATGCCCGACGCTTCAGGCCGACGAGATCACCGGGGCCGCCAGATACGAGCGCAGCGGGGGACGGAAGGCGTACAGGGCCGGCCACTACGAACGCAAGCTCACCGCCAAGGCCGGCAGGTTCGAGCTGAAGGTGCCGAAACTCAAGGGCGCCCTGTTCGAGTCCGCGGTGATCGAACGCTACCGGCGGCGCGAGCAGAGCGTCGAGGAATCCCTGATTGACATGTACCTGGCGGGCGTGAGCACCCGCCAGGTCGACGACATCAGCCAATTGCCGTGGGGAGACCGCATGCCCTCGCAGACATTGAGCGACAAGCTCAAAAGGATCTACGGGGAGATCGACCAGTGGCGCACGAGGCCGTTGGAATCCGAATACCCGTACGTGTTCGTGGACGGCGTGTGGCACAAGCGCTCATGGGGCGGGCACGTGGAGAACGTGAGCGTCCTGGTCGCCATCGGAATCAACGCGGAGGGGCATCGCGAGGTCATCGGCGTCACGGAGGGCATGAGGGAGGACTCGGCCAGCTGGGAGCAGTTCTTCAGAGGCATGATCGAACGCGGCCTGAAGGGCGTCAGGCTCGTGGTCGGCGACCGGTGCGCCGGACTGGTGGCCACGGTCGGCTCGATGCTGCCCAAGGCGAAGTACCAACGCTGCATGGTGCATTTCATGCGCAACGTGCTCTCCAAGGTCCCGCCGATCCACAGGGAATGGGCGTCCGCCGCCCTGAAGGCGGTATTCGCCATGGAAAGCCGGGAATCCGCGCTGGACAAAGCCGAACAAGTCGCCGCGGAGATGAGGTCTAGGAGGCTGAGGGCCGCCGCCAACTGCCTGCGGGAGGGCGTCGACGAGACGACGACCTACCTGCTGGACGAGTTCCCGGACGGGCACCGCAGGCGCATCCGCACGAACAACATGATCGAGCGGTTGAACAGGGAGATCCGCCGGCGCACGCGCGTCGTGGGCGGCTTCCCCGACGGGAACAGCGCGCTCATGCTCGTCTGCGCGCGCATCCGGTACGTCACCGCGAACGAATGGTCGACCCGCCGCTACCTCGACATGTCCCGGTTCGATGACAACCTCGTGGAAGCGAACTGATCATCGCTCCATGGACGGCCATGATCCAAAGTGCGCAACTTTTCGGGCACTACCGCATCTGCAGCCCTTTATCATGGTGCGCGCCTGTCGTCATGACCACAATGCGAGTGATCGCCAATCCTCGGGGAATCCCATTTCCGTTGCAGGAATTTCCGGATAGCGGTCCATGAGGCTGATGAATTTGTTCTTCCATGCGGAGCCATCGATTTGTTGCAGCAGGTAGTTTTCCATGGTGAGGAAAGCGGCGGGGCCGGTAGAGTCCGTTCTGAAAGCGTCCCAATCGTTGCCCCACCATTCATTGGCGTGTAAACCGCTCCGATGTTTAGGCAGCTTCGGAACGATACGGGTACTGGTCTCGTTCCAGAAACGATCATGATGCGCAACCATGTTGCGGACTTGCCTAATCGTTTCCAGCCAATTTGAGAGAATCTTGATGTCTCCATGTACTGCGGGATTGGTATTTGGGTTAAAAATATGAAGCTTCGCTGCTAGCTTTCTTTTAACAGAATCAGGGGATCCCTGATAAAAACACCCTTTCAACGTTCCGTAGCTTAGGCAACCTACTATCATCCAATACGGCGGCAATGGGTCTTTATATGTTTTTTGAAATGTTTAAGGTATGGCAGATTGGATTTCGTGAACGATGCTCTTAACGAGTTAATGCATGCCAGATAGTCATCAAAGCTGAGCTCAGGCAATCCTTCAGGTTTGGTATATCCAAATTCGCCGCCAAACAAGGAAAGCTCGTGTGCGAGAAAGCTTTTGAGATATATTTCAAAGGTGATTATGCCGTCGAACACGAGAGTTCTCAGTTCTTGATCGAATATGTATCTGCACCAGATTTGCTGGAACTGTGTCCCCTCTCTGAACGGGAGGACATGTTTGTGGCCGCATGAGGAGGATGGGCCAAGGAATGGATACCAGTATCCTTTTAGACGAAAATAGCCAACCTGTTCGAGGCGGCGTTCAAGGGTCTCGGCATCTGCTCCGCCCAGGCCGTTCTTAATTAGAGTGGCTGCCAGATCTGAAAAATCTTTTGGTGGGTGCTGCGGGTAGGAAAGAACTTGAGCGTTGCCGTCATGCGAATTTGCCATGGAGCCCCCTCGAGCAAGAAAAATGCCACCCTAGTGTGCTTCAGTGAGAGGCATTGATGGCTTTTAACAAAGGGGTATTTTACCAAAGGTAGAACTTTTTGTCCAATAAAAGACGCTCCATACTGCTAGTGGTTAATCTAAGACGAAAACGCTAAATATGGTGAGTGCATACAGGATTCATCTCATTTCACTCTGTCGAAGTGTAATCATGATTTCGATTCGATTGGGCCGAATCGGCAGATGATTGGCTTGTTCTTCTACTCTCGGTTTGTTTCTCGTCTCCTCCATATAATCGACAGTGAGAGATGGTAGTCAAAGGAGAGTTCCACAGGCGCACAAGCTCAGCAGAACCGAGCGCAGGCTGAACAACAGACCTAAGTGCAGGCGAACCAACAGGATTCAGGAGCCGTTTCCATTCGGGCGTGCCTCGGGAATCGAGCTTTTGAAATCGCGGTGGTGGATAGGGGAGCGTCGTAGACCGGGAGAAAAGTCTCCGCAAGGATGTCTATCCGGCTTATTTGTGGCAGATTCGAAGAGTTGGTTTTTTACTAGGTGGCTTATATATGGCACCTTTTCCGCAGTATGCCGAGTATGAGTTGCGGAATTCCAACGCTTATACCAGGCGTTTTTCCGCTTTTGGTGCCATATATAGGCGAAGTAGTGTTTTCGAACTGCTGAAATCCGCCATAGATAAGCGGAGTAGCGGCTTTCGACGCCGGCAAAACCGGCGCTGATCAGTCTCTGGGAATACAGAGGAGAGCCAGTCAGCACCGGTCATACGCGCAAGGTGTTGTCATGGACGTGAATCAAAACATCCGGAAACGCCAGCACCCGGGAACATCAGCACTCAGAAACGCCAACCATCACCCGCGGATTTGCGAGCCGAACGGCCACAAAGCCAGCTTGGCCATCTTGAACGATTGAATGCCGAACGGAATGCCGATGATGGTGACGCACAACACCAGGCCGATAATCGCCCAACTGGCGGCGAGCAGCAGCCCGCCCAAAATCAGCCACAGAATATTGCCAAGAAGTCTCACGAGGCCATCCTAACGAACACTGAGGAATCGTCAACATATTCAGGAAATTCGGCTTCAGGCGGCAGTGCTCGCGGCGCATATTACAAGAATTGCAAAGCTGTCTGGGACGCATTGGGGCATGGCATAACCAGGAACGATCTGGGATACCGTTCCAAACTTGATGCGGACGGCGACGGCTATGCGTGCGAGTATCCGCCAAACTACTGATGTTAGTGGTTTGGATTGAGTCCGTGCTATTGGCTTGGCGTATGCCGTTGACGGTGCGAACATTGGTGTGTTTGATTCGTATCGGTGCTTTAGACGATTGAACGTACATGCGTGTGAAGAAAAGTACATTGAACGGCGTAAGAAAAGTTGCACGTGGGTCTTTTGCAGGGCGCGCTATTATGGCAGAAACGTAAGGAGTTATTATGTCAGACGTCGGAACGGATGCAGAGAGCGCGGTGAATGACGCTGTGAACAGTGCTGCGAACGCAACGGATGGGCCATTTGTGAGGTATGTGCGCAAGGCGCGGCCAAATATGCGAGAAGCGTCAATCTTGCAGGGGGAGCATTGGAGGATTGGCATTGTGACCGAATCGCTGATCCGTTTCGAATGGTCAGATTCCGGCGAATTTGAAGACAATCTCACGCAGATGGTGGTCAACCGCGATTTTGGCGCCGATCCGCAATTCACGGTGACACATCGCGACGGACTGCTTATTGTTGACACCCCCGCACTATATGTGACGTACGATGGCGAGCCATTCAGCAAAGAAGGCTTAAGCGTGGTCGTCAAGGGCGTGGCCGACACCCAGTTCAATACGTGGCATTACGGCGACGAGCCGAAGCATAATCTCAAAGGCACCGCGCGCACGCTCGACGAGGCGAATGGCGAAATTCCTCTGGACGATGGTGTAATTTCGCGAGACGGATGGGCGGTGCTCGACGATTCCGCCGCAAACGTGATCGTGGAAGCACACGAAGTGGACGGCAAGTCGAATCCGCTGGGGGTTTGGGTGAAACCGCGCGACCACGAGGAAACCGACTTGTACTTCTTCGGCTACGGCCGCCGCTACACCGAAGCGGTGCAAGACTTCTACAAGCTGACCGGACCAACGCCTCTGCTGCCGCGCTTCGCACTCGGCAACTGGTGGAGCCGCTA
>OFMB01000427.1_pt1 | contig 26225 bp, 17 predicted proteins | sample 1541111 | NCBI WGS metagenome assembly OFMB01 (sample SAMN04209241, study PRJEB22552) | human gut metagenome | biome: gut; material: feces | host: Homo sapiens | place: USA: Oklahoma
AGGGCCTGACCCCATATCGTTGGGGCCAGGCCCGATTTTGCCTCTTGACAATGTCCTGCTCATATTAAAAGGAACGTCCCCATCTGCCGACTAGAGGGCGCCGACGCCGAGGAGGATAGCGTAGGTGGTGGATTCGCCAAGTCTGAGCTCGTCGCCGGGGTTGAGCCGAGCGGAGCGGCCGGGCTCGACCTGGATGCAGACGTTCGTCGCGCCGTTTACCACCATGGTTCCGTTGGTGGACGACAAGTCCTCGACGTGCCAGATATTTTGAGCATCGCACCAGATATGGGCATGGCGGGCCGAGACGTCGTCGGTGATGCCGCCCTCCCCCGTTGCCAGCGCGCCGATCTCAACGCCTTCCTCACTCGGCTGAATCCAGCGCGGGACGCTCACCACGTAGCCGTTTTGCACGCACAGCAGTCCCAGCGGATGCGCCGGCGCGACCTCGTGCTCGCCCGCGACCGAAGATGTGCTCAGCGAGCGCGGCGTCGACGTGTCGCCGCCACGGGTCGCATGAGCGCGGCGGCTCGCCCGACTTGGAACTAAGGCGGGCGTGAGAGCAAACGGCATAGGGAACGAATCTTGCGGATGTACTCCTCGACGTCAGGCAGGTAAGCCCCACGAAGTCACCGGGGAGGCCCAAGCGGCCCGGCACCACTTCCAGATTCTGACCAGGGCGAGTCGTTCGCCGGTGGCTGAAGGCTCGCTCCCACCCAAAAGGGGAGATTCGCGTTGTTCCCCAATCGCTCTCGCATCTTTCATTTTGCTCGAGGTGGGCTATAAAAACTTTCCTGGTGAAAGGCGGCGATTGGTTTCCTTTCCTTCTAGAGGAGCGCGCCTGTAATCTGTTTTCATCCTAAATCAAGTTAAGATCGGACCTTCCAGAGGCAAGTCGACTCAAACTGCGAGGCTCCATGTTGGAATAAAGAGCGCTGTCGAAGTGCCAACAACACAAAGCTTGCCAGTCTCAAATAGAACCTTTTGGGAGTCCGATTGGGCCGCACACCGAATCCCCGCTGGTGGTTTTTTATAGCTGCGCAACAATAAACAAGGTTAGTGCCAGTCCAGCATGAAATTGAGGAACGTATGCATTTTTTCTCAGTAAGTGATCGTCGTTACTGCTTCGATGAGGTCACTCGCAATTGCTTTCAGGTTGACCAAGCATCAGAAGATGCGCTTCGCATATTTGAAGCATCGGGAAGAACGGTCAACTCGAAGTTGCTAACAAAGTCACTTGCTGCGAAAGGCTACGACCAAACGACCATAGCAGAACTTGAAGACGACATTGATGAGTATCAACGATTGTCTGAGCGGACTTTCTTAACAAAAGACACGCCTCGAAAACTTAGATCCATCGAACTCCACGTTTCACATGCATGCAACCTTGGTTGTAGTTACTGTTTTGCCGGTAAAGGAGATTATGGAACGTCTCCTCTGCTGATGACAGACGAGATAGCCTTCAAGGCGGTCGACTACCTCGTCGCAAGTTCATCGGAAAACGAAACGCTTGCGATCGTCTTTTTTGGTGGGGAACCCATGATTAACGAGCCGCTGATATGGAAAACGGTCGACTATTCAAAAAGAATATACCCCAATAGAAACTTTACCTATTCTATTACGACCAACGGAACGCTTTTGAATGACACTGCTGTGAATTCTTTCAAGGAGCACGAGTTTTCTGTTCTGATTAGTCTCGATGGTACAGGATGCAAGCACGATGCATCGCGCCCGTACAAGACGGGAGGCGGCTCTTTCTCCGATATCGACAAAAACGTTCGTCGTTTTTCCGAGTCGTTCCCCTTCGGCGCAAGAGCGACCTTAACAAATAATAACTGTAACCTTGTTGAAGACTATCTTCAGTTTAAAGAGATGGGCTTCAGAAGGATTTACTTCTCGCCCGTGAGCTCATTCGATGAGAATATCAAACTCGACGAACACTCATTAAACAAAATCAGGGCGGGCCTAATAGATTTGGCGGATCAATATCTCAAACAGATTGATCAAGGGGAAAAGCCCTTGTTTAGAACATTGAAAACTGCAGTTGATTTGATTATGAGCAACAGGATCGCCTTTGTCGGATGCGGGGCTGGCAGGCGTTTTATTTCCGTGACTCCCGAAGGGGACGTATACCCCTGTCACAGGTTTGTCGGGATGATGCGATTCAAAATGGGCAACATCGTCACCGGAATTGACGAAACTAGGTATATTGAAAACTGGAGTCAGGGTGTCGAAAAAAGAATTGACTGTACGGACTGTTGGGCTCGGTCTTTCTGTGGTGGGGGCTGTAGCTGGGAGGCTGCAGGCGAGCACGGCTACTTGCCCAAGAGTCTACACCCTGCATCATGTGAATATAGAAAAATGTGCTACGAGATGGCTTTTGACCTTATTTCCCGCCACTCATCTTCGCAGGAGAAAAATCAACGAGAAGCTACTGTATCGGAATAAGCGGTTCAGCGCATTGCTGTCACCATTGTGGAGGTGTTCGTTCTTCTGATTACCGTCTGCGAAGCTTATTGCTACGTTCGCCGAAACCATTCTAGAAATATGGTGAACTAGACATCTTGGTTTGTTATACACAATATTGAGGTTTTTCTGCACTCAAAGGGAGGTAGTCGTGAAGCATATTCATCCGATTAATCCAGGAAGTGGCGACGAGGCAGGCGTGAAGCCGATGTCTTTTGACTGCCTCTTGGGCATTACTGACATCTGTACTGTTTATGATAAAGCAGATGGCTGTGGTGCATACGATTACTGCGACTATGACATGGATGGCGGCAGCATCTGCGTTGTAGATCACTGTGGCATTGATCAAACGTAGTCTCTAATTGGATTAAGGTGAGGAGCTGTTATGAAGCATATCCATCCTGTTGGTTCAAATGAACATCCTCCCGTTGAGCCTTGTTGTCTTGGAGTTGATATATGCAATTTTTACGACATCGCCGAGTGCCCTGTTGCGGATTGGTGCTATGTCGATAAAGAATCAAGCTGTGTTTTGCCAGCAGATTGGTGCGATCCAGTTGACGAGTAGTTTTGTGGCTAGGAACTATTTGGTCCAATTCAGAATAAGATGGGAACAAATACCAAAATCTCGTGTCTGGGAGGAGTTATGCCATTATTGCAAGGTCTCGTTGGATTAGCCTTTATACTTGCGTTATATCTGGCACCTTTTTTAATTCTATTCTTCATTATCCGACTCTTTCTTCGGAGAAAATAGGAGTGTCACGCAAACATTAGCGTAGCTTTCTTCCAATATGAGCCGAGCATTGGCAAGTGGAATAAGAAGCCCGACCGTTCGCCACATGAAAGTGATCGGACGGGCTTCTCTATTTAACCCGGGCCGCCACCCATAGCGGCTTTCCAAGCGTATTCTCAGTGCAAAGCAATCGTCAGTTTAATCCTATGCGCTGATACCGCATTTCATTTGTTCGGCTCGAATTCTACGGCCTGGCAACCCTCGCACTCTCCGGCAAATGGATTGAACGCGAAGGCAGAGATGATGTGTGCGTGGACATCGAGGCTGCTGTAGGCAACATACTGGGACATGGACCCCCGCTGCGCGTGGTATGCGGCCCGGCATATTCATTGCCGTCCAACCCCGTGTAGTTGCAGCAAAGGGTGGAACCTCAATGCTCAGCTCATGTTGTCCGTGGGACACGAGAATCGTAAGTACACTTTGGTGCGATTCTCACGCTGATACTGAGCCACCTGGAATAAGATACGTCGCGACAACACTTCGCTTCACCTCTGTCTCGACAAGATGACGTAGACTAAAGTTTCCTTTAGTAAGAGAACGAGAACTATATCTGAAAGCGTTGCGATGGCGTGAAGGCACCGAGTCCGAACCGCCTGAATGCTACGTGCATCTGCATCGCCTTTTTGTTATCTCTGCCAGTTGGGTAGCACTACACTTGTCATCATTTACCCTGGTACATGCTGCCTAAATCCACTACCCCTTCTACCGCGCCGACCATCTCGTCATCGTGAGAGACAACGATGATCAGCTGGCTTTGCTTGTTGCGCTTAACATAGGCCGCAAGCTCGGCGCGGCTTACAGCGTCTAACCCAGTCGTGGGCTCGTCGAGTACCAAAACTGACGACTTGCGTGAAATCGCCGACCATAAGTACACTCGGCGCAGCTCACCGCCCGAAAGCGCGGAGCAACGTTTCCCGAGCAACTCCTTCACGCTGTTTTCCAGCGAAAGTAGGCCATCTACACCCCGGTGATAGGAAGAAAAGGGCGTGTCGAAATACTCTAACAGCTCTTTCACCGTTTCGTCCGGCGCGAAGCACGACTGTGGGCAGCACGATATCTCTCTCGCACGTATGTAATCCAAGTCGCATTCTTCGATTGGCACGCCGTTGTATTTTACTTTGCCTTTCGATGAGTATAGCCCGAGCATCAAGTAAAGAAGTGACGTCTTGCCTCTTCCGTTTTCCCCAACTATGCAATATGTACCAGGACCGGAAAACTTGAAAGAAAACCCGCCGAGGACCTCTCGGACAGATCCGTCTGGAAGGGCAACCGAGAATTCCAAATCAGATACCGAAATGTCATTTATTTCATCGAGTTTAGCTAAATCGGTCCGATTCCACCCCGATCTCTCCTTTTCTCTCGTCGCGATAGCCGTCCTATCCCATGATGCTTTGGCATCTTGATAGGATTTGAACAATGACATCATACTTTTCAAAGTCTTAAAGAGAACCGCGAAGTATGTACCGATGATAGTGTACTCGCCTATTGACATAGTTCCGTTAATGATTCGTACTCCGGAAACAACAAGTATCACCGCTTGAAACAACGCTGCGAAAAGACCATCGAGCGATGTCAGAGAATATGATAGCTTTCCGGAGCGCAAAACTTTGGGAAAATAGCTCTTAAACCCAGCGTCGAGCGCTTGTTCGCTCTTGCCGTACGAAGATGTCAGTTGAATGTTGAGAATCTGATTAAGCTGCGATGCAATTGCGGCGTAAAAGGCGCTGTCCGCCTCTTTCTTCTCATACGTGACCCTATACAAAAGTTTCCTCAACCCAGTAATTACACAGAAATACACGATGAGGAGAATGATGGAAAACACCGCGAGAGTTGAATCAATTGACCATATGATAAGCAATACGATGGGAATGGCTACAATGGACAGCGGCGCACTGATAAAATTCGCCAAAACGAAGGATGAGACCACGCTGGAGTCGGAAATAATCCGTTGCGTTGTATAGGCTGGATCGATGGTCCGACTCACCAAGTAATCGTCTCTTTCAAAACGCAAGACGGCCTCCCTGAGAAGATCAAAGGAAAGTCTCGTGGTTATGCGAATGGAAAGTGTTCCTGCAAAATAAGTAAAGAGGGTGGAGAAAACTCCTATTGACGCAACCAGGAGCGCGAAGAGTACGGCGTCTCTTTCGCTGCGGTTACCGAGAAGAAAATCTAAGAATTTCCCGTTCACGTATGGCATGGCATAGGAGAGAGCGGTTCCAATCACCGTGATAGCAATGAAGACGAAAGCCCCTTTTGCTCTGATGAACCTCGAGAGAACGCATCGAATCAAGGAAGGCCCCAATCTACCCGCCACAAAACATCAATCACTGATACCTTACACCTCAACACAACAGGAGCGAAGATTTGCCAATGAGACTGCTTTAAGATTGCCTTGGGCCAATACGATCTCAAGCTCTTCCTACAAGAGAGTCGGAATCGGACATCTCCTCCGACGAACCTGGCAATCGGGCGGTTGAAATATCTTTTTCAACCGCCCGATTGCCACAATAGATTTGAGCATCCGCCCACAAACGTCCGCGTTTTATACCCATCAAATCCTTTGCCTTTTGTCGTCTAGACTAGAAAAATCGCTCGAAATAACGCAACCGGCCTGCTCGCTTGAAGAAACCTAAGCCCGTAACGTAGATGTGCAAACTTCCGAAACGCCTTGCGCGGCATAGTGCGTATAAACTTCGTCAACCGCCTCAGAAATATCTGAGTATCGCGCCGGGTCAAAAGCATACGATGTCGCAGCTATACCCTGCACCCATTCGGAACGCGGATTAATTGAATAGCCACACAGCATCATCATACATGCATCTAGACCTGATTTCCCAAGTATCCGACGTATTGATGAGAGCATCGCGGGTCGCCCCTGCACCATCGTCGTCACCCCTATTAGCAGTATTTACCGTTTTTCTCTAAATGCGTATTGCCACCCTTAAGAATACGAAGTGTTTTATCCAGACCCGATTGTCCTCCATCTCAAACGAAGGGATAAGGAATCTCATCCGGAATCGGCAGAAACGGAGGATTCACAACGACAAGCGAAAAACATGAGTCATCTCTCAGAGGGGAGTAAAGGCTCCCCTCAAGCACCCTAGTTTCGTCATCCAAAGAGTTGATGGCAGTGTTTTTCTTACAAAGGTCGACAACAAAAGGGTTGATTTCTACAGATGTTACATCCATGCCACAGTTGGTAAGTATCAGGCCCTGTATTCTGGGGCCAGAACACAAATCGAGAGCCTTCCGTGCGCTCTGCGGTGTAAGGCGCCAATCTCAGCAAATCTGTCCCACAATACTGCGCTGAAGAACAAGACGGAACCCCTGAGCCAAACTCCCCTATACCTTATTAAGGCTAAGACAGGCAAGTTCACGCACCCAGCATATTCCAGAATAACATCCTATTGTTTTAGATGCTCTACAAGCATGAACAGCCGCGAATCGGAAAGATCTTCTAGTTTCGCCCCGACTGACCGCCAAGGGCCAAAATGGCCCCTCCATCCCCGGGCGACTGGCTCTGGCGCGCCGAGGAGTGTCCCCAAGTGCCGGCAGAAAAGAAACGTCCCTATCTGCCGGCTAGAGGGCACCGAAGAGGATGGCGTAGGTAGTGGATTCGCCGAGCTTGAGCTCGTCGCCGGGATTGAGTTGGGCGGAACGGCCGGGCTCGACCTGAATGCAGACGCGCGTGGCCCCGTTTACCACCACGGTTCCGTTGGTGGACGACAAGTCCTCGACGTGCCAGATATTTTGAGCATCGCACCAGATATGGGCATGGCGGGCCGAGACATCGTCGCCGACGTCGGTAATATCGCCCTCACCAGTGGCCAGCGCACCAATCTCAACACCCTGCTCACTCGGCTGAATCCAGCGCGGGGCGCTCACGACAAAACTGTTTTGTACGCGCAGCAAGCCCAAGGGGTGCGCCGGAGCGGGTTCGCGTTCGCCCGCGGTCATCGACATGCCAAGCGAACGCGGCGTGGAGGTGCCTCCGCCACAGGTCGCGTGCGCGTAGTCGATGGCATAGTTCACCGAGGACCGCACATCCGCCGAACAACCGACGGCGACAAACAGCACCAGCACGGCCTCGGCGCGCTCGGCGGGCATGAGTTCCGCCGCCTGGGACAGGCGATCGAGCGCGTTGCGATAGAGATTCGTGTCCTGATGGCACTCTTCGAGCGCGCGTACCATCGGTTCACCTGCAGGGCCGCACACCATATTGATCACAGCCGTGGAGTCCATGGGATTTCGCTGGCGCAGGGCCAGTTGCGACATAATACGCGCAGCCGAGGTACCGTATTCGGCAAAGTAGCGCTGCTGAAGCGTGCCGACCGGCGCGCGAACGATAAAGCGGGAAACCCAAGAGCGATCGGCGGCTCGGCTCTGCGGGCTGCGGCCGTCGGCGAGCGGACGGGACGAAAGCACCAGGCCGCACAGCTCGATATGGCTCAGATGCGCCGCGCGCTTAAAGATGTCAAACATGGCCCCGCATGGGGTGAGCTTAACTTGAGATGCCATGACCTAGGCCTCCTTGGTCGTAGAAATAGAATCGGACGATACTTCGACAGGTCCGCCAAAAGTACGGGCAGCTGCGGCTCCACCGGCAAGCGGAGTCGCCATCTGGGCTTTTGTGCGTCGCGGTGCCGAAACGGGAAGTTCAAAGGCAAAGCCCATCGCAAGCAAAAACCACGTAAGCGTATAGGTTGCAACCAGAGCGGCAACAAGGCCGCCCATCACGGCGCGTTGGGAAAATACGCTACATGCAGCCACAACCAGTACTGGAACCTCGCAGGCAGAAAGCGCAAGCACACCCTGCAGGAACCCCGAGCGCCGATTGCGCGCAAGTGCCCCCGCGGTAACGCCGGCTATGCCTGGCAGCGCCAACGCCAGTGCGGCAATAATACCCGGTAGCGTCCCAGACCACACGAGCGATCCCAAAGTCGCCGTCACGCGAGCGCCCGACGCCAGCAGCGCGGCCGAAACCACGACCACAGCCCAAACCACGCCACAGACGACCGTCGCGCCGACCATCAGCGCGCGACGAACCGCACGGCCAGACGCATCCATGGGGCACGGCGTGAGCGGCTCGCCGCGGAGCGAACGACCGACATTTTGCGCATAGTGGTCACAAAACGCCGAGAGCGCCGCCTCGACCGCCGCCGGCTCGGGACGATCTTTTTGATGGCTGGACAGACAGGCCGTCACCACGTCGAACAGCTGGGCATCGACAAACGCCAGCGCATCGCGTAGCTCCTCGGAATCCGGCTCAAGCCCCAGCTGCTGGGCCTGCTCGGCCGCGGCGAGCGCCACATCGGGCTCACGACGAAGCAGCTGAGTCAAATCGCAACCGGGCGCATGGGCACCAATGGGATAGTCGGGCCGCGTGTCCATCTTGAGACGGTAGGGGCTGGCGATGTCACGCGTCTTTTTGCGCGAACCCGAGGTGCCCGAAGTGCTCGGCGCGGCTTCGTATGGCGCGACGCCGGCAATGAGCTCGTAAACCGTGCTTGCCGCGGCATAGACGTCAATCGCCGGCGACATACGCAAAGCGCGCAGGTCGGGAATATCGTCGGTGAGCATCTCGGGCGGAGCGTAGGCCACCGTCGCGCGACGCAGCGTCGCATAACGCTCCGTAAACGACGCCTTGCCGCCGGTACCGGCCACGGCCGACGCAGGCTCAAGCGCCAGCGACGAGCCAAAGTCGATCAGGCACAGGTCAAAGGTGCCCTCGGCAAGCTGCCGGTCAAGCGGTAGACGCGCCGTACGCACCATAATATTAGCGGGCGAGATATCGCGATGGACAAAGCCCTCGCCCACCAGACTCATACGGCAGAGCAGATCGAACAGGTCGCGACCCAGACGCGCCGCCACAAGCGGCGACAGGCGTCCGGCATCGTCCACGGCAAGTCGCGAACGCAAGCGGGCGAGCGTCTCGCCCTCGACCCATTCCATGACAATTGCAGGCACACCGTCGACCTCGCCCCAGCCATAGAGGCAGGGAAAGCCCTTAAGGCCCGAAAGGGCGCGATGGCATTCGTATTCCTCGCGAAATGCCGCTTTGAACTTGGCGACCAGCGACTCATGGGCGGCATCGTCGTCAAACTCATCGCGCGTCGGCAAGATGAGCTGTTTGAGTGCTACGTCCTCGCCTTGGGCGTTGACAGCACGCGTCACGCGGCCGATACCGCCACGGCGCATGGTGGCATCGTCGGCAAACAGTATCGTAAAACGACGCAGATAGGCAGGCAGTTCGTCCTGACCGAGCGCAATGGCCGGCTCAAACCCGTCGACACGCGCCAGGCGCAGGCCGACCATGGGATCGCGACCGAGCGATTGTGGTGTGGTGGATGCAAGATCGGTCATCATAGGGCAAGCGCCGCCACGTTATTGTTGAAGTTACCGAGCGCGACGTCATCATCGCCGTAATGGCCGACCCATTGACATAGGTTGGTGTAACAGCCCCACAGATTGGCATACTGCTGATACCACCTTGACCGGGGCGAGAATGTCTGACGACCGAACTCGGCTCGAATGACAAACATCTCCCCGACCAGGCTGTCGCACGGCCTGGGATCTCCCGTAGAGTTATAGGTCGAGACCACGTCATTGGCACGAGAAACATAGCCGTCGAGCATGTTGTACTTGGTCACAAGCCAACTGTGAATGCTCTCTTCCTCAGCAGCGGAAAGGCCGCCGGAGTTTGCATCGTTGTCAGTGTTGCCGCCCGTCGAGCCGCCGTTTCCAGGCCCTCCGGTAGAGGAACCCGACCCAGAGCCGCCGCCCGAACTCGATGAATCCGAGCCGGAGCCAGAAGTATCCGAGCTACCGGGCTTTCCGGACTGCTGGGCGTCCTGCTCCTTTTGCTGCTCGACCTTATTCACCGTTGCCGCCACGCTATTGTTGGACAATCGATCGATGATCTTGGTGTTGGTGAGCACGATGGTTTTGCCATTGGCAAGCGTGACTTCGTTGTCCGGGGCCTCGGCGCCGTCCGCATCGTCGGTGCCAAACACAATATGCCCGACCACACTTGCCCAAGCATATCCAGTCGTGGTGCCCAGATCGCTTTTGGCCTCATGCCCCACGCGCGGTTCGCGTGCGGCATGCGCCTGCATCATGGACGGCACGGTCATGCCATAGGCAGAAACGCCAGCTATGACCAGCACCAGCGAGCACGATAGCAGTGCGTACGCCCGCGGCGCCAAGCCCAGTCGGCGTCGTATGCGCACCGCGGCGCCGCGCTTTGTCTGAGTGCCACCGGGCCGCATGCGTTCTCCTCCAACAAAAACACGCCGCTCGGGAGCGGCGCATTCATTCGAATCCATATTTGAGTGTATCAGCGAACCCAAAAGGTTGCGCAACGAATGAGCAAATTAAGGATGCGAATGGAAGCATCCATGCGATAAGCGGATACAAAGCATCTTTGTTGCACAACAAACTTACAGTCGCACGGGGAATTATGACTACCCCGTGCGTCGCGATGAAGACATACGGCAGGAGCAGGCTCGCCACCTAAATCGCGCGACGGGCCTCGATGGCGCGCCCAAGCGTAAGCTCGTCGGCATACTCCAGGTCGCCGCCCACGGGAAGGCCGCTCGCCAGACGCGACACCTCAACGCCCAGCGGCTTAATGGTACGCGCCAGGTAGCTCGCCGTGGTCTCGCCCTCGATATTGGGGTTGGTGGCGATAATGACCTCGTGGATATCCTCGTGCCCCAAGCGCGCCAACAGCTCACGAATGTGCAGCTGCTCGGGGCCAATCTTGTCCATGGGACTGATCACGCCGCCCAATACGTGGTAGAGACCATGGTAGCTGCCCGTGCGCTCAATCGCCTGGACATCGCGCGGCTCGCCCACCACGCAAATGCGAGTGGTATCGCGCATCGAATCCTGGCAGATGGAGCACTCGTCGGCCGTGGCGTAGTTAAAACAGCGGCTGCAAAAGTGAACCTCCTGCTTAACCTCCAGGATGGCCTCGGCCAGGCGACGCGCTTCCTCGGCATCGGCCTCGAGCAGGTAATAGGCGATGCGCTGAGCCGACTTGGGGCCAATGCCCGGCAGGCGGCCCAGCTCATCGAGCAATTTTTGCAGGCTATGGTTGGCACTCATATATATGCGCGTCTTAGAACGGCATGCCCGGGATGTTGAGGCCGCCAGTGATGGCGCCCATCTGCTTGTTGGCGAGCTCGTTGACGCCGCGAACGGCCTCGTTGACGGCAGCCATGATCATGTCCTGCAGCATATCGACGTCCTCGGGATCGAGGGCATCGGGGTCGATGGTGAGGTTGACGAGCTCCATCTCGCCGTTAACGGTCACCTTGACCATGCCGCCGCCGGCAGAGGCGTCGACGGTCTGGGACTTAAGGTTTTCCTGCGCGGCGGCAAGCTGCTCCTGCATCTTGCGAGCCTGCTTCATCATTTGCTGCATGTTCATACCGGCCATGATGGCTCCTTTACGTGCGGCCGCGCGACAAGCTGCAAGGGCAGCCGGAGCGCGACGGGACTTTCAAACTCAAAAATCGTACCACGGCGCGGGGCAAGCAAGCGGGGCGGACACGCTACCTCAGTCGATATACATGTCCTCCAATACAAACCACGCGCAAAGATTATGCAAGGCCGAATTATGCAAGGTTGCATAATATCGCATACTCAATCTAGTAGAGCCGAATCCGGCATTTCATGTGTGCCACTAAATAGCTAAATGCCAAACCGCTGCTCGAGGCGGAGCACATGGCGGCAGGGTATAATTTGATTGTCATAGATTGCAATTTGGAGGTGCCCCATGAATGCCCCCGACGCGCTCCAAAACATCCGCTCAAAACACCCCGTTGCATATGTGGTTCTCTATCTCTTTGTCGGCTGGGCATTGCTGGTTGTCATCACCCATGCCATAGCTTTTGGAGCAGAACTGCTGATAGCCAGCTCGGACCAGCCCGTCGTCAAATGGGAGACGACCGATGAATGCACCGACGGAACCCGAACCATTTACTACAACAGCCCGTCCCTCTACCAAGAGTTCAAGGTCAAGATAAAGGACTCCAAGATTGTCGATGCCGAACTGGGCTCTTTATTTACAATCGGAGCAACCGTCAACGCCGAGCAAGTCGAGTACACGGACGGCCATGCGACGTATCGTATCGACCTCAGCATCCTAGGCCGACCGTCACGCGCTTGTCTGCTCGAATGCGATATACGCGGCACCACACTACACATGTCCGAAATACAGATGCGCCCGGACAAGGGGTCCTCTTCTTGAGCAGTATACCCGCCTGCGCAGCTACTCCACCGGCTTGAAGATGGTGGCCTGGCCAAAGACGCTGCGGATGAGGGCCTTGGCCTCGTCCTCGGTCTGCGGGATGCTCGGGGCTGCGCCCTGATGGCCGAAGGGGCTGCCAGCACCGGGATTGGATTCCCAGGGAGCGGCGGGGACGTCGTCGTTTGCAGAGGCTGCGGGTGCCACAGCAGCGTCCTTGGTCGCGGGCGTCGCACCCGGCACGTCGAACGGAGGCAGATCGTCCCCGCTCGCATCGCCGGCGAAGCCGCCGACCATAGCGTCGTCGTAGGGCACCTGCTCGGATTCCCACGGCGCGACAGGCTGAGCCTTGGGAGCGGACGCGCGCTCGGGCGCTCGGGGCGCGGGCTCGGTCGGGAGCTTACCCGTGGCAGGAGCGCCGGCGGGGTTGTCGGAGCGTAGCCAGGGGGCTTTGCCCAGGTCAGACGACTTGGGCGCGGGCGAGACGGGCTTGGGCGCGGGCGAGACGGGCTTGGGCGCGGGTGTCGGAGCAGCCGGTTTGGGCACTGCGGGCTTAGGCGCCGACGGGGTCGATGCCGCTACCGGCGCCGCTTGCTGCTGCGGCGCGCTGGCGCTCGAGGATACAGGGGCCGCCGAGGACACGGGTTGCGGGTCCGCAGATGCCGCAGCCCGTGCAGATGGAGAATGCTCCTCATGTTGAGGAGCCGGCGTGCCACCCCCATCCAGGACATAGTCGACGGTACGACGACCGAAGACCGCGCAGACCGTCGGCAGGACCACCGACTGCGTATCGGCGCGACCGAGCATCTTAATGGCAAAAGTCGAACCCGCGGGGAACGAGACCGTGAGCTTGGAGCCGTCGTCGGCCGTGGCGCGGGCGTTGAGCAAAAGCCCTGCGTAGGAAGCCTGACGCGCCTTGACGCGCTCGACGACCTCGGCCCATTTGCGCTGGAGTTCGCCGGCATCCTCGACCGCGGAGGTCTCGGCGGCGCCGGCGGCAGCAACCTGGGCGGCATTGTTGGGCTGGGGCTTAGGTGCCGGAGCGGTGGCAGGCGCGGGGGCCGCAACGGGCTGAGGCGTCGGAGCCGGCGCAGGCTGAGATGCCGGCGCGGCAGGCTTGGGGGTCGACGCGGGCGCAGACTGGGTCGCCGGAGCGGCAGCACCACGGTCCCAAGGCATACCGCCCTGGCGCGCGGACGTAGCAGCGGGGGCAGCGGATGCCGCCGGAGCGGCAGCACGGGCGCCCGAAATGAGCGTCGGCTGCTGGGCAGCAGCGGGTACGGATGCTGCAGGCGCGGCGGCCTGAGCAGCCGCCACGCTCGCCGGCACGGCGGCATTGGCAACCATGGCCTCCAGGCGTGCCACGCGCTCGGCCAATGCCTCAATCGTTAAATCAGCCTCAGGACGCGCCAGACGCGTGCAGGCGATCTCGAGCACCAGGCGCACGTCGCTCGCGCCCCTCATCTCCAGTGCGGCATCGTCGAGCACCGTCAGCACACGGGCCAGGCGGTCGGCAGGACGCTCGCCAAAGGCAGCGGCCTCGGCAGCAAGCGCCTCGGCCTGCTCGGAGCCGCCCTCAAACAGCTCGGCACGGGCACCGGCAACGCAGGCAACGTACACGTCACGCACATGCGCCACCAGGTCGCGCGTCAGCTCCAGCAGGTCGTTTCCTTCCTCGACCTGCGTACGAATCAGTCCATAGAGCTCGGCAACATCGCGATCGGCAATGGCGCGGGAAAACTCGCCCAAAATCTGGTCCGAAACCTCACCTAAAAGCGAGCGGGCGTCGTCCGCATGCACAGAACCGTTGCCAAAGACGCTCAGCTGCTCCAGCGTGGACAACGCGTCGCGCATGCCGCCCTTGGCATGGCGCGCCACGATAGCCAGCGCCTCATCGTCGTAATCGAAGCCCTCCTGCTCGCACACGTATGCCAGGCGACGCTCGATATCCTCGTTGCCGATGCGGTGGAAATCGAAGCGCTGGCAGCGCGAGAGGATGGTCTCCAGAATCTTTTGCGGGTCGGTGGTGCACAACACAAAGATCACGTGCGCCGGCGGCTCCTCAAGCGTCTTGAGCAGCGCGTTGAACGCCGCCGTCGTGAGCATGTGGACCTCGTCGATGATATAGATCTTGTACTTGCCGCGCACCGGGGCAAAGTTGACGGAGTTGATGATCTCCTCGCGCACGTTGTCCACGCCGGTACGGCTTGCGGCATCGAGCTCGTAGACATCCGGGTGGTTGCCCTCGGCAATGAGCTCGCACTCCTCGCAAGTACCGTCGGGCATGCAGCCGCTTGCACCCTCGGCGCGCGTCGCCTCGGCATTGCGGCACAGCAGCGCCTTGGCCAGAATGCGCGCCATGGTGGTCTTGCCCGTGCCGCGTGGTCCGCAGAACAGGTAGGCGTGGGACAGGCGTCCCTCGGTGATGGCGTGCTCGAGCGTCGAGACGATATGCTGCTGGCCCACCACGGAGTCGAAGGTGAGCGGGCGATACTTTCGGTACAACGATTCCATGGGTGCTCCCCCGGGTATACTGAGTCTTGTTGCCGCGGCGGCCATGCGGTCGCACGGCATACTGCATTCCATAATAACCCGTACGGCGAGCCCGCCGCGATAGGAGTCTAAAGAGCATGGCAGACGCAGAGAGCAACCTCGTTCCCTCCGAAGCAGCCGACCAGGTCGAGGTCGCGCTCGAGAAGCAAGCCGCAGCCGACGACGGCATCCTGTACCTCAACGAGTATCAGTACGAAAACGACCTGGTCACCGACTTCGCCCGTCTGGTCGCCTCGCCCAGGCGTCGCGGCTCGCTGTATGTCGCCGCGGCAATTGCCGCGCTCATCGGCATCGGCATGCTGGTGGCCGGCGGCAACTGGATCAAGTTTGGCGTCGTGCTGATCGTATTCGGCGCCTTTTTGGCCTGGTGGAGCAAAAACCTGCACCACACCCTCGCCCGCGACTTTATCGACGCCGTTGAGGCCGACGAGTCAATGGGTGGCCGCTATCGCCGCGTCGCCGCCAACGAGGACGGCCTGATGGTTTGGGGCAAGAGCGGCAAGTCACAGTTCTTCCCGTTTGACAAGCTCGACCACGTACTCGACGGCGAGCGCATCTTTGTGGCCATGTTCGCCGACCAGGGCGTGACGATCCCCAAGGACACCTTCGTCCGTGGCGATGCCGAGCAGTTCGGCCCCTTCCTCAAGGCCCGCATCAACAAAAAACTCCGCATCGAGACCAAGAAGAAGAAAATGAAGGCCGAGAAGGCCGCCGCCGAGGCCAAGCAGGGCGACAAGCCCCAGGAGACCAAGGGCAAGCAGCGCAAGCAGAAGAAGAACAAGAAGAAGCGCTAGGCCGGACGCAAGGTCCAGACCCCAGACGGAGCTTAAATTGAATGTCGCCCACCTGCGCGTGCTACACTAGCAGCATCTATGCCACCGCGAACGGCTCGGCTCAGCGCCCGCCACTCGCAAACGAACTTTAAACGCACGAGGGTTGGCCATGCCGCTTTTCTCGCAACATACCGCCCGGTTCTCGCCGGACGTTCCTTTGGAGGGCACCAGCTCTCGCGAGCTGCTCAAGCGGTACCAGCCGCTCGAGACACTTGCGACCGGCGGTTTTGGCTCCATCGAGATCTGCCGCGACACGCATCTGCGCCGCCGCGTCGCCATTAAGCGCATCCCCCTTATCAACGGTGCCGGCATGCCCGCCAGCGACATCATGGATGTCCTGCGCGAGGCGCACACTGCCGCTATGCTTCAACATCCCAACATCGTGCAGGTCATCGACTTTACGCACGACACAGCCTATGCCTACCTGGTTATGGAATATGCCGATGGCATGTCGCTGGCCGAGTTTTTGCACCGCGTGGACGGCCACTCACTTACCTTTGACGAGGCCGCGGCCATTGCCGATGCCCTGGGCCAGGCGCTCACCTTCGCCCATAGTAATGGCGTACTCCACCTGGACATTAAGCCCGCCAACGTGCTCATCGACCACTCGGGCAATGTAAAGCTCACCGACTTTGGCATGGCGCGACTGTCGTCCGCCGGTGGCTTTGGCGGCTCGCGCGGCGGCACCATCGGCTACATGCCGCCCGAGCAGCTCGATATCGAGACCGGCACGGTCGACGAACGCGCTGATGTCTTTGCCCTTGCCTGCGTTATCTATGAGGGCTTGTGCGGCAGCGCACCCTTTATGGCGGCCACGCCCGCCGACTCGCTCGACCGCATCATCGGCGGCGCCACCTATCCCAGCGAGCTGATACCACACTTTCCCCCGGGAGCCGAGATCGCGCTCATGAGCGCGATCTCCCCCATGCCGCAGGACCGCCCCAACAGCATCGAGGCATTTTGCGACCAGCTCCTTGCCGGTCTGGGCAGCGTGCGCGAAGGCCGTCGCAGCCTGGAGCAAATGGTTGGCGAGCTTTCGGATGACGAGCAGGAGCTCGACGATATCGAGCCGTCGCACTACGAGGACGACGCCATCGAGGTCGACCCCGCACTCGGCTGGGCGGGCACGCGCTGGAGCCATGCGCGCGACTACACCATGCGCACTATCTCGGCGCTAACGTGCGGCACCTTTAGCTTTTTGCTGATGCAAACGGCCGGGGTCGCGGCGCTTCCCGGCCTGGTCATTGCGGCTATCGCGATCGGAGCGGCGGCTGGCCTGGCCCCCCAGATTGGCTCGGCCATCTCGGCTGTGGGCTTTTTGGTGCTCATGGCCAACGCCACCATGCAGGCGCAGGGCATCCTGTCAATGCTGCCCGTCGCGGTGATCTTTGCCGCCGCCATGTCCGGTTGGTGGATCGCCTGGGGTCGTACCGAGGCTGCCGCGAGCGCCGCGCTCACCTGTGCACTCGCGCTTGGCTGTCTGACCGGCAATACCTTCCTGGCAGCTGGGGTCGCCGCCAGCGTCGCGTCATTTTGGCTCGGCCCGGCAAGCGCCGCCGCGGCAACGGGCATGGGCGCGCTTTTTGCCCGTCTGGCCACGGTCGCGCTTTCAGCCGGAGGCGTGCTGGGGCTCGGTAACGTTGCCGCAGCGCTGGGAGACCCGCTCCTTTGTGCTGCCTTTGTGCTGGTCGCGGCAACTGCCGCAGCGTCATCCGCGCTGCTCAATGCCCATGCCAAGCGTGCCGATCAGGGCTCAAACCTTGCCGCAATCGCCGCCATCGCTGTCACCGGCATCGGCTGCGCAGCGGCGTCCTGTCTTGCACACCATATGGAAATTGCCAGCCTTGCAGCCGCGGTCATCGCCAAGGCGGCGGTTGCGGGAATCCTATCCTCTATAATCGTTGGGATATGCCTATATTTGCTCGGATACCAAAGAACCTATACGGAGAGTGATCTTTCGTGAACTTCCTGAACATCTTCGAGGACCACGTGGCCGGCATCTTCGGTGCCACCCGTGCCCCGTTCTCCTTTAAGAAGCTTGCCAAGCAGGCCGCTCGCGACATGGAGGATCAGACTCTGGTGATCAACGGCGTCAACACGGCGCCGGCACTCTATACCATCCTTATCGCCGCCGACGACGATCCCATGCTCGCCCCGTTCTACCCCGAGCTTTCGCGCGAGGTCCGCGAGTTTGTGAAGGCGCAGGCCGAAAAGCGCCGCTATGTCTTTGTCGGCGAGCCCCTCGTGCGCTTTATGATCGATCCGCAGCTGCGCGCCGGCAAGTTCTCGGTCTTTGCCGAGAACGTCGATGCCCCCACGCTCGGCCGCCTGTACGAAGAAGAGCGCGCCTATCAAAACGGCCTGGGCCAGAACAACTCCGCGGCAAGCCGTGCCGCCAGCGCCCCGCGCGCCGGCCAGCAGCAGTTTGCTGCCCCGCAGCAGCAGCGCCCCGCCGCCATGCCCCAGCAGCAGCCGACGCCTCGCGCCGCCGCTCCCGACCCGCTTGCCGTGGCAGACCCCTTCGCGCCTAGCGTCCCCGACCCCGCCGCCGCACCCATCCCGGTGCCTCAGACCGTCTCGCGCGACGCGCTTGCCGGCATGGGCGGAGCCGCCGCGACCGGTGCCGCCGTGGGCCTAGGCGCCGCAGCCGGCATCGCCTCCAACATGGCGAGCACTCGCGCCCCGCAGCGCCCGCTCGCCCAGCTCGTCGACGTCGTGAGCGGCGAGAGCCATAGCATCACCTCCGCACAGGTGACCATCGGTCGCGAGCGCTCAGTTTCCGACATTGCCCTGCGCGACCCCAACGTGTCGCGCCGCCACGCCCAGCTCACCTTTACGGGCTCGGATTGGTCGATCGAGGACCTCAATTCCACCAACGGCACGCTCGTCAACAACCGCCGCATTACGCGCTGCCCGCTGCGCAACGGCGATCTGCTGACGTTTGGCCTGAGTACCTTTGAATTTAGGGGATAGTCGCTTATGAACATCGATATCGTCCTTTTTGCAGGCCGCATCGTCCTGGTCGCCCTGCTCTATATCTTTCTGTTCGCCGTCATGAAGACCGGCGTGGGACTTGTGCGTGGACAGCGCCGCGACTCGGCTATCTGGACGATCGATGTGGACAAGGGTCCGCGCGGTATCCGCGGCATCCACGTAGACATGCTCGGCCCCGTCATCGTCGGTCGCTCGCCGTCTTCGGACATCTGCATCAACGAACCGTTCGTCTCGGCCTCGCATGCGCGCTTTTCGCTACAGGGCCCGGCGCTCATCATCGAGGACCTCAACTCGCTTAACGGCACGCTCGTCAACGGCCGCCAGCTCGTAGAGCCCGCAACGCTGCGCGAGGGCGACGAAGTCCAGATTGGCGATGTGGTCATGAAGGTGAACCGTCGATGATCGACGAGGAGAACAAGTCCGCAACTATGACCGAGGCACCGGCTGCCGCCACAGCTGCGCCGGCCCACGCCGCTCCGGCGGGCTCCGCACCCGTGGAGCCCGAGGACACCGTGTTCTCCCTGCCTCTTTCGCATGTAACGCATGATATTTCGGATCTCGCCGATAACGAGGACGAAGAGGATGCCGCAGCGGCGCCCATCGGCGCACATGCTGCGGAACAGCCCACAGCGCCCGAAGCAACCCCGGCGCCGGCTCACTTTGCAGAGCCCGTCGCCGCGGCAATCAACGAGAGCGCTGCGGTGTTTGCGGCACCCGAGCCCGCCGCGCCGGCGTTTCCCATAGCCCCGGCATCCGAGGTTGCGCCCGCGTCTACGCCGGCGCTCGAGCCTATAGACGTCAGCCCGCAAGATGACGAGTCGACCGCCCGCGTTTCCGAGGAGCCCGACTCCCCGGACACCGGTGATTCCGAATCAAACGCCGAGACCGACACCGTCTCTCCCGGTGACACCGCCGAGATCGACGTTGCTGCCGTTGAGGCCAAGCTCAAAGACCCCGGCTCGACCATGAGCTTTGAGCCCCTGACCGAGGAGCGCATCGAGACCGACTCGACCTATGACGCCGGTACCACCACGCAACTCATGTGGGGCGCCCGCTCCGACGTTGGCTGCGTGCGCCCGCACAATGAGGATTCCTACCTGGTGCAGTCGCCGCTCTTTTGCGTATGCGACGGCATGGGCGGTCACGCCGCCGGCGAGGTAGCCTCTTCCATCGCCGTCGAGACTATTGCCAAGACGGCCCCGCAGTCCGCCGACGCAGCGCGCCTGGCCGCAGCCGTCGAGGCCGCTAACGCCGCCGTAATCGAGGCCGCCTTGAACGGCCTGGGCAAGCCCGGCATGGGCTGCACAGCCACTTGCGCCTATATCGAAAACGACACGCTCGCCATCGCCCACGTGGGCGACTCTCGCGCCTATCTGCTCCACGAGGGCACGCTCATCCGCGTGACCCGCGACCACTCCTACGTGGAGGAGCTCGTGGACGCCGGCGAGATCACGGCAGACGAGGCTCGCGTCCACCCCAACCGTTCGGTCATCACCCGTGCGCTGGGCTCGGACCCCGCCATGTATGCCGACCACTTCACTCTGCATATCGAGGAAGGCGACCGCCTGATCCTGTGCTCTGACGGCCTTTCGAGCATGATTCCCGATAGCGATATCGAGAACATCGCCACGCAATCCTCAACCGCGCAAATCTGCGTCGACAACCTAGTGGACGCGGCGCTTGCCGCCGGCGGCCACGACAACGTGACCGTAGTAGTCGTTGACCTGGTTGACGATGGCGTCATGCGCGAGGCGCAACGCGTGCGTCGCCGCAACGTTACTATCGCCGCCATCCTGGCCCTCGTCTTTGTGCTGGCAGCTGGCATCTGGGCCTACACGGGTGTCACCGGCTCGTACTACCTGGGTACCTACCAGGGCAATGTCGCCGTCTGGCGCGGCCTGCCCGGCAAGCCGCTCGGACTCAAGCTCCACTGGCTCGAAAGCGAAACCAGCATCAAGCTGTCCGACCTGCCCGAAGACACGCAAAACCGCCTCAAGGCGGGCATTCCGCAAACAAGTGTCGACGATGCGCAGGACACGATATCCAAGTACCGCCACCAGATCGACGAGGAGCAGACCCGCCAGGTGATCGACGCGCAAACGATTCGCGACAACACCAATCAGGGATCGACCTCCGAATCAGATTCCGAGAAAACCGCCGAACAGTCCGCCGAGGCCGAAGCCTCCGATAAGAATTAGAAAGGGAGTGCCGCTTATGAGTCGCCGCAACACCGAGCTGCTCTTGCTCATCGCCTCGGCGTTCCCCGTCATCCTGCTGTATGCGATGTACGTCCTCACCGCGGGCGCTGCCATCTCCTTTGAGACGCTCGCCGTACCGATCGGCCTCTTTGCCGCCTTTGCCGCGGCCCACATTGCCGTGCGCATCTTGGCACCCGGTGCCGACCCCGCCATCCTGCCCATCGTATTTATACTTTCGGGCATCGGCATCACGTTCGTGACGCGTCTCGCCCCCGCTCTCGCCATCTCACAGCTCATCATCCTGTTTGTCTCGGTGGCCCTGATGGTGGGAACGCTCGCACTGGTCAAAAACCTCGACGTAGTCATGCGCTACAAGTACACCTTTGGCATCATCGGCATCATTCTGCTGATGCTGCCTATCTTTATCGGCACCACGATCTCGGGCTCCAAGCTCTGGATTCGCATCGCGGGCTTTACCATCCAGCCCGGCGAGTTCGCCAAGGTCTTTATCGTGCTGTTCCTGGCCGGGTACCTGGCCGAGAACCGCGAGCTGCTCTCCATCTCCAACCGCAAGATCCTGGGCTTTAAGATCCCTCGTCTGCGACTGCTGCTGCCGCTGTTTGCCGTGTGGGGTGTGTGCCTGCTCGTCGTCGTCTTCGAACGCGACCTGGGTTCGGCCGTGCTGTTCTACACCATCTTCTTGCTGATGCTCTACGTTGCCACGGGGCGCTTTTCGTATGTTGTTATCGGCCTTGCGCTCTTAGCCGTCGGAGCCGTGGGCGCCTACAAGTTCCTGTCGCACGTTCAGGTGCGTTTCCAGGTTTGGGTCGATCCGTTTAAGGACGCCCAGGGCCAGGGCTACCAGATCGTCCAGTCGCTCTTCTCGCTTGCCGATGGCGGCCTGGTCGGTGTTGGCATCGGCAACGGCATGGCCAACAACATCCCTGTCGTCGAGTCCGACTTTATCTTCTCGGCTATCGGCGAGGAGATGGGCCTTTTGGGCGGCGGCGCCGTGCTCATCCTGTTTATGCTCTTTGCCGTTCGCGGCCTGACCACGGCTGCCCGCGCTAAATCCGACCTCGCTGCCTTTAGCGCCACGGGCCTTACGGCCGCCATCAGCTTCCAGGCCTTCTTGATCGTTGGCGGCGTAACCCGCCTGATTCCGCTGACCGGCGTCACCCTGCCCTTTATGAGCCAGGGCGGCTCCTCGCTGCTGGCGAGCTTCATCATCGTCGCGCTCCTGCTGCGCGCCGGTGACGAGGCGACCGGACGCGAGGCCGAGCTTACCGGCACCGGCACCATGGCCGCCATCACCGATGATCAGGTCGCATCTGCCGCCGCCCCGACGGGCACGCGCTTTGCCACCTCGTCTTCCTACGGCAGCGGCAGCCATTCCGTCGGCTCGCGCATGCGCCGTCGCCTGCTCGACACGCCTGAATCCGGTGTGCTCGGCCGCGTTGCGCTCGCCAACCGTCTAACCCGCGCGGTGCTCGCCTTTACGGCGCTGTTCGCCATCCTTATCGGCAACCTCACCTATGTCCAGGTCATTAAGGCCAAGGACTATCAGGACATGCCGACCAACAACCACACCATCGCCCGCTCCAAGTACATCCAGCGCGGCTCCATCATCACGTCCGACGGCGTGACGCTGGCCGAGTCGCTGCAGCAGGAGGACGGCACCTACGTACGCTCCTACCCCAACGGTAACCTGGCAGCGCACGTGGTTGGCTACGTGAGCCAGCAGTATGGCACCACCGCCATCGAGAGCGTCATGAACGACACGCTCACCGGTTCTAAGGACTACTCCAGCTGGAACAACGCCATCGCGTCGCTCGCGGGCCAGACCCAGCCGGGCAACACCGCCAAGCTCACCATCGACTCGCGCATCCAGACGGCGGCCGAGCAGGCACTCAAGGGCTTTAAGGGCGCTGTAGTGGTCATCGACCCGCGTACCGGCGCGGTGCTCGCATGTGCCAGCTCGCCCACCTACGACAACACCAACATCGATGCCCTGCTGCAGACGGGCGGCGGCGAGGACGGCTCCATGTACAATCGCGCCATGGACGCGCTGTACACGCCGGGCTCAACGTTTAAGGTCGTTACGCTTTCCGCGGCACTCGAGACCGGCACCGCCAGCCTTACCAGCACATACCAGGCGCCCGGCTCCATGGACATCGGCAACGCACCGGTCACCAACTATGCCAACGAGAGCTACGGCACCATCAGCCTGCAGCAGGCCTTTGCCGTGTCCTCCAACGTCGTCTTTGGCCAGGTGGCAAACGAAGTTGGCGCAAACACGCTCGTGCAGTTTGCCAACGCCTTTGGCTACGGCCAAAAGCTCGGCCAGGACCTGACCTCCGCGGCCTCCATCATGGCCGACCCGTCGCTCATGACCGAGTGGGAGACCGCCTGGGCCGGTGCCGGCCAGCCTGTCGGCATGGACCACACGCCCGGCCCGCAGACCACCGTCATGCAAAACGCCGTGATTGCCGCCGCCATCGCTAACAGCGGTGTGGTCATGGACCCGTACTTTGTAGCCCAGGTACTCGCCCCGGACGGAACCGTGGTCAAGACCACGCAGTCCCGCTCGCTGGGTCAGGCCGTCAGCTCCGCCACGGCCGACCAGGTCAAGCAGGCCATGCTTGCCGTCGTCCAATCCGGCACCGGCACCGATGCCCAGATTCCGGGCGTCAAGGTCGCCGGCAAAACCGGTTCGGCCGAGACCGGCGGCACCAACGTCAACTCGATGTTCGTTGGCTTTGCACCTTACGATTCACCCACGGTCGCCATCTCGGTGGCCTTGGAGGATTACGACAAGCATGACGTCGAGGCCGCCAAGATCGCCGGCATCGTCCTGACCGCGGCGCTTGCCGCACAGGGAGCGTGATGCCCATGATCGAATCGGACACCCGAGGCGCGCCGCGGCCGAAGAGTTAGCGGCAACGCGCCACACGGCCCCAGCGGCCACATCGTAGGTACTACACATATCGTTGAGCGAATAGTTATGTTAGGAGCAGGAATGGAACAGAGGGTCCTCGGGGGAAGATACCTCCTCAAGGATAAGGTGGGAACAGGCGGCATGGCGACCGTCTACCGTGCACAGGACCAGGTCCTCGACCGCACGGTAGCCGTCAAGATCATGCTGCCGCAGTATGCTGGCGACGCAACCTTCGCCGCACGCTTTAAGCAGGAGGCCCAGGCAGCAGCCGGTCTCTCCTCCCCCTATATCGTGGGCGTCTACGATTGGGGCAAGGACGGCGACACCTATTACATCGTCATGGAGTACCTGCGCGGAACCGACCTTAAGAGCGGCATCAAGAGCCACGGCGCCCTCGACCCCAAGAAGGTCGCCCAGATCGGCTCGCAGATCAGCTCCGCGCTTTCGGTCGCCCACAAGCACGAAATCATCCACCGCGACATTAAGCCACAGAACATCATGGTGCTGCCCGACGGCAACATCAAGGTGATGGACTTTGGCATCGCGCGCGCCAAGAACAGCCACCTCACGCAAGACAACAACGTGCTGGGAACCGCCCACTACGTCAGCCCCGAGCAGACCCGCGGTCAGGACCTCGGCCCCACCTCGGATATCTACTCGCTGGGCGTCGTGATGTATGAGTGCGCCACCGGCCGCGTTCCCTTTGACGGTGACGACGCTATCTCGGTCGCACTCAAGCAGGTCAACGAGCTGCCTATTCCGCCGAGCCAGATCAACTCCGGTGTCGACGCCGACCTTGAGCGCATCATCCTCAAGTGCATGGAGAAGGACCCGGCAAACCGCTTCCAGACCGCCGACGAGCTGCGTCAGGTGCTCAACAGCTACCTGTCGGGCCGTGCCGTCAACGTCTCGGAGCCCACGCGCATCATCGGTGCCCCCGGTGAGCTGGGCGCCACCAAGACTCGCGAGCTTTCCGATCAGACGCGCGCCATGGTGCGTCCCGTCTCGGGCGTGAGCGGCCAGAATACCGCCCGTAGCTCGGTTTCGGGCTCTACCGGCTCCTACGAGGTCGAAGAGCCCAAATCCAACAAGAACAAGATCATCGCCGCCATGGTGGCAGCCGTTGCCGTCATCGGCATCGTGGTGGCCTTTGCCACAGGACTCTTTGGCGGCGAGCAGGTCACCGTGCCCGACGTGCTGGGCAAGGACCAGCAGACTGCCGTCGAGCTGATCAAGGAAGCCGGCCTCGAGGTCGGCACCATCGACCAAAGCTACAATGACGATGTCGACGAGGGCAAGGTCGCCGAGCAGACGCCCAACGGCAACACCAAGAAGGCCAAGGGCACCAAGGTGAACCTGGTAATCTCCAAGGGCCCCAAGCCCTCCGAGAAGGTTGAGGTTCCCCAGCTTCTCGGCCTGACCAAAGACCAGGCCGAGGCCGCGCTGGCAAGCGTTGGCCTGAAGGGCAACGCCTCCGAGGAGGCCAACGAGGCCGATGAGGGCCAGGTCTTTGAGCAGGGCACCGAAGCCGGTAAGGAAGTCGCGAAGGGCACGACCATCTCGTACAAGGTCTCGAGCGGCCCAGATACCACGTCCGTCCCCGACCTGACCGACATGACCGAGGCCCAGGCGCGCAACGCCCTCGATATGGCAGGCTTTGGCGTCGACGTGAGCTACCAGGAGAACGACTCGGTTACCGAGGGCACCGTGATCAGCTGGAACCCCAGCGGCAAGCAGAAGCCCGGCGCCACGATTACCGTCGTCATTGCCAAGAAGTCCGGCAAGGCCAGCGTTCCGGGCAACCTGTACGGCAAGAGCATCTCCGCCGCCGTCACCGCGCTCAACAACGCCGGTTTCTATAACATCGGCTTCTGTGACCAGAACGGCAATCCCGTAAGCGGTAACGAGGATGCCACCGTTACGGGCGTCTCCCCCACCGGCAAGCAGTCCACCGACAGCACGATCACGCTGACGGTCGCACTTTCTGGCTCGGGTTCGGGCTCTGGCTCGGGCACGGGTGACGATTCCGGTACGACCAACTAGTCGCCGCCCCACCGTTCATCACGGCTCTCGCCGCAAACATATTCGCTCACAGGCGCCCGCTTGCTCCCCCAGCAAGCGGGCGCTTCGCTTTTGACATGGCATTGAACCAGAAGAGCCCGGCACCGTAGCGGTACCGGGCTCGATATTCCTCTGGTGCCCC
>OFMB01000444.1_pt1 | contig 25299 bp, 21 predicted proteins | sample 1541111 | NCBI WGS metagenome assembly OFMB01 (sample SAMN04209241, study PRJEB22552) | human gut metagenome | biome: gut; material: feces | host: Homo sapiens | place: USA: Oklahoma
TTACCCAAAGTGGCGCTTGGGTCGGCAGGCGCGCTATTTTTATGCCCAGATGCGGGCGAAGGAGGTGTTATTGTGAAAGCATACGGGAAGTCGTGGGGCTACAACGTATATGACTGCCGGTACTGCCTGTACCGGAAAGGGAAGCTAAAGGGCTGCGTCTACCCGGACGGCTGCTGCTGTCCCGTCCCCCAGAAACCCGAAAGACGGAACGGCATAGAACAAGTTTACGATGCAGATGCGGACAGCGCCGCTCCCGTTTCGGAGTGCGAGGGCTGTCCCTACGGAAAGGCTGCCCCCTGCATCGGATGGTGTACCAAAGAGGTCATACGCGCCGCAGGGCTTCCAAAGGAGCGTGACAGAAGCCATGTATGACTATTTCTACGGCGCGGAAGCGGAACAGTTCTCCTTCTACCGCATCCCCAAGGTGCTGTTCACGGAGGAGCGGTTCAGAAGCGTTTCCGCAGAAGCCAAGGTGCTCTACGGTCTGCTCCTTGACCGTATGAGCCTGAGCTGCAAGAACGGCTGGCTGGATAAAGAAGGACGTGTGTATATCATCTTCACCATCGAGGAGGTCATGACCGCCCTGGGCTGCGCCGACCAGAAGGCCGGAAAGCTGCTGCATGAGCTGGAGAGTAAATGCCGCCTCATCGAGCGCAAGCGGCAGGGGCTGGGCAAGCCCAACCTCATCTACGTCAAAAACTTTGTGGATAAGGATGTGGATAACGCATCGGGCAGCACCGCGCCCTCCACGGAATCACGATTCCTGAACCGTGAAAATCACGATTCAGGAGCAGTGAAAATCACGGATCAAGAATCGTTAGAATCACGATCTAATAATACTGATAAGAATGATACTGATTTTAGTGATACGGATTCCTTTCCCTTCACTTCGTTCAGGAGGGATCACGGTCGGGAAACGAAAGGAAACGAAGCGGCTCTGAGAGAGCAGTACAGAGAGCTTATCGCGGAGAACATCGCCTACGACGCACTCCTGACAGACTATCCATACGAGCAGGACACGCTGGAAGAAATCCTGGAGCTGCTGGTGGATGTGGTCTGCACGACGAAAAGCTCCGTCCGCATTTCCGGCGACGATAAGCCCGCCGAGGTGGTCAGGAGCCAGTTTTTGAAGCTGAACAGCGAGCACATCCGCTTTGTGGTGGGCGGGCTGAAGGAAAACACCACCCGCATCCGCAATATGCGCCAGTATCTTTTAGCCACGCTGTATAACGCCCCTCTGACCATCGGGAACTACTACCGAAGCCTTGTCAGTCACGATATGTCGGAGGGATTCATCTGAGCCGCAGGCCGCCGCCTGCGGCTTTGGCATTTTCAGGAGGTGATGCGACCGTGCCGAAACAGAAACCCAACGAACAGGTACAGCAGATACCGCTGTCGGAGATTCGTCCCTTCAAGAACCACCCCTTCAAGGTGACGGACGACGAGCTCATGCAGCAGACCATCGACAGCATCATGCAGGTGGGCGTTCTCAACCCCGCCATCATCCGCCCCGCACCGGAGGGCGGATACGAGATGGTAGCCGGACACAGGCGGCTCCATGCCGCAGACCTTGCGGGTCTGAAAACCATACCGGCCATCGTCCGCAATCTTGACGACGACGAGGCGGTGATCCTCATGGTGGACAGCAACTTGCAGCGGGAAACCATCAGTCCCATGGAACGGGCGCAGGCGTACAAAATGAAGCTGGAAGCGTTGAAGCATCAGGGGAAAAAGCTGGAATTGCAAACTGATTCAACTTCTCCCCAAGTTGGGGAGAAGTCATCGTGGGCTGTCAGCATCGTAGCGAATGACGCTAATGCCAGCCGAAGTCAGGTACAAAGGTTTATCCGTCTCACCGAGCTTCTGCCGGAGGTACAGAAAAAGGTGGACAGCAAGGAGATCGCGTTCAGCCCAGCCGTGGAGCTGTCGTATCTCACCCATGACGAGCAGAAGCAGTTTCTGGACGCAATGGACTATTCCCAGAACACGCCCTCTCTTTCCCAGGCGCAGCGGCTCAAGAAGCTCAGCCGGGAGGGGAAATGCACGAAGGAGGCCATGCGCTCCATCATGTCCGAGGAAAAGAAGGAGGAACAGGAGCGCATCACGCTGAGCAGCGACACTCTCCGCAAATACTTTCCCCGAAGCTACACGCCCCTGCAAATGCAGCAAACCATCATCAAGCTGCTGGAGCAGTGGCAGAAAAAACAGCAGCGCCGGAACGAGCGCTGAGAAAGGCAGGTTTATCCATGAACGTAACCATCAACATCTACGGCGACGTACACATCCACTGCGACTGCTGCGACGAACGCGGCGTATATGCCGACGACCTTGAGGAAAGCCCAGAAGTCCCATATGAAGATGCACCCGATACGGAGGATGACAGCGAAGAAATCGAGCTGTCCATTGCGGAAGCGGAAGCTGTGGTCAAGGCAGTGGCGGAGCTGCTCTTTCCCTTTCTTCCGGCTGAAATTGACGAGGGAGGCGGCGCGCATGAAGGAATTTGACGTGACCATCACCGAAACGCTGAAGCTCACCGTGTCCGTGGAGGCTTCTTCCAAGGAGGAAGCCCAACAGATGGTAAGCGACCAGTGGCACGCCGGGGATCATATTCTGGATGCGGACAATTTCGTGGAGGTGGAGTTTGAGAGCAATGACGGCAAAGAAATATCCGCCGAAAGAGTGCAGAACGACACCCTCGAGGTGCTCATGGTGGAGCCGGGACAGTACCCGCGCGTGGAGCGCATCGGCTCTGACCTTGCCTCCTTGCAGAAGGCGGTGGACGGCTATATCGAGGCGGTCTACCCATATGACGACCCCGTGGCGCTGATCTGCGGGGAGGAAGCCAAGCTGGAGGGCAAGCCCCTGAACCGCGCCCTGCGGGACGAGGACGGCGATATTTACGATATTGTGGCCGGTAAGTTTTTCATCTGCGGTCTGGGGGATGAGAACTTTGCGTCTCTGCCGAAGGAGCTGCAACAGAAATATGAGGAAAAGTTCCGTCAGCCGGAAGCCTTTTTGAAGATGGGCAGCAAAATTATGGCGATCCCCACCGAGCCCGCCAAGGCTGCGGGCAAGGGCAAGACCGCTCCGGTGACAGAACGATGATACCATCACTCCCAATGCGAACGGAAGGAGGGAAAACTCATGCAGGAAGAAATTGAAAACAGAACTGTCACTTTAATCATCTCCGCCGTCAAGCTGACCGCACGGGAGCTGAAGGCCGGGATGGATAAATATCTTTCCGAAAAGAAGAGCAAAGCCATGGAAAAGGCGCGTGCCGCGCCGGAAAAGCCCAGCGGCAAGCAGACGGTGAAGCAGCTCATAGGGCAGAATCAGGGTGTATCCAACATTGAGATCACCAACAGCAATATCAAAGGCTTTGAGCGCATAGCCCGGAAATACGGCGTGGATTTTGCCGTTAAGAAAGACCGCAGCGTTTCACCGCCGAAATACTTTGTGTTCTTTAAGGCGAGGGACGCGGACGCACTGACGGCGGCGTTCAAGGAATACACGGCATATGAGCTTAAACGCGCCGCCAAAGCGCAGAATCGTCCCTCCGTGCTGGCGCATCTGCAAGCACTCAAGGCGAAGGTTCAGGCTATTACGCCGGGTAAATCCCGAAATCAGAACAGGGGCATCACGATATGAAGAAACCTCTGAATATCAAGAAGTTCCTGCTGCCCAATATCCCGTATGTCTTTATCGCCCTCTTTGCCACCAAGCTGGGGCAGGCGTGGAGGCTTGCCCCCGGCATGGATTTCTCGGGAAAGGCGCTGCACCTCATGGAGGGATTCGCCACTGCTTTTTCCTCATTAGTACCCAGCTTTCACCCCATCGACCTGTGCGTGGGCGTCGCTGCCGCTCTGCTCATTCGGCTTATCGTGTACGTCAAGGGAAAAAACGCCAAGAAATTCCGCAAAAATCTGGAATACGGCTCTGCCCGTTGGGGTAAGCCCGAGGATATCGCCCCTTACGTCGATCCGAAGTTTGAGAACAACGTCATTCTCACCCGGACAGAACGGCTCATGATGTCCAACCGTCCCAAAGACCCCAAGACGGCGCGGAACAAAAACGTGCTGGTGGTGGGCGGCTCCGGCAGCGGCAAGACGCGGTTTTTCATTAAGCCAAATCTCATGCAATTACACAGTTCATACGTTGTCACCGATCCGAAGGGCAGCATCGCCGTGGAGTGCGGAAAGCTCATGCTCCGCAATGGCTACAAGGTGAAGATATTCAATTCCATCAACTTCAAGAAGTCCCACCATTACAACCCCTTTGCGTATATCCACAGCGAGAAGGATATTTTGAAGCTGGTCACGACCCTCATCGCCAACACCAAGGGGGACGGGAAATCCGGGGACGACTTCTGGCAGAAGGCCGAGACGCTGCTCTACACGGCGCTCATCGGCTATATCCACTACGAAGCCCCGGAGGAGGAACAGAACTTTGCCACGCTCATCGAGTTCATCAACGCCATGGAGGTGCGCGAGGACGATGAGACCTTTGAGAACAACGTGGATCTGGCCTTCAAGGAGCTGGCGCAGCGGGAGCCGAATCACTTCGCCGTGCGGCAATATAAAAAATACAAATTAGCGGCGGGCAAAACAGCTAAGTCGATCAATATTTCCTGCGGCGCGCGCCTTGCGCCCTTCGATATCCAGGAGCTGCGGGAAATCACCATGTACGACGAGCTGGAGCTGGATACCCTGGGCGACCGGAAAACGGCGCTGTTTCTCATCATGAGCGACACCGACAGCACCTTCAACTTCCTCATTTCCATGATTTACAGCCAGTTATTTAACCTGCTGTGCGAAAAGGCCGACGACGTATACGGAGGCAGGCTCCCCGTCCATGTGCGCTGCCTCATCGATGAGTGCGCCAACATCGGGCAGATACCGAATCTGGAAAAGCTCATGGCTACCATCCGCAGCCGCGAGATTTCCGCCTGCCTCGTCTTGCAAGCCCAAAGCCAGCTGAAGGCGCTGTACAAGGACAACGCCGACACCATCATCGGCAACTGCGACAGCTCCATCTTTTTGGGCGGCAAGGAGCCCGGCACGCTGAAGGAGCTGAATCAGGCGCTGGGGAAAGAGACCATCGACACCTTCAACACCGGTGAGAGCCGTGGACGGGAGGTATCCCACAGCCTGAACTATCAGAAGCTGGGAAAAGACCTTGCCACGATAGACGAGCTGGCGGTGCTGGACGGCGGCAAGTGCATCTTGCAGCTTCGGGGCGTGCGCCCTTTCCTCTCGGATAAGTACGACATCACCCGTCACCCCAATTATAAGTATCTGTCGGACGCGAACCCAAGGAACGCCTTTGATATCGAGAAATACCTCTCCACAAGGCTGGTGCCGAAAGCGGATGAGGTCTATGAGGTGTTCGACGCGGGCCGCGTCTGAGCGCACAAGCCCGCCGCCCTCATGCGGCGGCTTTTCATATAGATACGGATGAGAAAAGACGCTTCCTCGCTTGCAGGGTCGGAACGAATCCACGAACGAAAATTTGAAAGGAGAAGCCGGAATCGGGGCTGCATCGCAGCTTTCGCTCCGGCTCCTGCTGTATTCGCGAGATCTCAACACTACCAACACCCAATGATTCCGGCAACACAAATATGGAATTTTTCAACTCTGCTGTCGGCGTTCTTCAAACTTTGGTAATTGCCCTTGGCGCAGGTCTCGGCATCTGGGGAGCCATCAACCTGCTGGAAGGCTACGGAAACGACAACCCCGGCGCTAAATCCCAGGGTATGAAGCAGCTCATGGCGGGCGGCGGCGTGGCGCTCATCGGCGTCATTCTCGTACCCCTGCTCTCCGGCCTGTTCGGTTAATCGCCCGCACAAATCCTTCGCGGCGTCCGCCCCTCGGGGCGGGCGCTGCGGGAAAGGAGGGTAAAGCCCATTGGATTTGATATGGCAGAAATTCACCGAATGGCTGAAGGAGCTGCTGGTCAGCGGCATCATGGACAACGTGAACGGACTGTTTGACAACGTGAACAGCCGCGTGGCGGGCATCGCCGGACAGGTGGGCGCTACGCCCCAGGGCTGGAACAGCGGCGTCTACGGCATGATCCGAACGCTGTCGGACAATGTGATTTTGCCCATCGCGGGCGTTGTCCTGGCATTTGTTATGACGCTGGAGCTGATTCAGCTCATTACGGAAAAGAACAACATGCACGACGTGGACACCTGGATGTTCTTCAAGTGGATATTCAAGACCGCCTGCGCCGTGCTCATCGTCACCAACACATGGAACATCGTCATGGGCGTGTTCGAGGCTGCTCAGAGCGTTGTCAACAGCGCGTCGGGCATTATCATATCGGACACGTCTCTGACGTTTAACGAGCATATCGCGGGATTTGAAGCTGCGCTTGCGGAAATGGAGGTCTGGTCGCTGCTGGGGCTGTGGCTGGAGTCCGTGGTCGTGCATCTTTCCATGTGGGCGCTGACCATCTGCATCTTCATCATCTGCTACGGCAGAATGATCGAGATCTACTGCGTGACCTCCATCGCGCCCATCCCCATGGCGACCATGGCCAACCGGGAATGGGGGCAGATGGGACAGAATTACCTCAGAAGCCTGCTGGCGCTGGGCTTTCAGGGCTTCCTCATCATCGTCTGCGTGGCGATCTACGCGGTGCTGATCCAGAACATCGTGGTGGAGAGCAGCGTCTCGGCGGCCATATGGACGTGCATGGGGTACACGGTGCTGCTGTGCTTCACGCTGTTTAAGACAAGCTCCCTTGCCAGGAGCCTGTTCCATGCTCACTGACGGAGGTGATGAAAATTGGCATACGTTCCCGTACCCAAGGACTTGAACGCGGTGAAAACCAAGGTCATGTTCAATTTAACAAAACGGCAGATTCTGTGCTTCGGCGGCGGCGCGCTCATCGGCGTACCGCTTTTCTTTCTGCTCAAGGGCCATATCGGCAGCAGCGCGGCGGCCCTTTGCATGATGCTGGTCATGCTGCCCTTCTTCCTGCTGGCCATGTATGAAAAGAACGGTCAGCCGCCGGAGAAGCTCATCCGCAACATCGTGCAGGTATGCTTCCTGCGCCCCAAACAGCGCCCGTACAGGACGAACAATTTCTACGACCTGCTGAACCGGCAGGATATTTTGGATAAGGAGGTCTACGCGATTGTCCACAAACAAAACCCCCGCAAGAAAGCTCACACGAGCCGAGCGAAAGCAGATCGACGCGGCGATTGCAAGAGCCAGGCGTCAGGATAAGCGAAAGAAGTCCGCCCAGGACAGCATCCCCTTTCAGCGGATGTACCCCGACGGCGTGTGCCGCGTGACGGACAATTACTACACGAAAACCGTGCAGTTTCAGGATATCAACTACCAGCTCAACCAGAACGAGGACAAGACCGCCATTTTCGACGGCTGGTGCGACTTCCTCAACTATTTTGATTCCTCCATCCGCTTCCAGCTCTCCTTCATCAACCTCTCCGCCACGCGGGACACCTACGCCCGGCGCATCGCCATCCCCTTGCAGGGCGACTGCTTCGACAAGCTCCGCACCGAATACACCGGGATGCTGCAAAGCCAGCTTGCACGGGGCAACAACGGGCTTATTAAGACCAAGTACCTGACCTTCGGCGTGGAGGCGGACAGCCTGAAGGCGGCAAAGCCCCGTTTGGAGCGCATCGAGACGGATATCCTCAACAACTTCCGCCGTCTGGGCGTGCAGGCGGAGAGCCTGAACGGGATGGAGCGACTGCGCCTGCTGCACGGGATGCTCCACATGGACGAGCCGCAGCCCTTCCGCTTTTCGTGGGACTGGCTGGCTCCCTCCGGGCTGTCGGTGAAGGACTTCATCGCGCCCAGCGCCTTCGAGTTCAAGACCGGCAGCAGCTTCGGCGTGGGCAGCAAGACCGGCTGCGTATCCTTCTTGCAGATTTTAGCGCCGGAACTCAACGACCGGATGCTGGCGGATTTTCTCGATATGGAAAGCTCCCTTATCGTCAGTATGCATGTCCAGTCCGTGGATCAGGTAAAGGCAATCAAGACCATTAAGCGCAAGATCACCGATTTGCAGAAGATGACCATTGAGGAGCAGAAAAAAGCGGTGCGTTCCGGCTACGATATGGATATTATCCCCTCCGACCTCGCCACCTACGGCACGGAGGCGAAAAAGCTCTTGCAGGAGCTGCAAAGCCGCAACGAGCGTATGTTCCTTTTGACCTTCCTTGTGGTGAACGTGGCGGACAACAGGCAGCGTCTCGGCAACAACGTCTTTCAGGCGGGCTCCATCGCCCAGAAGTACAACTGCCAGCTCACGCGGCTGGACTTCCAGCAGGAGGAGGGCTTCATGAGCAGCCTCCCCTTGGGGCTGAACCAGATCGAGATCCAGCGGGGCTTGACCACCTCAAGCGTCGCTATTTTTATCCCCTTTACCACGCAGGAGCTGTTTCAGGATGGCAAGGAAGCCCTGTACTGCGGGCTGAACGCGCTGTCGAACAACCTCATCATGGTAGACCGCAAGCGTCTCAAGAACCCCAACGGCCTCATCCTTGGTACGCCCGGAAGCGGCAAGTCCTTCTCCGCCAAGCGGGAGATCGCCAACGTGTTCCTCGTCACAAACGACGATATCATCATCTGCGACCCGGAGGCGGAGTACGGCCCGCTGGTGGAGCACCTGCACGGGCAGGTGGTAAAAATCTCGCCCACCTCCACCGACTACCTGAACCCCATGGATTTGAACCTGAATTACAGCGACGATGAAAACCCGCTGAGCCTGAAATCCGACTTCATCCTGTCCCTGTGCGAGCTGATCGTGGGCGGCAAGGACGGCCTCATGCCGGTGGAAAAGACCATCATCGACCGCTGTGTGCGCTCTGTCTACCGGGAATACCTGAGCGACCCCCGCCCGGAAAAGATGCCGATTCTGGAGGACTTGGACAACGAGCTTCGCAGGCAGGATGAAAAGGAAGCGCAATATATCGCCACGGCGCTGGAAATCTACGTCACCGGCTCACTCAACGTGTTCAACCACCGCAGCAACGTGAATATCGAAAACCGCGTGGTCAGCTTCGATATCAAGGAGCTGGGCAAGCAGCTCAAAAAGATCGGGATGCTGGTGGTGCAGGACGCGGTGTGGAACCGCGTCACAATTAACCGGGAGCAGCGCAAGTCCACCCGCTACTATATCGACGAAATGCACCTTCTTCTGAAGGAGGAGCAGACCGCCGCATATACGGTGGAGATATGGAAGCGCTTCCGCAAGTGGGGCGGCGTTCCCACGGGCATCACCCAGAACGTCAAAGACCTGCTCTCCAGCCGTGAGGTGGAGAACATCTTTGAAAACTCCGACTATGTGTATATGCTCAACCAGGCTTCCGGCGACCGGCAGATTCTGGCGAAGCAGCTCAACATCTCGCCCCATCAGCTCTCGTATGTGACCCAATCCGCCGAGGGCGAGGGGCTTTTGTTCTACGGCAGCGTGATCCTGCCCTTCGTAGACCGCTTCCCCAAGGATACGGAACTGTACAAAATCATCACGACCAAGCTCTCGGAGCAGGTGCAGTCAGAATAGAGACGAGAAAGGATGTGCGAATATGAATAACAATCTGATGATCTTTGAAAACCCGGAGTTCGGAGCTGTACGCAGCATCCTGATCGACGGCGACCCGTGGTTTGTCGGTAAAGACGTGGCTTCCAGCCTTGGTTACAGCAACCACCGAAAAGCCTTGCTCGACCATGTTGATGGGGAGGATAAATTGGATGGGGTAACGATTCGTGACCCCATCGGCAGAGGTCAGAAACCTATCTTTATTAGCGAATCCGGCCTTTACAGTCTCATCCTCTCCAGCAAGCTGGAGCGCGCAAAGAAGTTCAAGCGCTGGGTGACGGCCGAGGTGCTGCCCTCCATCCGCAAGCACGGCGCGTATATGACGGATGCACTTCTCACCCGGATGGATGAGCACCCCGAGCTGATCTCGGAGTATATCGGCAAGCTCCGTGCGGAAAACGTAAAGGCGAACGCCGCGCGGGAGGCGCTGAAAAAGGCGGAGGCCGAGAACGCACGGCTGGCTCCGAAGGCCAGCTACTACGATTCCTTTGTGGGCGTCGAGAGCCTGACCTGTCTCCGCTATACCGCCAAGGAGCTGGGCGTTCCGCAGAAGAAATTTATCGGCTACCTGCTGGAAAAGGGGTATGTGTTCAGAGACCGTCACCGCAGCGACCGTGTATTTGTCAGAGCCGGCAAGCGCAACGACCCGCTGTTTGTGACCAGAGATTTTTACCTTCCCAACGGCACAAAAAGCGAATACACCCTCGTCACGCCTGCCGGAAAGGCGCATTTTCTGAAAATCGCGGAGAAAATCCGCGTCTGGGAGCCCCGTGAGGTTGCAGAGGGCAAAGACGCCAGCGAACAGGCCGTCTTTGCCGCGTGCGTATGACGATCCAATCCCCACAGAATCGAGGTGATGAATATGGCAAAACGCTCGCCAAGGCTGATTTTCACCGAGGAAGAACGCGCACTGCCGGAGCTGGAACGAGCTATCCGCAAGGCGGACAGGGCGGCGGTTAAGCTGGAAAAGGCCGAAGCGAAAATTCCCAAGAAAACCGTTAAGGTCAAAAAGCGCGTTGTGGACAGTGAGAGCGGCAAGGTCACGACGCGCCTTTTCTTTGAGGAGGCGGACAAAAAGCGTCCGCCCTCCAAGCTGGCGCACGCCGCAAGGAAAGCTCCGCTGGATACCGTCCGCAGCGCAGTCCACCGCAAGCTCCGGGAGGAGGGCGACGACAACCCCGGCACGGAGGCGGCGAACACCCTGACCGAGACGGCGGAGCGCACCTGGCGCATTGCGGAATCGGCGCACCGCTCCCATGCGGAAAAGCCCTACCGCAAAACGGACAAGGCGGAAGCCGCCGCAGACAAAGCTAATCTCAAGGCGCTGAACAAACAGTACGAGCAGGAATACGGCAGGGCTTCCAACCCCTATTCCCGCTGGCAGCAGAAGCAGGCCATTAAAAAGGAATACGCCGCCGCAAAAGCGGGGAACGGCGCGAGGAATACCGTCAAAGCGTCCGAGACCACCGCAAAGGCGGCAAAGCGCGCCGCCGAGGGGAGCAAAAAGGCCGGCAGCTTTTTCGTCCGGCACAAGAAGGGCTTCCTCATCGCGGGCGGCGTCGCCGCCGCGATACTGCTGCTCATGACCTGCATTTCCTCCTGCTCCACGCTGTTTCAGGGCGGGGTGTCCGGCATTGCGGCCTCCACCTATCCGCTGGAGGATGCGGATATGCTGGCGGCGGAAGCCGCCTACTGCGCCATGGAGGACGAGCTGCGGGAATACCTGAACAGCTACGAAAGCACCCACGATTACGACGAGTACCACTTCGACCTGGACGAGATTGAGCACGACCCCTATGTGCTCATTTCCATGATTACCGCCCTCAAGGGCGGAGAATGGACGATTGACGAAATAGGCGGGATTCTGGAGACGCTGTTTGAAAAGCAGTATATCTTAACGGAAACCGTCACCACGGAAACCAGATACCGCACCGAAACGCATATCGGCTACTACACCGACGAAAACGGCAATCTGCAAAGCTACGAGTACGAGGTGGAAGTGCCATACACCTACTATATTTGTACGGTCACGCTTGAAAACTTCAACCTCTCCCATGTGCCGGTGCATATCATGTCCCACGATCAGCTCTCCATGTACGCCGTGTATATGAGCGTGCTGGGCAACCGCCCCGACCTGTTCCCCAATTCCCCGTATGTGAACCGGTACTACCACACCCAGTATGAGAAGTACGAGATACCCCCGGAGGCGCTGGCGGACGAGCAGTTCGCCGCCATCATCAAGGAAGCGGAGAAGTATCTGGGCTACCCCTATATCTGGGGCGGCAGCTCGCCGGACACCTCCTTCGACTGCTCCGGCTTCGTTTCGTATGTCTACAACCACTGCGGCCTGCATTGGAGCTTCGGCAGGCTGGGCGCGGAGGGGCTGCGGGGCATGTGCGCCTATGTCTCCCCGGAAAGCGCCCGTCCCGGCGACCTGATCTTTTTTGAAAAGACCTACGACACCGCAGGCGCGTCCCATGTGGGCATCTATGTGGGCAATAACAGGATGCTCCACTGCGGCGACCCCATTCACTACGCTTCCATCGACACGAGCTACTGGCGAAGCCATTTTCTCCAGTTTGGCAGATTACCTTAACAACAACCATATCAACGCAAAAAGGAGGATGTTATGAACCCACGACTTGAAAAGCTGCGTCAGGAGCGCGAGAAGCTGGCGGAAAAGCTCACATCGCTGACCGCACGGCTCAAAGCTCTGGACGAGCAGATTTTGAAGCTGGAAAACACGGATATTGTGGGCATCGTCCGCGAGAACGGGCTGACCATTGAGCAGCTCGCGGCGCTGATGGCGATGCTGGAAAAGCGTCCCACGGCGGCGCTGCCCGATGAATACAGAAAAACGGAGGATTTTACGGATGAAGAATAAATGGAGATTTTTTGCCGTGACGCTGGCCGTCGTGCTCTGCATGACGGTCTTTTCCGTTACGGCCTATGCAGGCGGCGGCGATATGGTCGATTCAACAATGGGCGACCCGACCATGGAAACCCCAACTGCAACCACACAGCCGGAGAATACGAATACCGGTGAGCAGACCCCAAACGGACAGACCCTGACCGTGCTTGTGACCGAAAACGCGGACGGAAGCCATACCGTGACCATCGGGGATCGGAGCTGGACGCTTCCCGCCAAACGGGAGCAGGCCGGAAAGGTGGTCAACGTCCGCACCTATTTGAACCTGCGCACCGGCCCCGGCACGGATTACACCGTGATCGGGCATCTGCTCAACGGCGCGGAGGTGAAGGTGCTGGAGGAAAGCAACGGCTGGTACAAGGTGGTCGTGCCGGAGCAGACCGGCTATGTATACGGCAAATACCTTGAGGTTCTCAACACCTCTGCGGGAGGCGGTGAGAACGACACGGATACTGCGGGACTGCCGGATATACTGCTGCAATATTACGCCGCTGTCGGAGGTTCCGCGCCCCTGACCCCGGACGGCAACCTGACGCTCGTGGACGACATCGGCTCCGCTTTCGGCGCAGGCAAGCAGTTCATCACCGTGACGACCAAGGGTGGCAATACCTTTTATCTCATCATCGACCGGGACGATAAGGGCAATGAGAACGTCCATTTCCTGAATCTTGTGGACGAGGCCGACCTGCTGGCGCTGACCAAGGACGGCGAGAGCATCGTCCCCGCCTGCGCCTGCACGGACAAATGCGCCGTGGGCAAAATCAACACGGGCTGCAAGGTGTGCAGAACCAATATGAGCGAGTGCGCGGGCAAGGAGCAAGCCGCAGAAATTACGCAACAGCCCGCCGAGCCTGCGGAGACCGCGCCCGAAAAGAGTACCGGCGGCGCGGGGCTCATTGTGGTCGTCCTCCTGCTCCTGCTGGGCGGCGGCGGTGCGCTATACTGGTTCAAGCTCCGCAAGCCCAAGGCCGACACCCGTGGGGCGGACGATCTGGACGATTACGACTACGGCGAGGACGAGGAAGATGAGGATTACGAGTTTGAAGCCGAGGACGAGACGGACGCCGGGGAGGATGAAGAAAAGTGACACAGACTGTCAGCACAGAATCGCCCATGGAGCTGTCTCCCCGCGAGCGGCTTATTCGGATCATGAAGCGCGAGCAGGCGCTTTTCATTCGGCAGACGCTCTCCCAAAAGCCCGGATACCGGGGCGGCAAGAAAGCCTTTGAATACTTCATCCGGCAGAAGATCGTAAAAGCCGTGGAGGCGGGCTGCGGGGACGCAGAGGCGCTGCTCCGCACCCCCAAGCCCGTCAAATCCATCTACTACGACTTCAAATACTATTTCGATGAATACAGCTACGCAAACTGCGACCTGTATGTGGAGAAGGCCATCGAGGACTGCGGGAACAACACCCTGCGCAAGGAGTTCCTGCGGGCAAAGGGCTGGGACGCACCGGATGATTTTGATATCAACGATGAGGAGGAATAAAGGAATATGAACGAATACCGATTGGTTGTGTGTGAAAAGCCCTCCGTGGCAAGGAGCATTGCCGCCGTTCTTGGCGCAGGCAAACGCGGGGACGGCTTTCTTTCGGGCGGCGGCTACCTCATTTCCTGGTGCTTCGGGCATCTTGCGGAGCTTTCGGACGCAGACGCCTACGACGAAAAGTACGGCAAATGGCGAAGGGAGGACTTGCCCATTCTGCCGGATAGCTGGCAGTACACCGTGGCGAGGGACAAGCAGAAGCAGATGAACACCCTGCGCGCCCTCATGCACAGAGAGGACGTTTGCGAGGTCGTCAACGCCTGCGACGCCGGGCGCGAGGGCGAGCTGATCTTCCGCACGGCGTATAATCTCAACAACTGCCGCAAGCGCGTAAAACGGCTCTGGATTTCCTCCATGGAGGATGCGGCTATCCTTGATGGCTTTGACAATCTCCGCGACGGCGCGGAGTACGACAACCTCTACGCCTCCGCCCTCTGCCGCAGCAAGGCGGACTGGCTGGTGGGTATCAACGCCACCCGCCTGTTTTCCGTGATGTATCACCGCACCCTGAACGTGGGGCGCGTGGTATCGCCCACACTTGCATTGTTGGTACAGCGAGAAGCGGAGATCAACGCCTTTCAGCCTGAAACCTTCTACACTGTCAATCTTGGCTTCGGCGATTTCTCCGCCGCAAGTGAACGCATGAAGGAGCAGATCGAGGCTGAGCAGCTTGCCGGGGACTGCAACGGCAAAGCCGCCGCTGTTACCTCCGTCGTGCAGACAAAAAAGACGGAGAAAGCCCCGGGGCTCTACGACCTGACCACCCTCCAGCGGGACGCGAACCGCTTGCTTGGGTACACGGCGCAGCAGACGCTGGATTATCTGCAAAGCCTGTATGAAAAGAAGCTCTGCACCTACCCCCGCACCGACAGCCGCTACCTCACCGACGATATGGAGGGCGGCGTAAACGCGCTGGCGCTGTGCTGTGCGGGCATCTGCGGCACGGAGCCGCCCGCAGCCGTCTGTTCGGGGCAGGTGTGCAGCAGCAAAAAGGTCAGCGACCACCACGCCGTCGTTCCCACGATGGCGGCGGGCGAAACGGATTTGGAAACCTTGCTCGCAGGCGAACGGGAGCTGCTGCGCCTTGTTTCCCGTCAGGTGCTTATGGCGGTCAGCGCGCCCTTCGTCTATCTGGAGACCGAGGCAAGGCTGGACTGCGGCGGAAATGCCTTTGCCGCCAAAGGGAAAACAATCCTTCATATGGGTTGGAGGGCATACACGGAAAAGGGCAAGCAGGACAGCACCCTCCCGGAGCTTTCCGAGGGACAGTTGCTTTCCGTTTCCTCCTGCGCGGTCAAAGAGGGAAAAACGACCCCGCCCAAACACTTCACCGAGGATACGCTTCTGTCGGCCATGGAGACGGCGGGCAAAGAGGATATGCCGGAAGATGCCGAGAGAAAGGGATTGGGAACTCCCGCGACAAGGGCGGCGGTCATTGAAAAGCTGGTGACCACGGGCTTTGCGGAGCGCAGAAAGGCGAAAAAATCTGTACGCCTCGTTCCCACCGAAGCGGGCGTTTCCCTCATTACCGTGCTGCCCGAACAGCTCCAGTCCCCGCTGCTCACCGCCGAATGGGAGCACCGCCTCAAGGAGATCGAGTGCGGCGAGCTGGGCGCGGACGAGTTCCTTGCCGGCATCCGCGATATGGTCGCAGCGCTGGTTCGGGACGCTGCGCCTGTGGACGGCGCGGAGGTGCTGTTCCCCTCCGGCAGACCCGTTGTGGGCAAATGCCCCCGCTGCGGCGCAGAGGTCACGGAGAGCAAAAACGGCTATTTCTGCGAGAGACGGAGCTGCAAGTTCGGGCTGTGGCGGGACAACCGCTTCCTTGCCGCCAAGAAGATCAGCCTGACAAAGAAGATGGCTTCCTCGCTCCTGACGCAGGGACGCGCCTATGCCAGCGGCGTCTATTCCGAGAAAACCGGCAAGACCTACGACGCATTCATCGTGCTGGAGGACGACGGCGCGCGTTCCTCCTATAAGCTGGACTTTACCAAATGACCCTCGCAGGCTCCCGCACGGGCGTTTCATTCCCATGCGGGAGCCGCTGTTTTTACCATGATCCAAAGGAGGTATGCACGAAATGGCTGAAAAACAGACCAACAAGGAACGGCTCAAGGACATCACCGACAGCATCGAGACGGGCATAAAGGAGCTGTTTGAGAGCGACAAATACAGGCAGTACCTTGCCACCATGAGCCGCTTTCACCGCTACTCGGTCAACAACACCATGCTCATCTATATGCAGCGCCCCGACGCCACCCATGTGGCTGGCTTCAACAAATGGCGCGATCAGTTCGGAAGGAGCGTTAAGAAGGGCGAAAAGGGCATTAAGATCATCGCCCCCACGCCCTTCAAGAAGAAAATCGAGCAGCAGAAGTTAGACCCCGACACCAAGCTCCCCCTGCGGGACGAGAACGGCGATATTATCACTGAGGAAAAGACGGTGCAGATCCCCATGTACAGGCCCGTGGTGGTGTTCGACGTGCAGCAGACCGCGGGCAAGCCCCTGCCGAAGCTGGCGGCGAACCTTACGGGGGATGTGCAGAATTACGGGGTGTTCATGGAAGCTCTGCGCCGCAGCGCGCCCGTCCCCATCTGCTTTGAGAAGCTGGCGGAGAATATGGACGGATACTTCTCCGTGGACAAACAGCGCATCGCTGTCCGCGAGGGCATGAGCGAGGTGCAGACGGTCTGCGCCGCCGTCCATGAGATCGCCCACTCCAGGCTCCACAATAAGGACGGGATCGGAGAAAAATATCAGCAGATCGAGCTGTTCGGCAAGCCCGCGCTATTCTCCAACGGGCGCATCGACCGGGATAAGCTGCCGGAGGGCTTGTATGTATATGACCTGCGCGGCTCGGATTACGATCCGGGGTTGCCCGTGACCATTCAGGAGCACGTTGTGGTGAACCACGCGGCAACCGTTATTGCCGCAGCGCCCATTGAGCTGCCGGAGCAGGGCTTTTTGTATCTGGGCGAGGACGGGCTGAACTTCACGGGCGGCGAGCAGACCGTGAAGGAGTTTTGGCACGCACAGTACCCGGAAAAGGCAAAGCTCTCCCGCGCCGCCGAGGAGATTCAGGCGGAGAGCATCTCCTTCGCCGTCTGCGCCTATTACGGCATTGAGACAGGCGAAAACAGCTTCGGGTATCTGGCGACCTGGGCAAAGGACAGGGAGCTGACCGAGCTTCGCGCATCGCTGGAGACCATCAACCGAACCTCATCCTCCCTGATTACGGATATCGACCGCCATTACGCGGAAATATGCAAGGAGCGCGGGCTGGACAGGGAGACGGAGAGCCTTGCCGCCCAGCCTGTGCAGGAGATCGCCGTGCAGGAGCAGGAGCCGGTCACAGCGCCGGACAACGGCTGCGTCCCCGATCCTGCAATTTCTGTTGAGAGCATGAACGCCTACGGCTACACCGATTCCAATATGCTGCCGCTGACAAAGGAGCGTGCGCTGGAGCTCATGGAACGGGACGTGAGCGTGTATATGCTTCACACCGACAACACCGAGGCCATGGCCTTCGATGCAGAGGATATCCGCAGCTTTGACGGCGTCTTCGGCGTGGAAGCCTCCGAATGGGAGACGGTCAAAGACCGCTTCGCACCGCCGGACTATGAAAAGGCGTTCCTCGACAACACCGCCGACAGCTTTGCCATCTATCAGCTTCGGGATAATGATAATACGGCGCAGCTTCGCTTTATGAACGCCGAGTATCTGGAGAAGAATGGGCTTTCCATTGAAAAGGAGAATTACGCCGCCGTCTACGCGGGAAACCTTGACCGCAGGGGCGATACGCAGGATAAATTGAACGAGCTGTATGAGACCTTCAACCTCCGCCGCCCGGAGGATTTTCGCGGCCACAGCCTGTCCGTCAGCGACATCGTGGCGCTGAAGCAGAACGGCATGGTATCCTGTCATTACGTGGATTCCCAAGGCTTCAAGGCGCTGCCCGACTTCCTCAAGCCGGAAAACTATCTCAAAAACGCGGAGATGGCCATGGAGGACGACTACGGCATGATCGACGGCGTTATCAACAACGGGCCGAAGCAGACCGTGGCAGAGCTGGAGGAACAGGCCAAGTCCGGCAAGCCCGTCTCCCTCATGGAGCTGGCGCAGGCGGCGCGCCGGGAACAGGCGCAAGCGGCACGGCAGGAGAAGAAGCCCTCCGTGCTGGCAAAGCTCTGTCCTCCCGTCAACGAGCCGAAAAAGACAGCGCGTTCAAAGCGCGCGGAAAGAGAGCTGCTATGATGAATTTTACCAACGATGAAATGAACCTCATGTGCATCTACCAGACCGGCGACCGCCAAGGACTCATCTCCGCCCTCACCGAAATGCGCGGATACCTTGACGAGGACGAAGCCCAGCTGCGGAAGCTGACCGACAGCGCCCTGCAAAAGCTGGGCGAAATCACCGATGAGCAGTTCGCAGCGCTGGAGCTGGTGCCTGACTTCGACACGGACGAATAAGGCGGATGCGGCGGGAGCGGCTTTCGGGTCGCTCCTGCTGTGATTATCCTATTGAGGAAAAGTGCGTGTACCCGCAAAAATTTTCAACAGAGCGCATCACAAAAGAAAAAGTGTCAATACGGAGGCGTATTCTCTCCGGAAAACGCACAGAATGAGCAGGGAGTTTTCGCACTATTTTTCTGAAAACGCTTGATTTTCACCGGATAGTTGCGTATAATAAGACTGCGAGGTGAAAATATGATAAAGACAACAGCGATGCTACTGGAAGAATTGAAGGGATACGGTTCTCCGAAGTCAAAGCTCGCGCGTATGGCGGAGCGGGGCGAATGCTTTCCCATTACAAGGGGACTATATGAAACTGACCGGAACGCTCCTGCGTACCTGCTTGCGGGCAGTATTTACGGGCCTTCATACATTTCCTTTGAATATGCCCTCAGCCGCTACGGGCTGATTCCCGAAGCGGTATATACCGTTACCTGCGCCACCTTTGAAAAGAAAAAGAAAAAGAAGTACGAAACGCCCTTCGGAACCTTCACCTATCGGGATGTGCCGTCCGAGGCGTTCCCGCTGGGGCTTCGGCTCGTGCAGGAGGGCGAATATTTCTACCGGATCGCAGAACCGGAAAAGGCACTGTGCGACCAGCTCTATACTATGCCGCCCGTACCGAACACACAGGAGCTTTTCCGGCTGCTGACAGAGGATTTGCGGATTGAGGAATCGGAGATTGGGAAGCTGGACGGAAATAAGGTTTGCAAATACAGCGGAGCGTATCATTCCACGAACGTAAAGAAGCTCTGCTCGCTTTTAAGGAGGCTTTGACATGAACAGCGCCATTGAACAGATGCTGAAAAGCTACCATGTAGAGAATATCTACGACAGAAAGAACGCTATGAAGGAGATCATGCAGGAAATTGTGCTCTGCGGCTTGTCCCGTGCGGGCTTCTTCAAAAAAGCGGCGTTCTACGGCGGAACCGCCCTGCGAATTTTCTACGGTCTCGACCGCTTTTCCGAGGATCTGGATTTTTCGCTGGAAGCGGAGGATTTGGACTTTGACCTGACGGCCTACTTTCCCGTGCTGGAGAAGGAAGTGAAAGCCTTTGGGCTGAACGTGGAGATTCAGGAAAAGGAAAAGACAAAAGAAAGCACCATCCGCTCCGCCTTCCTGAAGGGGAACACAAAGGAACATCTCCTGCTGTTCTACGCGGATGAAAAGGTGGCGGGAAGCGTGGCGAAGAATGAAGCGGTCAAGATTAAGTTCGAGGTGGACGTTAACCCGCCCGCCTTCGCCTCATTCGAGCACAAATACCGGCTGCTGCCCGTGCCGTATGAGGTGCGGCTGTACGATATGCCCTCCCTGTTCGCAGGAAAAATCCATGCTGTCATCTGCCGTGCGTGGCAAAGCCGCATCAAGGGCAGGGATCTTTACGACTATGTATTCTATCTTTCAAGGGGTGCGGCCGTCAATCAAAAACACCTTCGGGCACGATTGATTGATTCCGGATATATTTCTGCCGATGCGGACTGTTCCTTGCCGGAAATCAAAGAGATGCTGGCGGAACGCTTCGACAGCATCGATTACGCACAGGCAAGGCAGGATGTGGAGCCGTTCATTCACGATTCCTCCGTGCTGAATATCTGGAGCGCAGACTTTTTCAAACAAATCACGGAGGGACTGACTGCGGTATAGTCCCCGACTGAAAACCGAATACCGCCCTTACATAGAGCGTCCATACCGGGCGCTCTAAATTTATGCCATGAAGGAGGAGCAATATGCCGAGCAAGCTACAAACGTATATGCAGATGGCGGACGAGGCGCAGCGGCAGATCACCGGCAGCTACCGGGGCTGGACGGGCTTTCTCACCACCGCCGCAAGGCTGTACAAATACCCCTACGCTGAGCAGGTCATGATCCACGCCCAGCGTCCGGACGCCACCGCCTGCGCGGAGTACGACTTCTGGAATCAAAGAATGGGCCGGTATGTCCGCAGGGGCTCCAAGGGCATCGCCCTCATCGACAGCAGCGGCGAAAGGCCGAGGCTTCGGTATGTGTTCGACGTATCGGACACGGGCGGCAGGGAATTTCCCAAGAGTCGCTACCTGTGGGAATACCGGGCGGAACACGCGGACGCGGTAAGCGCCATGCTGGAAAGCCGCTATGGTGTGGACGGAAAAGGAGGGCTCCCTGACCAGCTTGAGCGCATCGCGTCTCAGCTTGCGGAGGAATACTGGCGGGACTATAAGCGGGATATCCTCGCCATCGTTGACGATTCCTTTCTTTACGGGTATGATGAGTTCAACGTAGGAGCGGCCTTCCAAAGCGCCGCCGCCGTCAGCATCGCCTACTCGCTCATGTCCCGCTGCGGGCTTGAAGCGGACGACCGCTTCGAGCATGAGGATTTCCTGAGCATCTTCGATTTCAACACCCCGGAAGCCGCCGCCGAGCTGGGTACGGCGGTGAGCAGGATCAACGGAGAGGTGCTGCGGCAGATCGAAGTCACCATCAAGAATTACGAGCGCGAGAAACTCGCGGAAAGGAGCCATAGCCATGACAGAGCTGACCTACACCAAGAACGGGGACTACCTGATTCCCGACCTGACGCTGAGCGAGACGCCGGAGGACGCGAGACCCCTGGGCAAGTACGGGAGACTGCGCAGGAGCTACCTTCAGGAGCACAGACCGGGGCTGTACAGCCGTCTGGTGCTGTCGGAGAAGCTGTTCCCGCACCTGCGGGAGATCGACGAGACGGCGAACCGGAGGCTGGAGCAGATGATGCCGGAGCTGATGAAGTCGGCGGGCGTGACGGAGGAGCTGAAAGCCCGCGATCAGATGAAATGGGTGGGGCTGATGAACAGCCTGAAAGCGCAGGCCGAGGAGATCATCCTCAGCGAGCTGGTGTACAACTGACCAATGACGCGCCGGAAGCGGAACCGGCGCAGCCTCCGATACCGCAGGCATATCAACTGAGCCTGTTCCCCACGGAGGAAGAGCAAATCGCATATATCGCAGAAGCGGAGAGCTACACGCCCTCCGCTTTTTCCATGTCCATCCCGCAGGCGGATATCGACCATATTCTGCGTATGGAGGGCAACGCCGACTATGCCCGCATGAAGATCGCCACGGAGTTCTCCAAGGGCAAGAGCGTGGAAGAAATCGCGGCGTTTCTTCAAAGCAGCTTCCACAGCGGCAACGGCGTCGTCACCGAAAACGGCAGATATTCCGCCTGGTACGCCGAGGACGGCATCCACATCGCCAATGGGGACGCGGCAAGATACCTGACCTCCGCAAAGGTCGTAAGCTGGCAGGAGGCGGCGGAGCGCATCGGGCAGCTTCTCACTCAGGGCGAATACGCCGCCAATGTGGAGCTTGCGGAAGCGCCGGGGCATGAGCGCGCGGAGCTGGCGCAGGCCGTATGGTATCTCCGGCAGGATTTAAGTGAAAAGGCACGGGCGCAGGGCTATCTCTCCTGCCTGTCGGATATGCGGGGCGGCGGTTTCCCGGAGGAAACGGCGCGGCTTGCCGAGCGGCTGAGAGACCCTGCGTTCCGCGAAGTCCTCATGGACGATTTAGCACAGCTCCGATCCGACTACCGGGAGGACAGGAGCCTGCTGCGCTTCCATTACCACAAGCCGGACAAAATCGAGCAGGGTTTGCGGGAGCTGTCCCTGCCCCGCAGGGAGTACCGCACCGAAATGGCAGAAATCCCCGCCGTGCAGCGGTTCATTACGGAGGACGAGATCGCCGCGACCCTGACCCGCGGCAGCAATATTGAAGGGAGCAAGGGTCGCATCTACGCCTATTTCAAAGAGAAACACAGCCCCAAAGAGCAGGCGGATTTCCTGAAAGATGAATACGGCATTGGGGGACGCTCCCACGCGGTATCCGGCGCATCCCACAGCGGTGAGGATCACAGCGGCAAGGGCGTCGTGCTGAAAAAGCAGGACTGCCCGGAAATCCAGCTGAACTGGGCGAACGTCGCCAAGCGTATCTCTGAACTGATCCGCAAAGACCGTTTCCTGACCCCGGAGGAAAAGACACAGTACAAGCAGCTTCAGCGGCAGACCGCAGAGCGAAGCGCAGCATGGAATGACTACAATGCCGTAAAGGAAGCCCACCCGGACGACCTCGTGCTGTTTCAGGTGGGCGATTTCTTTGAGCTGTACGGCGAGGACGCAAAACAGGCGGCGGAGCTGCTGAATATGAACCTGACCACCCGCAATATCCCCGGCGCCGGGCGTGTGGAGATGTGCGGTGTACCGTCGCACAATTTAGAGCTGTATGTAGAGAAATTGCGCGATAAGTATGATGTGACGATTGCCGAAGCGCCGGACTTTAGAGGTGAACGCCACATTTACACGCTGCGTTCCGTTGACCATGAGGCCGAAGCCGCCATCGACGCGCAGGAAGCGGAGTTCGGTGCAGATGGCACAAGGGTGTTCCGCGACCCCGCCGCAGAGCAAGTTCAGCCCACGGTGCAGGAACGTTTGGAGCATTATAGGCCGGTGGTGATGGCAGCGGTTTCGGAGGATACGGCCTATCGCAACGCCTGCGGTCACTCCGACCGGGAAAATGCGGAGATTGAGTGCAACGCCGCTGTGCGCCGTACCATCCTCGGTTCAAAAGATATGGAGCTGATCCGGCTGTTTTCGGATGTACCGGAATTCCGCAGTCGTTTGCATCAGGAGGTTTTTGAGGGAACCTATGAGCGGCTTCACGACCTGCTGCGTCCGCTCTCGCAGGACGATATAGACGATGCGCTCCGGGCATGGAACGGAAATATCGGAAGCAAACACGCTGTAGTGCGGTATATGGAGCAGCACGGACGCGAAAAAGAAACCGCCGCATGGCTCGCTCATGAGTACGGCGGCAAGGAAGGCAACAATCTCTTTATCGTCCGCGCCGGAAGCCCGGAAACCGTTGAACTGACGTGGCCGAAGGTGCAGCGGCGGATTGCGCAGCTCATCCGAGAAGATAAATTCTTCACAGAACAGGAAAAGTCTCTGCTGGAAAACAACCCGGACTATCGCCTTTTGGGTCGTTTGCGGGCAGACTGCGAATACTTCCTTGGCGCAGGCAACCGCGCAGAAAAGCACCTGTGGGCGGGCAGCGTCTATGCACAGATCGTCAAAATGCGGGAGCTGTATGACGCGCTTCCTCAAAAACCGGAATGGCTGACCAAAGAAATGATTGATGATTATGCCGACCGAATGGCACCACAGTATCAGGTCGTAGTGTATCATCACTTTGAAAACGGCTTTGATGAGAAACGGGACTATCAAACGCTGGAAGAAGCAGAAAAAGCCGCACAGGGTTATGTGGACGGCACGATGGAAAGCGACGGCTTTGCGTATGACGGCGCAGCCATCTACGACCAGCAGGCACGGAAGTATCTGCGTATCTACGGTGATTACCCGGATGAACGGGCGCACGCAGAGGTAGCGGGACGTGAGCCGACCGCAGAAAGCATTATCCCCGCAGAACGTTTCCATGTGGTAAGTCTTGACCGGGGCTTCCGCACCCTATACGCCGTGTGGGACGACGAGACCCACGGCTACTATGTGGACGCGGACGGCGTGACCGAGAAATTTTCAAGCGAATGGCAGGCGGAGGCGTACCGGCTGGAGCTGCAAGGACAGGCGGAGCAGGCGCTCACGGAGCGTGCAAAGGGGCTGATCTCCGACTTCTGCCGGAGCGAATACGGCTCAGAGGCGGATTTCAGCGACCCGGCGAAGATTGGTGTCGCTTACACCACCGTCACCGACGATGAGATTCCCGTTCAGGTGAATATCGACCTTGTGAACTTCCGGCTGGAACGCTATCTGGATGACGAGCATCTGGAAACCCGGCAGTACGGCTCTTTGCAGGAGCTTATTACCAACGAGCTGGAAAACCTCGATTTCAGCGACCTCATTCATGTTTCGGATGAGGATGTGGAGCAGCACCGATGGCACGAGCCGGAGGAAGCAGTTGTGGAAGCTCCCGGAACGGCTCCTGTCCCGCAGAGAGAACCGTTCCCGTATTCCGTAGGCGATACGGTGTATCTGGAAAACGGCAAGCCCTATATCATCGAGAGCATCGGCGTCTTTGATATTACCCTCAGCGACCCGACGCTTTTCTATCCCATCTCCCGTGCGGAGAGCAGGGAGAGCTTCGCGCGGCTCATGGAGCGGTATCCGCCGCCGGAAAAGACCGCCGCAGAGAATACGGCTGTCCCTGAAAAAGAACCAAACCACACCTACACCGAGGAAACCGTGGCGGTGTATCCCGCCGACAAAAACAACCTCCCCTATGATGTAGAGATTCGTACCCTGCGCTTTGACGAGCCGGAGCATGACCCACCCTCTGCGGAACCCGCCGAGCCTGAACCTCCTGCTATGAGCGAGGAAGAAGCGCTGCTTCTGGAACAGGAAGGCCGAGCGGCACTTTCGGAAATGGGCGAATTTGTGCCTGATTTTGATGATGCCATCTCTCAGGCCGAGATCGACGAGCCTCCCACACACCGTCATGCGGTATCCATTTCCATTGACGGCGAGTGGCAGGGCTTTCCCAGTGCCGACGCTGCGGAGCAGGCCGCTTACGCTGACTTCAAGGCGGCAAGTCACCGCGACGCGCAGAATTTTCACATCACCGATGATGCCCTCGGCGTCGGCGGCGCAAAAGCAAAGTTTCGGGCAAATATGGCGGCTATCCATCTCCTGAAGGAGCTGGAGTTTGAGGGCTTGCAGGCCAGCCCGGAGCAGCAGGAAATTCTCTCCCGCTATGTGGGCTGGGGCGG
>OFMB01000447.1_pt1 | contig 25260 bp, 19 predicted proteins | sample 1541111 | NCBI WGS metagenome assembly OFMB01 (sample SAMN04209241, study PRJEB22552) | human gut metagenome | biome: gut; material: feces | host: Homo sapiens | place: USA: Oklahoma
TCATATTGCAGAATGTCTACAATCTCGCAGACATGGCAGTCATGAACGAAGTGATCGACAGCCGTGCATTCTCCAATTTTTGTGGAATCAACTCACCGAGCGAAGTCCCAAACGGTGATACGAGATGTAGATTTATCAATTTTTTCCTCGTTTGCGTTTTGATATTTTGTTTTACGATATTCGTTCACTTTACTTTTCGCAGTTTCCAGATTTTCAAAATCCTTTCTAATTTCACCTACTGTTGTATTTTTATTATATCCACAAAATGAAATTTTTATATCTTTTTTGTCTTCGGCCATTATTTTCTCTCCTTAAAATTTGTGCAGTATTGCCTTGAATCTCATCTGCCCTCTTGCTTGTTCTTCAAAAAAGCCAGACAGGCATTTGCAGTTCCGTGGGTGAAGCCTTGCTTGTCGATCAACATGGTGAAATCCTGACGGGCAAAATATAGAACGATCCACCGTTTATCGCATCGAATCCATGTCAGGTTCTCATATTCCAGCTGGTATTTTTCCAAGGAGGAAGTGCTCATCATGCGGATACATTCCGGCAAAAAAGTGTATTGGTTGACCGCCTGTAGATCCAGTTTCCCCCTTGTGCGGCGAATGCGGTCTTGTATCTGTTTTTTCGGCAGATGCCATATCCAAAAGGCAGCAGCCAGCAGCAGCAAAAAAAAGAAATCCAAAAATCCAAGGTGAAAATCTGCCGTATCGCCAATTCCCAACAAAATGCCCCGATAGATCAGCCGTTCCAAAAACGGTATTGCCAGCAGAATTCCAATGGCACGGCAGATAATGCAGTGCTGTTTCTTCTGCATCTGTAAAATTGCAGCGTATCCGTCTTCTGTAATGCGTGTTGTGTTCTCAAAGTAGTCCAAAACGGCACCTCCTGTTTCTGCGATATTTTTATTATACCATGCGGGAAACGGTTTGTAAAGTTGTTTCGGAAAAAAGTCGAATTATGTCTTGACGAAACTGGGGCTTCTATGGTACAATAAAATATATACAAAACTAAATTTTATATTGGAGGAAAACTGTATGAAGTTCACAAAAATCATAGCTGCTGCACTGGCACTGCTCTGCGGTTCTGCCATGCTGCCGAAAGCCACTGTCGGTGCGGAAGAAGTACTCTTGGATTCTGGCATTGATTATACGGAATCTACGGAAACACTTGGAAATCCGGGAGCCGGATACAGTTCCGGTGTTGCGGTCAACTGCAAGCCTAACGACACCAAGGTGTACAACCCGACTGCTAGTCTGGTGGTGCTCTTTGTGGACATTGGCGGCTTTTCCAGCGGAGCAAACGGAACGACTGACGACAGCGGCAGCTACACCGCTGGTACGGACTATGATCTGGACGAAACGTTCTTTACAAACTTTCGAAAAACGTTGGAAAACTGCCGCAAAAACGGCTGTACCATTGGCATTCGTTTTCGGTATGATGCGAATGGTGTCCGCAATCCCGAACCGGCTACCTTTGAGCAGATGTGCAAGCATATCGAACAAATACGAGAAGACGGTTTTCTGGAAGATTACAAGGACATTATTGCTTATGTAGAAAGCGGCTTTGTGGGTTGCTACGGCGAACAATGGGGCGGAAAATACTGCTCTTTGGAAGATAAGGCGAAACTGTTGGATCTGCTGTTAGATGTGGTTCCTGACCCGATTCCGGTAACTGTAAGAACGCCGAACATCTTTGCCAAATGGGCTGGCATTGAGGAATCGGAACTGGGAGAATATGTGTTGGAACCGAACAGCAAAGCTTCCCGTGTGGGACTGTACAACGACGGTTACATGGGTTCTGATTCCGACCTGGGAACGTTTCACGATCGTGAACGAGATTTGAAGTGGCTGCGGCAGCAGACGTATACCTCCTATTATGGCGGAGAGTTTTCCGGAAATCTGGACTTTGCCAAACAGTACGATACATATCTTCCGGAAAATGCGGTGCCGGAGATGTATTATTCGCACTTGAGTTATATCAATTCAAACATTTTTAAACTGTATCAGGATTACACTTTCGGAAAAGAATATGATGTAGAGAACGTAGACAACAGTGCCTACTATGGGGGAACTGTTTTCAAATTCATACGGGATCATATCGGGTATCGTTTTGTGCTGCGGGATTCCGATTTGAGCGAAAGTGTGGAGCAAAACGGTATTCTGAAAGTCTGCACCAAAATTGAGAATACCGGTTTTGCCAACCCGATCATGCAGCAAAAGGCAGAGATCATTCTGGAAAAGGACGGAAATTATATCCGGACAGCTGTTGATGCCAATGCAAACCAATGGTATTCCTGCACAACTGTTTCTCCGAAATTCGACCTGAAGCTTCCCGCAGGCATTGAAGCCGGCAAGTGGAATGTCTATCTGAAACTTTCCACGGGAGAAAACGACATCAGCGAAACTAACGTTCGTTCTATACAGTTTGCCAATCATGATACCTGGAACTCTGCTCTGGGTGCCAATTATCTGGGTAGCTTTTCTGCAACGGAATCTGACAAGCCGCAGACAGACAACGACTTTTATCAGATCAACACAGAACAGGAACTCCCCCATTCTGACGGCTCTGTCTACACTTATCAGAACCTTTCTGTTGTAGACGGTATCTCCAGCAATGACACGGAATATGCGGAGGACAAGTGCACTGTCACAGACGATAATGGCAATCAGCTGTACATCACCAACAACGACCAATATTTATACGTCTTTGCTGATTTGACATATGATGCTGCTTCTCCGGTGTACAACCTTTCATTCCAGAACAAAACAACTGGCAAACGGTGCTGGATCTACTATCAGGGAAACGGATTTGTGTATTTCAACAATGGTGTTCCCAGTGGCTGTGTCCAGAAGCATGGCGGCAGAAAAGTCGAATTTCGGATTCCTTTGGGAGAACTGGTAGATTTGGAGGCTGGAACTGAAATTTCCAACATCAGTGTGACCATTCAGGATCAGGCAAATTCGTGGGTAAATGCTGGTTCTGTCAAGGCGGACAGCTATATTTTACAGGACAATTTTGATGTGTATTCCGCAAAGCAGACAGTCTACCTTGCAGAAAAGGACACCATGCTGCTGACACCGGAAACCTCTGGAACGGGGCTTTCTTACCAGTGGTACCACAATGGAGAAGCAATTGACGGAGCAACGGAAAAAGCCTATACCGTTACAGCAAATACGCAGGAGGACTGTGGGGTTTATTCTGTTGCAGTTTCCTCTCCGAGTGGCACGTTGAAAACTGTGGAATTGTGTGATGTTAAGGGCATTATTTCTCAGACAATTTCGGGTGATGTGAATCAGGACGGCGTTGTCAACACGGCAGATATAGTGGCTTTGCAGAAATATTTGTTGGGAATCGATATACTGACAGAGGAACAGGCAGAATTGGCTGACACAACGGCAGACGGCACGGTGAATGGTTTAGATCTGGGATTGCTGCGGAGCATGATCGGATAAACAAGAAGTAAGGCGATATATCACAGTTATAGGCAAAAGAAGTCGGAACAGAGTATGGAATATACTCTGTTCCGACTTTCTTCTTCCAGAAACTGTTTAAAAAATTAACCAGGAATCATTTTACTGCTTTTCTTTGCGATTTGCTTATGGTATAATATGAATAAGGATAAATTACCAGATTCGATTCCGCATATTGGGACATCCAGCCAAAACAAGAATTTCGCTTGTCACAAAATCATTGTTTTATGCGTTAAATTCTATGAGAACTGTTTTGGCTTGAAAATATGCGGAATCGATTTGGCTGTCCAAATCAATTACAAGGGAGATCAGAGGCGTTTATGAAAAAGAAGTATCTTCAGAAGCAAATTCTTGCTGCAATGCTGACTGGCGTAATTGTGGTAAACACTTGCCCGATTGTCGCTATGGCGGCAGAAACTATGCCGCCGGAAACGGAAATGGTGCAGGAAGCAACAGAAGAAACGACTGCAACAGAAGTGGCGGAAATCCCAGAAACTCCGGGAGCAGAAGTACAAACGGAACTTTCCGGTTCGGAAGCTGTGGAAGTTACAACCACAGAAGCGGAAACAGAAATGGCTACGGCAGATGTTGAAACTGGAACGGAAGAAATTCCGCAGACGGATGCACCGGAGGATATCGCAGAAGATTCTGTCACGGCATTTGTCAACCGGCTGTACAACGTGTGCTTGGAACGGGAACCGGATTCTGCCGGCTTAAAAAATTGGCATGACAGGATCAGCAGCGGCAGCATTTCTGCGGTAGATGCTGTTCAGGGATTTTTGAACAGCAAGGAATATCAGAACAGACAGCTCAGTGATGAAGTGTATATCGCTAATTTGTATCAGGTTTTCTTGAATCGAACCGGAAGCAGTTCGGAAATTCAGCACTGGCTGACTATTTATCAGCAGGGCGTTTCTAAAAACTATCTGATGCATGGCTTTTCCAATTCCACTGAATTCACAAATCTGTGTGCTTCTTACGGCGTGACACGCGGCAGCATTGCATTGACAGAAGAACGCGACAAATATCCGAATGTTGCGAAAATGGTAGTGAACTGTTATGCTGTTCTGGACAGAACACCAAGTGGCAGCGAGATCAACCAATGGATTTCTAAAACCAGAAACGGCGGTTCCGGAACTGCATTGGTCAAAAATATCCTGCAATCCCGTGAGTATCAGAACAAAAGCAAGAATGCCAGTGATGCAGATTATATTGCGGACCTCTATCAGGCGTTTTTCGGCCGCAGCTGCAATACTTCTGAGGTGCAGTCGTGGAAAAATGTTTTGAGCAACGGTGTTTCCCGCAATTATCTGATGGCACAGTTTGCATCTTCGGCAGAATTCAAAAAGACTTGTTCTGCGGGCGGTATTTCCAGCGGAAATATTACACTGACTGAAGAACGGGACAAGCACCCCGGCGTGGCAAAAATGGTTTCTGGCTGTTATCAGATTCTGGGAAGAACGCCTGCGGGGACAGAAGTGGAAAACTGGGTCAAAAAGACGATCACTACCGGTTCTGGTGCGGAACTGGCAGACGGATTCTTCAAATCGCAGGAATATCACAACAAAAATACCAGTAATGCACAGTATATCAACGACCTTTATACGGCAATTTTCGGAAGAACTGCCGACAGCAGAGGCTTTTCTTCGTGGAAAAATGCTTTGGACAATGGTACTTCCCGCGATACAGTTCGAAATGCCTTCTATGAGAGTGCTGAGTTCAAACAGCTTTGCAAAAAGAATGGTATTGTAGACAAGAAAAATCGCTATCCGAAAGCTGCGGCTGTTCTGAATCAGGTAGGCTGGGATCTGAAAGCGGCGTTCCAGTGGTCTGCCGGCATGAAGTATTCCAAGTACACGGCGACAGCTGCTCCGGGAACGGAATATTACGCAAATTATGGATTCACCTGCAAAACCGGAAATTGCTATGTTATGGCAGCTACATTCTGCGAAATGGCACGGGAACTCGGCTATGACGCAAAACAGATTTCCGGCAGCGTTCCGCTGAGAAGCGGCGGATATGGTCCGCACTCTTGGGTGGAAATTGAAATCAACGGAACTACTTATGTATTTGACCCCGACTTTACCAATGAAACCAAACGAAATGGATACCAGATCACATATGGACAGTCTGGTACATGGAGATACAATCGTGGTTCTGTAATGAACTGAGAAAACACAAGGCAATACCGCACAAAGAGCGTCTGGGGACTTTGCACGGTATTGCCACAACTTGGGAATGGAGAAGAAAAATGAAGAAAACTTACATGACATGGCTTGCCGCATTTTTGGCAGCGGGTGTATTTTTGACTGGGTGCAGTCAGGAGAAGTCGTCTTCCAGTGAATCTGCAACTGAAGAAACTACAGCAGCAACGGTCGCTACTGCTACCACAGAAGAAACTGAACCGGCTACCGAAGCTCCGACAGAACCGGAACTGAAAACGATTGGCGAAAAAGCAGAAGGCGAACACGTTTACAACGTGACGCTGAAAAATGCAACCGGAAAAGAAATTTCCGGCGTGGCGATCAAGGATAGTTCTCAAAGCGAATTCCCCGAAAACATGATGAAAGACAGTGATGTTTTTGCCGCAGATGAAGAACGTGTTCTCTACTATGATGCAACAGAGGCAATTGCTGCCAACGCTGCGGAAGAAACAGATTCCGACAAGGTCTTGACTCCGGAATATACGATCCAGCTGACATTCTCTGACGGTACTACAGCAGAGCTGCATCAGTTCCCGTTTGATGATGTAGAAGCTGCAGAGATCCACTGGGAAGATGAAATTGCTTATCTGGTATACACTTCTGTTTCCTCTCAAACCGAGGTAAACACAAAGGAAGCAGAACGGATGCAGATACAGACGAGTGCAGAAACAGAGCCGGCTGCACAAGATGCAGAAGAAGTGGCAGCTGAGGACGGCTATCAGGAACAGCAGCCCGTCTATGTAGAACCGGAAGAATCTTATGACGAAACACCGGCAGCTGCTCCGGTAGAAAACACACCAGCGGAAGAAACACCGGCAAACAATAATGATGCTGCAAATGATACTGCGGATCCGAATAATGGCTGCCTTGGAGATGAGGGATTATTTAACTAATGGAAATCACAAAACGACGTGAAATTTTCTTTCTTTCGGAATTGCGTGCAATTGCCTGCATTGCCATTGTCATACTGCATACGTTCTATGCCGCCAGTGTTTACGCACCGGATCATACTGCAAAAATTGTCGCTTTGACGACGAGAAATCTCATGATGTGGGCTGTTCCCTGTTTTGTCATGGTCAGCGGTGCACTGCTTCTGGATTCAGCACGGGAAGTGACATATCGGAAGATATTCCGAAAGTATATCCCGCGAGTGCTGGCTGCACTGGTACTGTTCTCCGTAGTCTTTCAGATTTTTGACGATGCTACCGGCGAAAGCGGCATTCAGTTCAAAACGATTCTTTATGGGTTGCAAAATGCAGTGACCGGAAGCGGCTGGAAGCACATGTGGTACTTGTATCTGATTACAGCATTGTATTTGCTGCTGCCGTTTTATCGGAAAATTGCTGCTTCCCTCAACTCAAAAGATACGTACTACTTGTTAGGTGTTTATCTGGTGTTTCTATCGCTGCTGCCAATGTTGCAAACACTGACAGAAAAATCGACAGCATTCTATGTTTGTGTTTATAGCGTCTATCCCCTTTATCTTTTCTTGGGTGATGCTTTTATGCAGAAACGCATTTGCAAAAAGCCGTGGCTGATGATTCTTCTGGCTTCTGTGGGAACAATTGCAGTTGCCTGTCTGACAATTCTTAGTGAGAAAAAGTCCATCGCCGCATTGTCAGAACTTCTTACCAGTTATGCATTCCCGTTGATCGTATTGCAGTCTGCCGGAATTTTCGGGCTGATGTCCTACAGAGAAAAGAAAGCACCTAAAGTGCTCTATTGGATTTTACATCAGGTCGATCAGTGTTCGTTCGGTGTTTATTTGATACATATGCTGTTTCTGAAACTGGTGCTTGTGGTCTGGAAATGGAATCCCTATATGCATGGCGGATTTTTTATGATCCTGGCACTTTCCGTTGGAACGTTTCTCTGTTCGTTCCTGTGTATTCGGTTGCTGAAATATGTTCCAATACTGAAAAAAATTCTTTGAGTTTGAAAAAACGATTTGATTATCAAAAAAGAGTATCTCAAATGAGATACTCTTTTTGTTTGTCACTTTCTATTTTGGCAATACTACTTTTGCAAAAACACATTACCGCATTGCACGAATCAGCCGGAACACCTGCTCTGCTGTATCAGTCAGATTTTGCCTTGCAGTTTCTCTGTATAGAGCGTTCTCCAACGTGGTTATTTCTCGCAGTATCGGGAAAAAGGCATCGATTCCGTGAACATTGCAAATCGTCGCTGCATGTTCTGTGCAGCCGCAAAATGCCAGCACTGGTTTCTGATATTGCTTGGCAAGAGCAGCAACCCCGATAGGTGCTTTTCCCATGATGCTTTGTGCGTCCAATTTCCCCTCGCCAGTGATAACAAGGTCTGCATTGACAATTGCCTGTTCCAGTTGAGTTTCCCGCATAACGATCTGAATGCCGGATTCCAGTTCAGCGTGCAGGTAGTTTTTCAACGCAAATCCCAGTCCGCCTGCGGCTCCGCTGCCGGAACAGTTGGGGTCACTTTCCGGAAACAGCATTTTTGTCAGCTTGGCATATCGGGAAAGCCATTCGTCCATTTGGGGAATCATTGCTGCATCAGCTCCCTTTTGCGGGGCAAAGACGGCACTACAGCCCTGTTCCCCGCAGAGTGGATTGGTGACATCACATGCCACCTGAAATGTGCAAGCCGATAATTCCGGCAGTACATTTTCGGCGGTGATTTTTTGTAACTGCGAAAGTCCGACTGCTCCGCAGGGAATCTCGGTGTTATCTGCGTTTCGAAAAGAAAAGCCCAGTGCCTGCAAACAGCCTACGCCGCCGTCATTGGTCGCACTGCCACCAATACCGATGATGAATTTTCGACAGCCCTTGGCAATGGCATCTGCGATCATTTCTCCCACGCCAAAAGTCGTGGTGTAAAGCGGATTCCTCTCGGATTCGGACAACAGCGGAAGTCCTGCCGCAGCTGCCATTTCCATTACGGCGGTACCAGACGGCAAAATGCCATAATTTGCTGTTTGCTTTCTGCCCAGCGGGTCGGATACTGTTACTGTTTCCAAATATCCGGACAACCCATTAACCAAGGCTTCTGTAGTCCCCTCTCCGCCGTCTGCAATTGGTGAAACCTGGATCTCAGCTGGCATGCCGGCTCGTCGGATTCCATCGGCAATAGCATTTCCTGCTTCCAGAGAGGATAAACTGCCCTTGAAAGAATCTGTCGCAATCAGAATTTTCATGCTTCTTGTGTCTCCTTTCGGAGTGCCTGCTTCATACTGCACAGATCCAGTCCATTCAGCTGACCGTCTGCATTGTAATCTCCGGCAGTCCAATCAGTCACATTGCCGCTGCCTAACAGCCATTTCTGCACCATAACAACATCTGCAATGGTGAACTGTCCGTCTGCGTTGACATCTCCGATCACTTTATGCGAATTTTCCTCAAGCTGCAATGCATCAACACGCTGTATCATGTCTGATTCCCGATCATAGGTAAACTGTATTGAAATTTTGTCGCCAGCTTCGTAGTGGCTAAGATTTTTGCTTTCGTCCCCGTGATAGTAGGAGTCCCCTTGGAAGAAAAATGTGCCGTATTCTGCAAATGTGACAGAAGTATTCGGTACTATTTCAGAAATGGTGTCTGTGAACGATACGGTTTCATAAGCCGGCTGTGTTTCTGAAACCGTTGTTGTAACCGTAGTTGTTGTGGTTTCTGTTGTTTCTGTAGTAGTTTTTGAAGTTGTGGCAGTTGTGGTTGTAGATGGTGCCGTAAGATTGAATCTACCGTCCTCTTTCGCCAGATATGACCAGAGATACCGGAAAAACCAACCGTCAAAGTTAGTGATCGTTTGAGAAGAACCTGCCATCATGATCGACGTGCCGCCGTCCGGAAATCCTCCCGGCGGAAAGCCGTCGGATTCTCCCTCGCCGCCATAAAAATCAGTCAGTCCGAAGCTGTGTCCCATTTCGTGTTCCAGAATATGCATACTGGAAGTGCCGGCGATCAAGCCCAGAACGGCGTTGTCTGAAAGCTGCTGTCCCCAGTGATAGCCGAAGCCGCCCATATCGATCATGCCTTGCGTTGCCTGCAAGTACATATCGTAACGATTTTCGTAGCCGTCTGGATACTGGTATGACTGATCTGCCCAGTGAATATAGCGGTATCGTGTTTCGTCGCCGATTGGTTCCAATGTAGGCAGCTCCGAAACCGCCATGTTTCCGTCTGTGATGTAGCTGGTATCTGCTGGAATCGTGGTGGTATACACGGTTTCGTCCGGCTGCAGATCCAGCAGGCAGTTCTGATCCAGCACTGCCCAGCCGACGATTTGTACATTGACATGGGTGTACGGCCAGTTTTCATAACCTACCAGCCAGTCAGTCCAGTCGTTCACTGCCGTTTCCAGAACGGTTTGCAGCTGCTTCCGCTGCTCCAGTGTGATCGTCTGTTTGCTCTGCCATTTTACAACATATTTGAGTGTTCCGTTTCCGGCGACGATCTGGTCGTAAATCGTTGCCCAGTCTTTCACAGAGCCCTCTGAAATGATACGATTTTGCAGAATCCACTCCGCCGCAGATTGATATGCACTGGGCATATCTGCCAGCGTTGTACCGGAAGATGCAGCCTGCACTGCAACCGGCGTTACGGTATTCGGAACGGATATGGGTGCAACCAGAGCACAAACACTAAGTACGGCTGCCGCCGCGGCGGAAAGCCATTTCTTTTTCATACAATTCCTCCTGTTCTGATTTCCAATCGAAAACATCTTCTTTTATTATGCCATATGTCGAAATAAATGTCAATATACATAGGGCAATACCGCACAAAGAGCGTCTGACGACTTTGCACGCCATCTGCTTGCAAATTTTCCGTCATATTTCACAAAAATGCTCGTGAATACATCAAGTATTCACTCCGCTTTTTGTTTCATCTGACGAAAAATTTGACGACGCATCTGTCGCACAATCTTTGTGCGGTATTGCCATAGATTATTTTGTGCAGTATTGCTTTTGCAAATATGTTTTTTGCAGAAGAAAGCATTTTCCATTGTTCCCAAAGGCTTATAGAAAAAATACGAAAAAACTACCTGTCATAGAAACGCCCTTTTGTCCTATACTATTCTTGCAGCGGCGAACACGAAACACAGCGTGTGAGAAAAAGCAGCTGCTGAAAAATGAAAACAAACTTCTGGGATAAGTCGCTTATCCCAGACATGAAAAAGGAGAATGCACTATGAAGGGTGAATTTACGCAGAAGGGCAAGGAAGCTATGGAACGTTTTAAGATGGAATCTGCCAGCGAAGTTGGCGTAACTCTGAAGCAGGGTTACAACGGCGACCTGACTGCACGGGAAGCTGGATCCATCGGAGGGCAGATGGTGAAAAAGATGATCGACGCCTATAAGATGCAGTAAAATTCTCATTTTTTATCCAAAAAGGTCTGGTGCCCAATATGGGTATCAGACCTTTTTCTATACATCATGCGGTATTGCCTTAGTCTATCCAGAGGATCTGGTCATCTTTCCGCGGCTTTGGCTGCGGCAGTTCTCCGGCAGCGTAGCCCAGAATACAGAATCCCACGCCGCGATAAGTTTCCGGAATCCCCCACTGTTTCAGCAGTGCTTTTCCGGCTTCGCTGTCAAATGTTTCTCTTGCACGGTGAATCCAGCAGCTGCCCAGACCGACAGCGTATGCTGCATTCAGCATGGCACCCATGGCAAGGCTGCCGTCTTCTACCCATGTGTGTACTGTGGAATCTACCAGTACCAGAATTGCCACCGGTGCTCCATAAAACGGATCCCGATCTGCTGCACCCATGATCTCTGCGTTTTGATTGGACAGCTGGTGCAGCATTTCCGGATTTCGTATCACCACAAATTTGGTAGGCATACGGTTCATGCCTGTGGGAGCATACTGTCCGGCAGTTAGAACCGCCTGAATTTTTTCCTGTTCCACCGGCTTGGTACTGTTATAACTCCGCACGCTTCTTCTGGTGCAAAGTGCATGCAGTACTGCATTTTCTTCATACATGTTCGATTACCTCCGTTCCCATTTGGAGCAGAGTTCGCCCAGCTGGTCTGCCATTTTTGCCAGTTCCTTGTTGGACAATCCCCTGCTGTTTTGTACCAATGCTGTCAGACGGCTCAACGTCTGCGACAGCCGGTCGTATGTCATTGCACTCCGACGCGGCTTCTGCTGAATCGGCACCGCAAGTGCATCGTAAGTGATTTTTCCGGTGGCAATGTCAAATTCCGCACCGCTGTACGGTGCATAAGCATCAATGCCCAAAGACAGCCACAATTTTTCCCGAAATGCCTCAGCAGATTCTGCCGAACCGTGGTTGACGAACACTTTCTGTACGCCCTGTACTTGTGAGATCCACGACAGCAGCCCTTTTTGGTCTGCATGTCCACTCATACCCTGCAGCTGGACGATCTGAGCACTGACCTGCACGGTTTCGCCAAACAGTGTTACCGTTTTGGCTCCCTCAATAATGCGTCTACCCAAAGAGCCCTCTGCCTGATAGCCAACGAACAAAATGGTGTTTTCCGGCTTCCACAAGTTGTGTTTCAAGTGGTGTTTAATTCGTCCGGCTTCGCACATACCACTGGCGGACAGAATGACTTTCGGGCGTTTGTCCGCGTTGATTGCTTTGGAAGCATCGCTTGTCACTGCCGGAATCAGTCCGGAAACGCCAATGGGGTTAATGCCGCGGCGAACATATGTCAGTGCTTCCTCATCGAAACAGCTTTCCTTATTTCGCATGAAAATTTCAGTTGCTTCAATGGCAAGCGGGCTGTCCATGTAAATCGGGAAATCGCTGAATTCCGGCAGCATGTTTTCATCTTTGATCTGCTTGAAATAGTACAGTAGTTCCTGTGTGCGTCCTACAGCAAAAGACGGAATGATGACGCTACCGCCACGGCTGAATGTATCTTTTAACACCTGTACCAAGCCTGAAATATATCCCTTTGGTTTTTCGTGCAGCCGGTTCCCGTAGGTGGATTCCATGACCACATAGTCTGCATCTTCCGGCGGCTGCGGATCACGAATTAGCGGCTGGTTCAGGTTACCGATGTCACCGGAAAATACCAGTTTTTTGGAAATACCGTTCTCGGTCAGCCAGATCTCAATGCTGGATGAACCCAGCAAATGCCCCGCATCGAGAAATCGCACATCAATGCCGGATGTCAGCGTGAATCGTTCGCCATATGGGTGTGGCACAAACAGTTCCAGTGCTCCCAATGCCTCTTTCATGGTGTACAGCGGCACATAGGGTTCGCCGCCTTTTCGCATTGCCTTGCGGTTTCGCCATTCTGCTTCGAATTCCTGAATGTGTGCACTGTCCCGCAGCATGATCTCACAGAGAGAACACGTGGCTGAGGTAGCGTGGATCTCACCGGAGAAGCCGCCGGCGTACAACAGCGGCAGCAAGCCGGAGTGGTCAATGTGAGCATGCGTCAGCAGCACATAGTCGATTTGTGACGGAGCACAGGGGATTTTTACATTTTCATAGGTATCTCTCCCCTGCTCCATACCGAAATCCACCAGAAGACGCTTTCCGCAGACTTCCAGATAGGTACAGCTGCCAGTGACTTCATGAGTAGCCCCGATAAATGTCATTTTCATAAACGATTCACTCCTTTCAAATATAAAAAGCACTGTACAGCAGGGCAAAACCGCCCACGGCTGACAGTGCTTTCTTTGGACAAAAGCGGCTTTTTCAGCCGGTTAAGCTTCTTTTTTCGAAAACAAGAGATACTTCCGTGCGAAGAAATTCCACAGGAATGCCACCATAGTAGAAACTACTTTTCCGATCATCTGATAGGCACTGGTGATATTTCCAAGTGTTATCTCGCTGACCTTTGTAATGCCGATCGTCAGCAGAAGTCCCACCACGCCGATTGCGGCGAATGCGAGAAATTCCACCAGACGGGACTGCACTTTCGACGAACGAAAGACCCAGAATGTACTCAGAAAGTAGTTGGCAAGCAGTCCGGCAACAAAGGAACAGCCGTTTGCAAGAATGGCGTAATGCTGGTCAAATACGGCAAAAAACAGCAGTGCGGAAATTCCCCAGTCTACCACAGTTGCAGCTCCGCCTACAAAACAGTAGCGGAAGAATTGAATCAGCGTATTTTCAGTGGCACCGGCAAATAATTTCCCGAATTGTCCGTGCCTGAGAATCTGCCAGAATTCCTGCCAGTTGGAAGTTGGTTTTGTATGTTCTTGCTCCATGAAAAATGATATTCCTTTCTTTCGGTTTCAGCAATGCCTTTACTTTGCCTGCGGTCCGAGGTATTGAATGATGTGTACCAAAAATTGCAGAAGCATAACGCTGTCTGCGGTGTCCACTTCTCCGTCAACGTTGCAGTCGCCGGCACGCCGCTGCTGGTCGTTCCCTGTCACTGCACCGGCAGCCATCTTATTCAGCAACACGGCATCGGTCACATCGATTCGACCGTCCAGATTGACATCACCGTACATAACAGATGGTGTGACATCAGGACCGCTTTCCGAGGTTTTTGTAGTGTTTGCAGTGGTTTCGGTTGTATCTGTGGAAGGTGCAGCGGATGATGTCTGCTCCGTTGTGGTAGTTTCCGCAGAGGCACTGGTAGCTTTGGTCGTTGCAGTTGTTTTTGCCGTTGTTACAGTAGTAGTTTTAGTGGTAGTGATCGTGGTTTCCGCAGGTGTTGTGGTGGTAACTGCCGGCTTGTTGCCATTCGGTTCAATGCCGCCTACCAGTTCTCCATTGGAGTATACACAAATGTAATCGGTTCTGGTTTCGGAGCCGTCCTGATAGGTATCCTTGCACTTGGTAATGCCCTGATAACTCCAGTCGTTGGTGGGATCCCACTTATCGCCGTAGTACAAGCCCACGGTGAACTGATATTTCTTGTTGGAGTTGGCAATTTTATAGCCGTCCCACTTTACTTCTACATAGTAAATATCCGGATCGTAAGAAGCATCGTACTGGTACGGACCAGAGATCACACCGTCTGCCGGAGCAGCTTCTACGCTTGCCTGATCGTATAACTCATTGCCGGTAACTTTGCTGATATTGGATTTGTTTTCCATTTCTGCGATGCTGAAATAATACCGCATGGACAGGTCAGTTTTGGGTGTGATAGAATTGGTACGCATCTGAATGGCAAGCTTTGTCACGCCGGCACCGGAAGTCTGTACGTCGTCTACCGCATAAGCATCTACCCAGAAATCGTTGCCGCCGTTATCACTGCCGCTGTTCTTATCTTCCGGCGGGAAATCCGGTGTGATCTCCATTGCATCTGTGCCGTAGTAATCATACAGACCGGCACACGCTCCTACAAAAGCAGCGTTATAGTCAATGGTAACTTCGTTATAGATCCAGTCTGCGGTAATGTCGTTATGCTTATCCTGTGCATCCGGACCGCCGACCAGTGCACCATAGAGCACATGCTTCTGCTCGTCGGTGTCCTCACACTTTGTCAGACCAGAAGATGCACGGTGGTGCGGGAATTTCGCTGCGGTTTCATCGTAGCCAACTTCATAGGCACGGTTCATGGGGTTATCCCCCAGCAGATATTCCATCTGTCCCTTTGCCCATTCGCTGTATTCGCCGGGCTTTCCGTTGTTGTTATATTTATCGTATACCAACGCCATCATCTGAGCCGCCGCATTGTATCGTGCGGAGCCCCATGTGTTCAGCCAGAAATAACCAGCCGGTGTAATGGTTCCCACGCCGCCAGTCATGTATTTGTTCAGGGCTTCTGCTACGGAACTCCAGCAGTTCATTTCCTCGTAGGGACTCTTTCCGGCAGCTTTCTTGTATTCGTCAATGAAGTTCGGGTACTGCTCGCTGGTGATCTCGCCCAGAATACACTGCACGCCGCCCCAGACATCGTTCCAGCAGTAGACATAGCAGGGTGCTGCATAGTAGTCGTAGTACGGGAAGATTTGTTCCAGATAGTGGTGATCGCCGGTGATCTTGTACATCCATGCAGAAGCCCAGCAGTAATCGTCTTCCCACTTGGACGAATTGTAATAAGCCTTCGGACCATCGCCGTTGTCGCTCAGCTGCTTTTCGTGAGTTTCTGCGAATTTATACAATGCTGTTGCATAGTCCAGCGACTTCTGTGCATATTCCGGATCGGTGTCCTTGAAGTTCAGGTAGTTGATCGCCAGCGAAGCAGCGGCAGAAGCAACATAGTCTGTCTGTGGCTTATCGCCGGTGAGGAAAAATGCCGGACGATCCATTTCATCCAATTCCGGTGCGTTCCAGTAAGCGTGGTCAATGTCACCGTCGCCTACCTGATAGCAATGTGCGATCACGTCACCGTTGGAATCCAAGAAGGTACACTTCATCAGATAGTCGTTAAAGTACCGCAGAATAGTTTCGATATGGTCGTCCTGACCAGTTTTCTGGTAAGCATCACGGAATTCGTAATAGCCCCAGCCCAGTGTTGCTGCAGAGTAGTTCTCCGGCATACCGAATTTTACATGGTCGCCGGCATCATGGAAACCGCCGGCAACATCGATGTAGCCGTCCCCGTCCGGATCCAGTATATCTTTATACTTGGTGAGGAAATCGGCACTTAAATTGGTGGCGGTGGAGTTCATGGCAACCTGAGCATCATAGGTATGGCAGTTGCCACGCCAAGTGTAGCGGTTGTTGTCCTGTACTTCTGTGCCGCACATATTGCCGTCGTAAAAATAGATGGAATATTGCAGTGCCCGTGCAAAATTCGCTTCTTTTTCGTCCGCAGCTCCCACGGCTACAGAACTGCATGTCCCTGCCAGCATAGCACCGCTGAGCAAGACGGAAAGCAGTCGTTTGCTTCCTTTGGAAAATCGTTTCATTTAATTTAATCCCTTTCCTTTCCGAAATGATTTGATCGGAATGCCTTTATTCGATTATCTTCATTATACGCGATTTTCAAGAAAAAGTCAACAGTTTTTTTCTTGTTTCATTGCACAATTTGTGAAAAATGTAAGCTGCCTTAATGATTTTCCCGCTTTATAAGTTTTATAAATAGATGTTTTATGCAAAATATCAGCACTCGGTCGTAAAATACGAAAATGCGTGCACAATATTGCAAACAAGACTAAAAAGCCACACAATTTCAAACAAAGTCGAAACTGCGTGGCTTTTTGAAAAACATGGCGGAGAGTGTGGGATTCGAACCCACGTGCCCTTTCGGACAACTGCATTTCGAGTGCAGCTCGTTATGACCACTTCGATAACTCTCCAAATCAGTGCATAAGAATCGTCAAATCCAACGACGATACAACACTTTGTATTATATCATATTTTACAAAGAAAAGCAAGCTTTTTTTTAAAATTGTACTTGTGCACAAATTTCATCTCAATGTTTTGGTGAAAATTATCTCATTTGTTGTATTTTCACTAGTATTGCAGAAAGGCTTGACTTTTCCGGAAAAATCCATTATAATAAAGTGAAATGTCTTTGCGTAAAAACAGTAAAATTTTCTTTTTCAGAAAGGTTTTGGAATATGAAAAACTTCTTTGCAAACTTGTCACACCCCACCAAAATCACGCTGATCACCTGCTCCAGCTTTGTGATATTGACAATGCTGATCTTGATTTTTTTGATGCTCTGTCCGATTCAGGAAAGCAGTTCCGCCAACAACGTCAATGATTCTCTGGTGGTAACTGTGGCTTCCACAGAAGAAACCCAGATCACCAGCGAAACCACAGCGTCAGCAGTTTCTACTAAATTTGAGCGAAAGACCACCGATGCCAATCGTGTCACTACAGAAACTATTACGACTGCGAAAACCTATGGCACACAGGCAGTCTATGAAGATGATGATACGTATAACAACTACGGTTCATATGATGACGATACAGACAACAGCTATCAGCCGGCAGTGACCACACGGGCATACTACAACAATAATACCAGCAACGCAACAAAACCCCGATACACTACTCCGGCAGCGACACAGCCGCCGGCTACATATGCTCCTGTTGTTACACAGGCACCAGCAGTTACTGCGGCACCTTCTGTTCCGGAAGAAACGATTCCGGCTCCAGATGATGGTTTCTATGATTGATTTTCTAGGAACAAAACCATATTGATGAATAAAGAAAAAACCGGACTAGGCAGCACTGCCGGTCCGGTTTTTTGCAATAGGACATGAAAAATGTCTGAACAGAGAGGAATACAGATGAAAAAGAATTTGTTAGGCTTTCGCCTGCTTCGGCTGATGACATTTTGGGTCACAGGAAATCTGACAGCCATTTTTGCCATATGGCACGCCGCTGTCGGTTGGGAAATTCTTGTCGGCATCTTGTGCGGTATCCTGTTCCTGTTCTTCCAGTTTGCCCATGTGCATACCATAGCAGGAGAAAAGAAGCTGGCTTCATTGGCACACGGCTGTGATCTGCTCCGCACCAGCACTGTCTGGTTTTGTCTGGAACTTCTCACTGCCGGTGCACTTTTTTGGGGCGTGAAATTGTTCTGGGTAATTCTGCTGATCGATCTGGGTGTGTTCTCTCTGCTCTGCTGGTTCATAGTATTTCAGGGACTGCTGCATATTGCACTGCACTCCACACAGGTGAAACTGCCGTGGCATGTTGCCCTCTTTTTTCTCTGGTGGGTGCCGCTGCTAAATTTGTTTCTGGTGGGGCATGTCTATCGTACTGCCAAACGGGAATTGCAGCTGGAGTGTGCCAAAGCCGAATGTAATGTTATGCGAAAAGAATCAGAGATCTGCAAGACCAGATATCCGATTTTGCTGGTGCACGGCATCTTTTTTCGGGACTGGCAATTTTTCAATTACTGGGGACGGATTCCGGCAGAACTGATTCGAAACGGAGCAACTATTTTTTACGGGAAACAGCAGTCAGCACAATCGATTTCCGTCAGTGCCAAGGAACTGGCAGCACAAATTCAGTCTGTTATTGCTGAAACTGGTGCGGAAAAGGTCAATGTCATTGCCCATTCCAAGGGCGGTCTGGACTGCCGCTGTGCCATGCAGGAATATGGTGCGGCGAAGTATGTGGCTTCTCTGACAACGATCAATACGCCGCATCATGGCTGTGCCTTTGTGGACGATCTATTGCAAAAGGTGCCGGCAGGTGTGGCACGATGGATCGCAGCAAAGTATAACCGGCTGTTTACAAAACTGGGAGATCAGAATCCGGATTTTCTGGCTGGTGTGCGGGAATTGACTGCCGAAAACTGTCAAAAATTTCATACAGAACATCCCCCTATTTCCGGTGTCTATTATCAGGCGGTGATGTCCAGGATGCACAGTGCATTTTCCGCCCCGTTCCCGCTGTGGCTGGGATATTTCCTGAACCGGCGAAAAGCTGGAGAGAACGACGGCCTGGTACCGGTTGTATCGGCAAAGCTGGAGTGGGCACCTTTTCTCATGGTGCCTGAAACTAAGCGGCGGGGAGTTTCCCACGGGGATATGATCGACCTGAATCGGGAAAATATTCCGGACTTTGATGTGCGGGAATGGTACAGCCAGCTGGTACAAAAGTTGAAACAAAATGGATTTTGAGGTGACTGCAATGAAAACCACGTATGATGCAAATATCTTTACCTATTGCCAGTGGCGGGATGATCTGACCATGCAACAATCGCCTTTCTGTCACGTGGACAATCTGATTTTCTGCTGCCTGTCTTATCTGAACTGGGACGGCATCGCAGAAGGTTTTACCGCAGCGGAATCGATTTCTCTGCGGGATGCAGCAAGGCTCTGGGAACACCGTCCCACCGCAGAACAGAAAGTGCGGGTAGAAACTGACCGTGACCTGCTTCGGCAGACCGCAGCCAGCCGGCGTTTCGGAGAAGTTCGTTTATTCCGTTATGCAGAACAGTTCAGCGAAACCCAGCAGCAGCAATTTTCCGCCACTGCATTTCTGCTGGACAGTGATACCGTTTATGTGGCATTCCGTGGCACAGACAACACACTGACTGGCTGGCGGGAAGATTTCAACTTGTCTTTTCTGCCCTATGTGCCGTCACAGGCAGCAGCGGCGGCGTATCTGCGGGGGATTTTGTCACTGGGATTTTCCAACGTCTATGTGGGCGGACACTCCAAAGGCGGCAATCTGGCAGTTTATGCAGCTGTTCAGATGCAGCCGGAGGATTTTCCGCGGATTCGTGCAGTCTACAACAATGACGGACCAGGCTTTGTGACAGATCTGTTTGCTGAGCCGCAGTTTCAGCAATTGCAGGAACGAGTGTATACCTTTGTTCCACAAGCTTCTGTAGTAGGCATGCTGCTGGAGCATGACGAGGAATATCAGGTAGTTTACAGCACACAAAAAGGTTTTTTGCAGCACGATCCATACTCGTGGTGTGTGATCCGGAACGACTGGTACTATTCCGAGGATACCACCAACACCAGTAAGCTGCTGGATTCCTCGCTGCGGCAGTGGATCCTGGGCATGAAACCGGAGGAGCGAGAAAAGCTGACCGATGCCATTTTCCACATTCTGCAAAGTGAAACCAATGCCCATACCATACAAGATCTGATCGGTGGCGGTGCAGGAACGCTCTCTGGTGTGCTCCGTGCATGGACAGACATGCAGCCGGAAACCCGCCGATTTATGCAAAAAATGCTGACAGAACTGCTGCACTCCGTAGGACAGACGGCAGCATCTCAGCGACGGCTGGAAATGCGGGACGATTTTCATGGAAAGCATGAGGGAACATGAGTAAGCGAATCTTTTGTCATCGCCGGAAAATTGATATTTTGCTGCATGCCTGTTCGGCAGGTACGAACAGGCATTACTCTGTGCAAAGGAAATACTGCATAAAAGTGTACAGGTAGCTATATCACATTATTTCGCAGCAGGCAAAGATCGAATCCGTTCAGAATTCTATCTGCATTCAGATCCCCTGCCTGCCAGTTGGCAAGTTTTGTTTCAGGAAATCCCAACAACCATTTTTGCAGCAACACCACATCTGCCAGATTCGTTTTGCCGTCTGCATTGATGTCACCGGAAATCACAGACGGTTCTGTAGAAGTTGCAGTAGTGGTGCTAGTTGCTGCGGCTGTTGTCGTATTTGTGGTTGCTTTGGTCGTTGTCGTTGTTGTTACAGTAGTGGTTTCTGTCTTTGTCTGCCATTTCTGACAACTGCTGCCGGTCGGTTCCCATTGCTGCACATTGGCACCGCTTGCAGTGGATGCATCGGCGACTTCTACATAACAGGAATCACCAGAAGCGTGTGTCAAAATGCTGTAGGATCCGTCCAGATTCTTAGTAAACCGGAACAGCTGAGTGCTATCTTTATTGGACCACGCTGCAATTGCCAGATTTCCGCCGTTTTTGCTGCCCTCTGCCTTCAATGCATAATGACTATCCTGCTGTGAGCGAATCCAATAGTAATTGCCAGAGCCAAAGGCACGAAGTGTCCACTTCTGGCAATTCAACCCGTTGGACGACCACTGCTGTACATTTGTATTGTCTGTCATTTTTCCATCGGTAATATCCATTACCAGACCAGAACCAGCGTTTTCAAAGGTATAGATCACATCGGTGTTCATGGAGCAGCCGGGGTCAGTTGTCGGCTCTAAAATCCAATTCTGACAGTTCGCACCGTTGACTTCCCACTGCTGCACATTGGCACCGGAGGTTTGGGAGGCATTTTCTACTTCTACCACAGAATTTCCATTTGAAATATGGGTTCGAATCTGATAGCTGCCGTCCCCGTTTTTTGTCAGCATAAACTTCTGATTGTCACCGCCGTTATAGGTGTAAATATCTATATTGGTTCCATTTGCGGCCTTTTTTCCGGCAACGTCCAGCACATATGTTCCGCCGTCCCCTACTGCAGAAACCAGATAGTAGTACCCTTCACCGGCACTGCACAATTTCCAGATGTCGTGAACTGCGATTCCATCTGATCCCCACTGCTGCACATTGGTGCCATTTTTTGCGGCAACACCTGCTACCTGCAAATACAAGCCGGAGTTGACATTGCGAATACGGTAAGCAGAACCCTCGGCAAAAAGTTCTGCCAATGGTGCACTGGGTGATTCTGTATAGCTTGCACTTGGCACACCAGCAACTGCATATCGCAGATACATCATATGATTTCTGTCATTTTGACAGCCGCTGTAGTTCTCACAATAAAACTTTGCCTCATCTGCAGTGCGAGAAATGGTTTTGTAATTGGAAGTTGGTCGCCATGTACAGTCCTGTGCATATCCCTCGATCGTTGTTCGCTTGCAGTTCACCGATTTTGAACCTGTTTCTGCATAAGAGCCGGGATAGGTTACTGTGTTCCAGTCACAGATAACGTTTCCGCCGTCTTCATAATAACAGTTTTCTGCAAAAATCTTAGATGCTGTGTGCACAGTATATGCCATGCTGAATGTTTTCACATAGTTATTCAGCGAATGAAAATAACCGTAACGCATCAGCCCAGGGCCGCGGGTCAGAGTTTTTTCAAAGCGATTGCTGATAATGGACATGCGGGGATAATTATTATAGGTTTTATAAGAGTTTTCATCATCTGCCGGATACCCCAATATCACACCGTATTCGTGAAGTCCGAAAGAGCAGTCTGAAACTGTTGTGTAGTCAGCATCATAGCAGCATGCCAGAAACTTATCCCAGTCTGGTAGTCCGGTAGATGCTGTATTATAATCGCTATGGCCTACAAAGGTGCAGTGATCTACCCAGATGTTCTGTCCAGAGCCGAGATAGACAACAATGGAATCATTGCCGTTGGACTCCGCATCGTGCTGTAGCTCAAAGTTTTTCAGGATCAGATTGTTTCCGGTTCCGTTATTGGAAGATGTACAGAACTGTACATTATACATAGTATGCGCCGCGTAACTGCCGATGATCGTTTTGTTGCTGTGAACATAAATTCGTCCGTCCGGACAATAGTTGCGTCCGGAGGAATCCTTTTGCAGTGCGGTAACACGAATATTTGCCGTGACAACAATGGTATAGGGTATATCAGCGGTAGCATATTTCTTAAGATCGGCAAAAGTGGAAACCTCTACGATTTCGCCGAACAGACCACCAATGTCCCCTGCCTTGATGTTGCCGGTGTTGTCATCAAAGCAATATCCTGCAAAACCCTGTAATCCGTCAGCATTAAGCAGCCAGAGCTGATTGTCTGTTCCGCTGTATTTGGCTAATGTCATGCCGGAAGTTCCCTGCGTCAAGGCAAGAGAAGTATCAGAATAATTCACAATTTTATAGTATAGATCATTGCCCAAATGATCTTGTTTTACGGGAACAACATACCAATGTTGAGATTGTGCTGATTCACTGCCGTACAAAATCACATCTGTTTTGTCAGATACGTTATAATTTCGCGGCGTCAAAAGCCTTCCGGACTGTGCGTTGACTAATTTGAAAAAAGTACCGTTCCCATCCGAACCGACACGATCGAACCGCCATGATGCAGATAAATCACTGCCCAGCGTTTGCAGAGAAAGTGCCGCTCCATCAGAAGTCCCATTTGCTGTCAGAACTTTGGTGCTGTCCTTGCTGGCAAGATGCATCAGCTGTGCCGGATAATCTGTAGAGATTGCCGCTGCCGACAAAACTGTTCCATTCCATTGAAGCAGCGGCAACAGCCAAGCCATCAGCAAAATTAACGACAGGAGCAATACCTCTTTTACGCGAATCCATTGTTTCATACATTTATACCTCCTTGAAATCGATGCACATCTCAAAAGAGCACATCGTCAATGTAGATGATTCTGTCAACAATATTATACTACATTTTGTGAAACATGTCAACACAAAAATCTGTAAGCAGATTGCGTGCAAAGCTGTTTTTCTCACAAAACACGAGAAGTTTGACCTTGACTACTACAAGAACGAAACAACCCCCCCTCCTCTCCAACTTCCAAAAATTGAACGAAATTTCAAAAGATCCTCCGTTTTTCTTGACAAAGAATACCTGATTGTGTTATAATAAGAGTATCAAGAATATGTAATATATTCGAAAACGAAGGAGGCATATTATGAAGAAACAATGGAAACGGCTGGCGGCCCTTTCGTCGGCAGCAGTCATGGCGGCGGGGACGCTGCTGTACTTCCCGACCGATACCCTGCAAAATATCTCGTGGGGGATCACGGCGAGTGCGGAGGAAACAGGTGCAGTGACATGGACAAAAACAGAAGGTGACAACCTGACTTGGACACTGTATGACAACGGCACACTAACCATCAGTGGCTCAGGGGCGATGAAGGATTACTCTTACGATAGTCCTGCATACGGCAATAGTAAAATAAAAAAAGTTGTGATTGAAAATGGCGTCACAAGCATCGGATATTATGCGTTTGACAGTTGCAGCAATTTAGCAAGCATCGAAATTCCGGAAGGTGTCACAAGCATCGGAAATAGTGCGTTTAAGGATTGCAGACGCTTGACAAACATCACGATTCCAGGTAGTGTCACAAGCATCGGATATCATGCGTTTTCTTACACACTTTGGTTAACAAACAAACAAAATGAAAGCCCTCTTGTGATTGTAAATGGGATCTTGATTGACGGCACAGTTTGTTCAGGAGAAGTAACAATTCCGGACGGTGTCACAAGCATCGGAGATTATGCGTTTTCCGGTTGCAGCCGCATGACAAGCATCAACATTCCAAAAAGTGTCACAAGCATTGGAAATGGTGCGTTTTCCATTTGCACTGGCTTAACCAGCATCAACATTCCGGAAAATGTTACAAGTATTGGAAATGGTGCATTTCAGCGTTGCAGCAATTTAGCAAGCATCAACATTCCAAAGAGTGTCACAAGCATCGGAAGCAATGTGTTTCACGACTGCACTGCTCTGACCGAGGTGCTTCTTGAAGGCGGCTCTAAGCTGACGAGCGAAAACCTCGGCGTAAACGAAAGCATAATCAGAACCCGCTGGAACGAAGACAACTTGACCTGGACACTCACCGCCGACGGCACAATGACCATCAGCGGCTCAGGGGCGATGAAGGATATTCCTGCATACAACAAAAGCAACATAAAAAAAGTTGTGATTCAAAATGGCGTTACAAGCATCGGAAAGTATGCGTTTTCCAATTGCAGCAGCTTAACAGACATCACGATTCCAGATGGTGTCACAAGCATTGGAAATGGTGCGTTTAGGCATTGCAGCGGTTTAACAAGCATCACGATTCCAGAAGGTGTCAAAAGCATCGGAGCGTTTGCGTTTTTCGAATGTGCTGGATTAACCAGCATCACCATTCCAAAAAGTGTCACAAGCATCGGAGTTGGTGCGTTTGACAGTTGCACCGGCTTAACTGGCATCAACATTCCAGAAGGTGTCAAAAGCATCGGAGCTTTTGCGTTTTCCGAGTGCACCAATTTAACAGACATCACGATATCAAATAGTGTCACAAGCATCGGAGAATCTGCGTTTTCTGGTACACCTTGGTTAACAAACAAACGGCAGGAAAACAACTCACTTGTGATCGTAAGTGGGATTTTGATCGATGGAAGAACTTGTTCAGGAGAAGTAACGATTCCGGACGGTGTTATAAGCATCGGAAATAATGCGTTTCAGAATTGCACCGGCTTAACCAGCATCAAAATTCCGAAAAGTGTCACAAACATCGGAGAATTTGCATTTTCCGGCTGCGGCGATTCGCTTGAAATTACGGTTCCCTGCGATTCTACGCTGACAAAAAACGCTTTCGGAGATGCATCTGAAAAGGTAAA
>OFMB01000452.1_pt1 | contig 25177 bp, 18 predicted proteins | sample 1541111 | NCBI WGS metagenome assembly OFMB01 (sample SAMN04209241, study PRJEB22552) | human gut metagenome | biome: gut; material: feces | host: Homo sapiens | place: USA: Oklahoma
CGGTCTTTCATGCAGCAGGGGCTCTCAATGTTTTTATGTCCTGCTCATATCGTCTATGCCGGCACTCCGGGACACTCCATGGCGCGCCAGGGCCAATCGCCCGGGGACGAAGCGTTCATTTTGGCCCTTGGCGGTCACCCGAGGTAAACCTTTACCGCCCACCTATATTTGTCGAAATTACACTTGGCGGCGGGGTACAATAAACCCGCATGCGGATTTCCGTTGCGGGTGCCTCCCATCGCCGGGGCGTGCCCGGGAGCATCCGGCATGCGGCCTTTGCGGCGCTCGGTCATGTGCAAGACGGGTAGCTGGGCTTGTGGAGCGCGTGCAGCCCTCCTCGCCTCGGCATGCCTTCTCTCCACGCCATGTACCTGCTGCTGAGCCTGCCTGCCAGATGATTGGAAGCAACAGCGAAAATCCCATCACGCCAACATCCCGGCGATCGCCGGGGCCTGTATACCTATATGAGAGGAGAGGGGTATATGGCGCGTAAGTTTAAGTCTATGGACGGCAACGAGGCGGCCGCATATGTTTCGTATGCGTACACCGAGGTAGCGGGAATCTATCCCATTACGCCGTCCAGCCCGATGGCCGACCATGTCGACCAGTGGGCGGCCCAGGGTCGCAAGAACATCTTCGGCACCCCGGTCAAGGTCGTCGAGATGGAGTCCGAGGCAGGTGCAGCCGGTACCGTTCACGGTTCGCTGGGTGCCGGTGCTCTGACCACCACCTACACGGCTTCTCAGGGTCTGCTCCTGATGATTCCGAACATGTACAAGATCGCGGGCGAGCAGCTCCCGGGCGTCTTCCACGTCTCCGCGCGTTGCGTCGCTTCCCACGCCCTGAACATCTTTGGCGATCACTCCGACGTCATGGCTTGTCGTCAGACCGGCTTCGCCATGCTCGCCGAGGGCAACGTCCAGGAGGTCATGGACCTCTCGCCGGTGGCTCACCTTGCCGCCATCGAGGGCAAGACCCCGTTCCTTAACTTCTTCGACGGCTTCCGCACCAGCCACGAGATCCAGAAGGTCGCCATGTGGGACTACAAGGATCTGGCCGAGATGTGCGACATGGACGCCGTCCAGGCTTTCCGCGATCACGCGCTCAACCCTGAGCACCCGCACACCCGCGGTAGCCACGAGAACGGCGATATCTTCTTCCAGAACCGTGAGGCCTGCAACAAGGTCTACGACGAGCTTCCCGCCGTCGTCGAGGGCTACATGAAGAAGATCAACGAGAAGCTCGGCACCGATTACGGCCTGTTCAACTACTACGGCGCTCCCGATGCCGATCGCGTCGTCGTGTGCATGGGCTCCTTCTGCGACGTGCTTGAGGAGGTCATCGACTACCTCAACGCTCACGGCGAGAAGGTCGGCCTGGTCAAGGTTCGTCTGTTCCGTCCGTTCTCCATCAAGCACTTCGTCGACGTTCTCCCCGAGACCGTCCAGAAGATCGCCGTCATGGACCGTACCAAGGAGCCGGGTTCCATCGGCGAGCCGCTCTACCAGGACGTCGTCTCCGCTCTCTACGAGGCCGGCAAGACGGGTATCAAGGTCGTCGGCGGCCGTTACGGTCTGGGCAGCAAGGACACGCCTCCCGCGTCCGCGTTCGCTGTCTTCGAGGAGCTCAAGAAGGACGAGCCCAAGCGCGAGTTCACCATCGGCATTGTCGACGACGTGACCAACCTGAGCCTGCCCGAGGCCGAGGATGCGCCCAACACCGCAGCCCCCGGCACCATCGAGTGCAAGTTCTGGGGTCTGGGTGGCGACGGTACCGTCGGCGCCAACAAGAACTCGATCAAGATCATCGGCGATCACACCGACAAGTACGTTCAGGCCTACTTCCAGTACGACTCCAAGAAGACCGGCGGCGTCACCGTCTCGCACCTGCGCTTTGGTGATTCCCCGATTCGCTCGCCGTACTACGTGACCAAGGCCGACTTTGTCGCTTGCCATAACCCCAGCTACATCGTTAAGGGCTTCAAGATGGTCCGCGACGTCAAGCCGGGCGGCACCTTCCTGGTCAACTGCCAGTGGAGCGACGAGGAGTTCGCCGAGCACATGCCCGCCGTGGCCAAGCGCTACATCGCGAACAACAACGTCAACGTCTACCTGATCGACGCTATCGACCTGGCCGCTAAGGTCGGCATGGGCAAGCGCACCAACACGGTGCTCCAGTCCGCCTTCTTCGCGCTGGCCAAGGTCCTGCCCGCCGAGGACGCCCTGCAGTACATGAAGGACGCGGCTACCAAGTCCTACATGAAGAAGGGCCAGGCTATCGTCGACGCCAACCACAAGGCCATCGATGCCGGCGCTACCGCTTTCCGTAAGTTCGAGGTTCCGGCCGACTGGGCTACCGCCGAGGATGCCGCTCCCGTCGAGCTCTCCGAGGAGACCGAGTCCGCTATCGCCCAGCAGGTCAAGAACCTGCTCGAGCCCATCGATCGCATGGACGGCGACAGCCTGCCTGTTTCCGCCTTCGTCGATTGCGCCGACGGCCAGTTTGAGCTGGGCGCCTCCGCATACGAGAAGCGCGGCGTCGCCGTGGTCGTTCCCCACTGGGATGAGACCAAGTGCATCCAGTGCAACCAGTGCGCCTACGTGTGCCCGCATGCCACCATCCGTCCGTTCGCGATGACCGAGGACGAGGCTGCCGCCGCGCCCGAGGCTACCCGCACGCTCGACGCCATGGGCCCCAAGGCCAAGGGCATGAAGTTCACCATGGCTGTGTCCCCGCTCGACTGCATGGGTTGCACCAACTGCGTCAAGGTTTGCCCCAAGGGCGCCCTCGAGATGGTTCCCACCGAGCAGGAGATGGACCAGCAGCCCGTTTGGGACTATATGGTCGAGAAAGTCTCCGAGAAGAAGGAGCTCATCGCGGCCAACGTCAAGGGCAGCCAGTTTAAGCAGCCCTACCTGGAGTTCTCCGGCTCCTGCGCCGGCTGCGCCGAGACCGCCTATGCACGTCTGGTGACCCAGGTTGCCGGCGACCGCATGTTCATCTCCAACGCCACCGGCTGCTCCTCCATTTGGGGCAACCCCGCTGCCACCGCTCCTTACTGCAAGGACAAGGACGGTCACGGCCCGGCGTGGAACAACTCCCTGTTCGAGGACAATGCCGAGCACGGTCTGGGCATGGCCGTCGGTTACGAGGCCGTCCAGAAGAAGCTGATCGCCGCTACCCAGGACATCATCGCTGCCGATGGTCCGTCCGATGAGCTCAAGGCTGCCGGCCAGGCTTGGATCGACTCCGTCAACGACGCCGAGGCCTCCAAGACCGCTGCCGCCGCCTACGTTGCCGAGCTCGAGAAGTGCGGCTGCGACGCTTCCAAGGCGATCCTCGCCGACAAGGCTTACCTCACCAAGAAGTCCTTCTGGATCTTCGGCGGCGACGGCTGGGCCTACGACATCGGCTTCGGTGGCCTGGACCACGTCCTGGCTTCCGGCCACAACGTCAACGTCTTCGTCTTCGACACCGAGGTCTACTCCAACACCGGCGGTCAGGCCTCCAAGGCCTCGAACCTGGGTCAGGTCGCTCAGTTCGCCGCTGCCGGTAAGGTGACCAAGAAGAAGTCCCTGGCCGAGATCGCCATGAGCTACGGCTACGTCTACGTGGCGCAGGTCGCCATGGGCGCCAACCCGGCTCAGACCCTCAAGGCCATCCACGAGGCCGAGGCCTACGACGGCCCGTCCCTCATCATCGGCTATAGCCCCTGCGAGATGCACTCCATCAAGAAGGGTGGCATGCAGAACTGCCAGGCCGAGATGAAGAAGGCTGTCGAGTGCGGTTACTGGAACCTCTTCCGCTTCAACCCCGAGGCTGCTGCCGGCAAGAAGTTCTCGCTCGATTCCAAGGAGCCCGCGGGCGGTTATCAGGAGTTCCTGATGAACGAGGCCCGTTACGCTTCGCTGACGCGTTCCTTCCCCGAGCGCGCCGAGGAGCTCTTCAAGGAGAACGAGCAGGCCGCTATGGACCGCTACGCTCACCTGCTGAAGCTCAAGACGGTGTACAACGAGGCCTAGGTCTCCCACCGCAGGATCTGAGGGCTGACCTTCACGGACGTCCTCGGACATGAAAGAACCCCCGCTGCGCACTACGTGCGGCGGGGGTTCTTTCGTCCTGCGGAGTGTCCGCAAAGGTCAGCCCTCAGATCCTGCTACGACTACGTCCTTGGATTGTGTGGGCGGATGAAGGGCGTAGTTGGTCGGGTATTCCGTCCCCTTCGCTGTTTCGCGGCTTTGCCGCGAAACCTCGCGCCACTTTGGGGATGGATGGGGGACTTGGCTGTTGCCGCCTTTTCGGAGCTCTTCTTTATTCCTTTTGTTGGATGAAAAGCCCCTTGTTTTTGCAGGGGTGCATACTCGACTTATATGTGCATAGAATCTCGTATAGTGCGAGTAAGATATTGCGCTGTCCGTTTTGTGTTTAGCAGAGATGTAGTTTGCATAATCCGACATAATCCTCGCTTCATTTAAATAAAGTCGCACGTAAATTACGTAGATATGTCTGAGCTGGGCTTCTTTACGCTGGGCGGGTAAAAGCGACCGTTCACCGTTCAACTATTTCCAAAATGAATAAAATGAGCGATAAAGAGAATATAAACCTTAATAAACTCGCGTATTGCACGGACGCGGGTTATTAATGGGTTGTAGGCCTTTTACAGAAAGGATTCCAGCAATGTCTAAGCCTCTTGGCAAGCCCGATCGTATTGTCGTCGCCCTTGGCGGCAACGCCCTCGGCAACAACCCCGTCGAGCAGATCGAGGCCGTGAGCAACACCGCCCACGCTCTCCTCGGCCTCATCGAGCAGGGTAACGAGATCATCATCACCCACGGCAATGGCCCGCAGGTCGGCATGATCCAGAACGCCTTTGCCGCTGCCCACGACGCCATCGGCACCCCCGAGATGCCGCTGCCCGAGTGCGGCGCAATGTCCCAGGGCTACATTGGCTATCACCTGCAGCAGGGCATCGGTCGCGAGATGCACAAGCGCTATAAGCGTTGGCACGCCGCCACCGTCGTCACCCAGATCGAGTGTGATCCCGACGATCCCGCGTTCAAGAACCCGACCAAGCCGATCGGCCCCTTCTACACCGAGGAGCAGGCCAAGGAGTTCATGGCCGAGGATCCCTCCAAGGTCTTTGTCGAGGATTCCGGCCGCGGCTGGCGTCGCGTCGTCGCTTCCCCCGATCCCAAGAAGATCGTCGAGGCTGACTCCATCCTCAACCTGCTCGACAACGAGTTTATCGTCATCGCCTGCGGTGGCGGCGGCATCCCCGTCGTCCGCGACTACGAGAACAAGGGCTGCTACAAGGGTGTTCCCGCTGTCATCGACAAGGACCTGGGCGGCGAGCTGCTGGCCGAGGACTGTGATGCCGACGTCCTGTTCCTGCTGACCGCCGTTGAGCATGTCGCCATCAACTTTGGCAAGCCCAACCAGGAGGAGCTCGAGGACCTCACCGCCGACGAGGCCGAGCGCCTGGCCGACGAGGGTCAGTTCGGCAAGGGTTCCATGGAGCCCAAGGTCCGCGCTGCTATCAAGTTCGCCCGTTCCCGCAAGGGCCGCACCTGCATCATCGGCGCTCTGGACAAGGCCGCCGAGACCATGGCCGGCCTCTCCGGTACCCGCATCCACGAGTAGTCTCTACTCTGTTGTATCTCTCGTGGGCGCCAGGCAAAGCGCCCACAAACTAGCCTCTCTTCATGAGCCCCGCAGTCCGCTCCGACTGCGGGGCTTTTGTTTCAACCCGGCACTTGGGGACGTTCCTTTCCTACCGGCATCTTGGGACAGTCCTTAATAGTCATTGGGGACGTTCTTAAACGACTAGTCAAACAAGAACGTCCCCAACGACTACTCATTCAAGTCTGTCCCCAATGACTGCCCAATGGCTGGGAAGGCGCATCCCACACCGACGCATTGCTTTCGGGCCCTCTCTCCGTGCTCCCTATAAGTTTAGCTGGACTCCCCGCAACCTGTTCCGCGTTGGCGGAACGAGCGCGACGTGGAGTGTCATTCTTTACCGCGTTAGACTAGACGCAGGGAAAGGAGGAGGACATGGATGCTCGCGTCAAGCAGCTTGTAAATATGATCGAGGACGCTCAGCCTGTCGCTGTCGCGGTGCTTGCCAAGCGTCTCGAGGTAAGCGAGCGCGCCGTGAGAAACTATATCCATCGCGCAAACGACAAGCTTGCGGGGGTTGCACGCATCGTTGGCAGCAAAGGGCAATATCGTATCGATGTTGCACATGCAGATGAGCTTGCTCGCTTGCTAGACGGTGCGGCTCTGGCCCATCCGGGCATTCCTGATACGCGCGACGGCCGTGTGTCCTTCCTTCTTAACGACCTTCTCATGCGGTCCCAGTGGGTGACGATTGAGGAGTATGCGGATTTACTCTACGTTTCGGCGCGAACTCTGTCCAATGACATGCGTCTGGTAGAGCAGAAACTCGCCCAATTTGACTTGACGCTCGAAAAGCGCCCTCGCTACGGAATCCGCGTTGCGGGTGGGGAGTCGCAACGGCGTCTGTGTCTGGCCTCACTGGTGAGGCCCGTGTTGCCCGACACCGACGATGCAGAGCTCGCCGAGCGCCTGCGGGCCATCGCCGCATGTGTGGACGATGCCCTGACTGCCTCGCCCGTCACGGTGAGCTCGCTGGCATCCCGCAATCTCATCATGCATCTTTACATCGCTCTTGGCCGCATCGAGCAGGGCTGCTATGTCCCGGCTGCAGAATCGGACGTTTTAAAGCTGGAGGGAACGCACGAATACGCCGCGGCTTTCCAGATTGCCGCAAACATCAAGGATGCCCTGGGCGTGAGCATGCCCCGAGAAGAGGTTGCCTTTATCGCAATCCATTTGCTCGGCAGGGGCACGGGCGTGCCCGAGAAGGGCTCGGCTGTTATCTCGGACGAGATGTGGGAGATCGCTTCCGAGATGGTATGTGCGGTCAACGATGAGTTTAGGTTTGACTTTAGCAGCGATCTTGAACTTCGCATGAACCTTGCTCGGCATATTGGCCCTCTGGGTTATCGCCTTGAATATCACATGCATATGGATAACCCCATGCTGCCCGATATCAAGACGAGGTTTCCGTTGGCCTATTCGATGGCGGCCGGCACCTCGCAGGTACTCGAGCGTCATTTTGGCAGCCAGCCCTCTGATGAGGAGCTCGGCTACATCGCCATGGCATTTGCCCTGGCCCTCGAGCAGCAAGCCGACCAGCCGCGTCGCAAACGCATCCTGATCGTGTGCGCCTCGGGAGCGGGAAGCGCCCGTATGCTCGAGCACCAGTACCGCAAGCAGTTTGGTATGTATATCGAGTCGATTGAGACATGCGACGTCGCCCGCGTGGGAACGCTCGACTTTTCGCACATCGACTACGTGTTCACAACGGTGCCGCTCAACGTCAAGTTGCCCGTGCCCGTCCGCGAGGCCGATTTCTTCTTGGAGACGAGCGATGTCAACGCTATCCGCAAGGTGCTGAGTGATGACGCTGCGCAATCGGACTCCCTGAGCGCTTTCTTTAGCCGTGCCCTGTTCTTCAACCGCGTTGAGGCGTCGTCGAAGCAGGCCGTTCTCCGATATCTCTCCGAGCGCGCCGTCGAGAGCGGCCGTGTCGATGCCCAGTTTGCCCAAGAGGTTGCCGAGCGCGAGAGCGCGAGTGCCACCTCGTTTGGCAATGGGGTGGCCATGCCCCATGGGATGCATCCTTTGAGCGCCGAGGCCTTTGTTACCGTGGGCCTGCTCGAACATCCCATTCTTTGGGACGAATACGGCCATGAGGTCGATATCGTCTTTATGGTGTCGTTTGCCCGGTCGGGCGGCGATGAGGCGCGGATCTTGAGCTCGCTGCTCGCTGAGATCTTTATGGACCGCCAGGGGGTCGAGCGCTTACGCGAGCGCCGGTCCTGGCATGAGCTGATGGCGCTTGTGCAAGCGCATACGGCTTAAGGCTTCTTTTGTCGAAAACCCTGCCTGCCTGCAATAAACCTCGAGGATTGCGGGTGGGAGATAGGCGTTTCGAATATTCAAGTACAAACCAAACATCACGGGAGAGGAGACCGTTATGGACGATCAGGGAACCGAGATGGTTTCGTTTCAGCTGGTCGCTGCAGCGGGAGAGGCGCGCAGCCTTGCCTTCGAAGCCCTTGAAAAGGCAAAGGCGGGGGATTTTGACGCTGCCGCCAAACTCATGAAGCAGTCAAAGGATGCGGGAATCAAGGCTCATCACATCCAAACGCAGCTGCTTTCGACCGAGGCGGCGGGCGAGCATCTGTCGGTGGATGTGTTGCTGGTCCATGCTCAGGACCACCTCATGTGCTCCATGCTTGCTCAGGAGCTCGTGCAGGAGCTGATCTGCCTGTATGAGCGCACTGCAGCCAAGAACGCCTAACGGCGTGCGGCGACTATCCAACCAATCAATGCGAAGGGAATCCCTTATGAAGATCCTTCTTGTTTGCGCAGCTGGCCTGTCTACAAGCATTCTGATGAAGAAACTCGAGAAATACGCGGAGCAAAACGGCATCGAGCTTGATATCGATGCGGTGGGTATCGGCGAGTATCAGGAGACCTGCGCCGATTATGACGTGCTGCTCTTGGGGCCGCAGGTGTCCTACCAGCTCAACACCGTCAAGCAGGGGAGCGGTAAGCCGACCGCGGTCATCCCCGCACAGGACTACGGCATGGGCAACGCCGCCAATGTGCTGGCACTCGCCCAGTCGCTGTTGGGCTAGGAGGCGACCATGGAAAAGTTAATGACCCTGCTTCAGGAAAAACTGACCCCTATTGCCAATTTCTGCGGCACCGAGCGCCATTTTGCCTCCATGCAAAAGGGCTTTATGAGCGCGATCAGCTTCATCTTGGTCTCTGCCGTCTTTATGATCATCGCCAACCCGCCGGTCACGGCCGACCTGGTGGCGCAGGGCGGGTTCTGGTCCGTCTTTGGCCCTTGGCTCGATTTTGCCACGGCCAATAAGCTCACGCTGCTCATCCCGTTCAACATGACGATGGGCATACTGTCGGTGATCGTGACGTTCGCAATCGCCTATAACCTGGCGGGCACCTACAAGATGCCCAAGCTTAACGCCGGTATGACCTCGCTGGTGATGTTCCTGATCGCCGCGGCGCCGTCGTCCTACTACCAGCTTGCTGATGAGTCCGTGCTCCAGGCGGTCCCCTGCACCTATCTGGGTGCGCAGGGCCTGTTTACCGCCATCATCGTTGCCCTGGTCTCCGTCGAGGTCACGCGCTTCTGCCAGACCAAGGGCATCACCATCAAGATGCCCGATGGCGTGCCGCCGTTTTTGTCCGAAACCTTTGGCGCCATCGTGCCTATGCTCGCCAACATCCTCATCTTCTTTGGTGGCAACCTGCTGATCCAGATGATCGATCCCACGCTGTCCATCCCCTCGGTTATCGAGAAGCTGCTCGCTGCCCCGCTTTCCGTCGCAGTTGACTCTGTGCCCGGCGCACTGCTTATCTGCTTCATGACGCTGCTGTTTTGGTGCTTTGGCGTCCACGGCAACATGATCGTGATGCCCATCACCGCCCCGGTTACGCTTGCCGCCTTTGCTGCCAACGCCTCGCTCTACGCTGCTGGGCAGCCGCTTGAGTTCCACCCGGCACTCATGTCGATGGCCATCAACCTCATCGGCGGCACGGGCAATACGTTCTCTTTTGTGGCGCTCTGCGCGTTTAGGGCAAAGTCGCAGCAGCTCAAGGCATTTGGCAAGGCATCCATCGTGCCGAGCTTCTTCCGTATCTCCGAGCCCGCGATCTTTGGCGCACCCATCATCTTCAACCCGATCCTCATGATTCCGTTTGTGCTGGGCGGTATGATTTCGGCCCTGCTGTATTGGGGTGCAATCTCACTGGGTCTTGTCTCTAACTTCTACATCTTGGTGAGCGGCACGTTCCCCATCTTCGTTCAGGGCTTTATCCAGTGCCTCGACCCGCGCATCTGGGTATTTACGATCGTTTTGATCGTGGTCATGGCTGTGGTCTGGTACCCGTTCTTTAAGGTGTACGACAACCTGCTCCTGGCACAGGAGCAGGAGAACGCCGCGGCAGCTTCTGCCAAGGATACTGAGTAGCATGGGTTACTTTGACAGAACGTCTGCTGCCGGTATGCCCGAGGGCTTTTTGTGGGGCGGCGCGCTCGCTGCCAACCAGGCCGAAGGGGGCTGGAACGAGGGCGGCCGCGGTATGTCGCACTCCGACCTGATTCCACAGGGTCCCGACCGCTGGGATGTGATGTTTGGCAGGCAAAAGCCCGTGGATGATCCGGACAGGCTGTATCCATGCCGTTGGGGCAACGACTTCTTCCATCATTGGCGCGAGGACGTCGAGCTCTTTGCCGAGATGGGCTTTAAGTGCCTGCGTCTTTCAATTTGTTGGAGCCGTATTTTTCCCACAGGGATGGAGGCCGAGCCCAACGGTGAGGGCTTGGAGTTTTACCGTCAGGTATTCGAGGCGCTGCGCGAGCACGGAATCGAGCCACTCGTGACGCTGTCGCACTACGACTATCCGTTGGCTCTGGTCGAGCGTTATGGTGGATGGCAAAGCCGAGAGATGATCGAGCGGTATGCGCACTACGTCGAGACCGTCGGACGTGCGTACCAGGGCCTCGTGCGTTATTGGCTCACCTTCAACGAGATCAACAGCGTGGCGCTGTCCTATCTCAACGCGGGCGTCACGCTCGAGGATGAGCGTGACCGTGCAGCCGTGACCGCGGCGTTCTCGCACCATATGTTTATGGCGAGCGCTCACGCTGTCGAGATCCTGCACAAGATCGATCCCGCAAACAAGGTGGGTTGCATGATCGCTGCCGGTGCGACCTATCCGTACCGTTGTGCGCCCGAGGACGTATGGCTTGCGTATGAGGAGGACCGCGGCCGCTACTTCTACACTGACGTGATGGCTGCGGGCGCCTATCCTACTTGGAAGCTGCGTGCGCTCGAGAAAGAGGGTGTTCACGTGCCCTTTGAGCCGGGCGATACGGAGTATCTGGCCGAGCATACCGTCGACTTCATCTCGTTCTCGTACTATTGCTCGCGCTTGGTGTGCGCCGATGACCAGGTGATCGCTGAGAAGGCGGAGGGCAACGTGTTCCCGACGCTGCGCAATCCGTACCTCAAGGATAAAGAGACTGCCTGGAAATGGCAGATCGATGCGCTGGGTTTGCGCGTGACGCTTGCCGGCTACCACGATCGTTACCATCTTCCGCTCTTTATCGCTGAGAACGGTGTGGGCGGACTCGATGCGCTGGAAGACGGAAAAGTCCACGATGCGTATCATATTGATTACCTGCGCAGGCATATTCTTGCGCTACGCGATGCAATTGTCGAGGACGGTGTTGACCTGATGGGATACACGCCGTGGGGCTGTATCGATCTGGTATCGGCCTCGACGGGGCAGATGAAGAAGCGCTATGGCTTTGTTTATGTCGATGCCGATGATACGGGCAAAGGCACGTTCGATCGCTACCGAAAGGACAGCTTCTGCTGGTATCAAAAGGTCATTGCATCAAATGGCGAGGACTTGAGTTAACTCTTACAGGTCTGTTGCCCCCGCGGTCCGCTTCGGCCGCGGGGGCTTTTGCTATTGAGACGGCTGTTCATGAGGAGCATTGCAGACTTCGGAAACCCGGCACTTGGGGACGTTCCTTTCCTGCCGGCAGCTTGGGACAGTCCTTAAAGGCCGCATCGATCAACTGCGGAAAGCACATCCCAGAATGAGCGTCCAACACGGGGCGCGGTTTCCCTTGAGGCCCTCAATCGGAAAATGCATCCCGGATTTTTGTCGAAAAGCGGTCCCTAGTTTCCCAAACGGGCCGCTAACGGAAAGCGCATCCCGCTATTGGGCCCCAAAGCAGGATGCGCTTTCCGTGCTGGCAGTTCCAAGCAGTTCGGGATGGCCCTTTTCGTCTGCTCTCGGCTGGCGTCCGCAAGACTGTCCCCAACGACCACTCATTTAAGTCTGTCCCCAATGACTAGTAGTAGGCCCACATGGCTTCGATTTCGTTGAGGACTTCTACGACGCCCCAGCGGCGGGCGCTACGGCTGGGCGAATTGGGATCGTAGACACCGATCTGGTCGGCGTCGTCAATGCCGTAGAGCACGATGTAATGACCCACGTTGGTAAACGTGCCGGGACGCACGGCGGCGATTACGGGAGCGCCCGAGCGCAAGGCCTGGGCCATCGAGTCTCGGTCGTTGTAGAGCTGCGTCCCGTTAAGTCCCAGCCGCCATGCGCCACTCGTCATAAACGACCACTCGGTGGCACCGGTGGGAGCATAGTTGCCCGCCTCGGAAAGAGCGCACATATCTGCCGGTGTCATATCGGTGTGGCCGGTCTTATAGATGTAGACCATGGTGAGGCAGGTGGGCCCGCAGCCGTTTTGGCGGATGGTGCCGCCGGCGTAGGGCAGCTCCGACCATGCGGGGTCGATCTGGTAGATATGCGGCATGGAGCCGGCACTCCACTGCGAGCGCGGGGTTGAAAAAGCAAACGAGTAGCCGGGCGCGACTGGGGCTTTGAGGAGCTTTTCCTCGGCGGTGGGCTCTAGGCCGGCATAGCCATGCGAGGCACACGACCCCAGGTACACAAAGGCCAGGCATGCCATGACGGAGCACAGGGCAAGACAGAGACGATGAATCTGCGGATTGGCGGCCCTGACACGTCCCATCGGCTGTGGCTGCTTTGCGTCGCGTCCGCCGCGGGGCTTCGAAAAGAAACGGCTGATGTGATCGTCAGACTTTCGTCGATTGTTTTTCTGCCGCCGAGGCACTTCGGCCCGGCGTTGACGGGTGCCCGAGCATGGGCGATCCGCCTGACGCGTGCTGGCATTCTGCGGCATAGACGACGAGGGGCGATCCTGCGGACGCTGCGGGTTCTGTGGCCCGTCGTTGTCAGAAACACTCCTGGATGCTGGCGTGGTACGCCCGGCAAGGCGAACGTTTCGCTGCCGTTCGCCGTCGTTGTATTCGTATGCCATTTGTACCGCCTCGTCTCATGTATAACCCGTCCATCCTACAAAAAAGACGTGCAGCAAATGAGGACATACGCCAAAACCTCGGTAAGCGGCATGGACGGGAGCGAGCCTGGCGCCATAAAGCGACACCTTCTGCGAGCAATCGAATCGCGCCATCAAAACGGGCGCTCGCAACGAGTGGCGTCCCTCGCCGTTCGTCCCAAAAACGGTGCCGCTCGTTTTGCAGTTCTGCCTTCGGTCGAGCTGCGAGCGGCGCTGCTGCGCCAAGGCCGTATCTTAAAGCCATGGAATAAAAGCGCGCGGCAAAACGGACCGTGCAAGGGGTGACGCCAAGGGCGTCAAAAAGGAAAGGAGGGGAACAATGGCGGACAAGAACGCAGAAGTTGCAGTCGAGGATAATGGCGGCATGAAGAAAACGCTTTCGCTCTGGAACTTCTTCACCATCGGTTTCGGTGCCATCATCGGTACCGGTTGGGTTCTGCAGGTCGGTGACTGGATGGTCGTGGGCGGCGGTCCCGTTCCCGCTATGATCGCATTCCTCTTGGGTGCAATCTTCCTCGTGCCCGTCGGAGCTGTTTTCGGTGAGCTCACGGCTGCTATCCCCATCTCGGGCGGCATCGTCGAGTATGTCGATCGTAGCTTTGGCCGTACGCTGAGCTACATCACCGGATGGCTTTTGGCCCTGGGCAACGGCATCCTGTGCCCGTGGGAGGCCATCGCCATTTCGACCCTCGTGTCCGAGATGTTCGGCAGCCTGCCCGGCCTTGAGTGGCTGCGCGCCGTCAAGCTCTACACCATCCTGGGGGCCGACGTCTACCTGTTCCCGACGCTGATCGCGCTCGGCTTTGCAGTCTACGTCATCTTCCTCAACTTCCGCGGTGCCAGCTCGGCCGCCAAGCTCCAGGCCTTCCTGACCAAGGCCCTGCTCTGCGGCATGCTGCTCGCCATGGGCGTCTCGCTGTTCACCGGCTCGCCGGACAACGCCATGCCCGTGTTCTCCCAGGTCGCCGGCGCTGGCGGCGGCAAGGCCGCTACCGAGAGCACCAGCCTGTTCGCCGGCATCGTGTCGGTCCTGGTTCTGACCCCGTTCTTCTACGCCGGCTTCGACACCATTCCCCAGCAGGCTGAGGAAGCAGCCGAGGGCCTCAACTGGAACAAGTTCGGCAAGATCATCTCCCTGGCACTGCTGGCCGCCGGCGGCTTCTACATGGTCTGTATCTACTCGTTCGGCACCATCCTCGACTGGCATGAGTTTGTTAAGAGCCCGGTTCCCGCGCTTGCCTGCCTCAAGGGCATCAACATGCTCCTGTACCTGGCCATGCTCGTCATCGCCACGCTTGGACCCATGGGCCCGATGAACTCCTTCTACGGCGCCACGAGCCGCATCATGCTCGCCATGGGCCGCAAGGGCCAGCTGCCCGAGCAGTTCGCCGAGGTCGACCCCAAGTCCGGCGCTCCCAAGCTCGCCTGCGTCGTTCTGGGCGTCATCACCGTCGTCGGTCCGTTCCTGGGCAAGAACATGCTCATCCCTCTGACCAACGTGTCGGCTCTCGCCTTCATCTTCTCCTGCGGCATGGTCGCCCTCGCTTGCCTGCGCATGCGCTTCACCGAGCCCGACCTGCCTCGTCCCTACGAGGTGCCCGGCGGCAAGTTTGGCATCGGCCTCGCTATCGCTGCCTGCGCCATCATCATCGGCCTGCTCGTGATTCCGTTCTCTCCCGCCTCCCTCAACATGGTGGAGTGGAGCATCGTGATCGGCTGGCTGGCCGTCGGCCTGGCTCTCATGGCCTTCACCAATTCCCGCAAAAAGTAACGCCGAGCCGGGGCGGATCAGGTGCGCGGGACCCTCTCTTCCGCGCACCGAACCCGGCACCACTTGGGTAGCTTTGTGAGGCCTTAACCCAACACGGCCTCGCCCACTATATGGATCCATAAGGAGGAACCATGTCCACTAAGTATGCAATCGTTGGCGGCAAGCTCATCGACGGTACCGGTGCCGAGCCGGTCGAGAACTCCCTCGTTCTCGTCGACGACAACGGCAAGATCGAGTACGCCGGCGCCATGCAGGACCTTCCCGAGGGCGTTGAGGTCATCGACGCCGCCGGCAAGACCGTCCTTCCCGGCCTGATCGACACCCACCTGCACTTCTCGGGCAACCTGACCGACGATGATACCGATTGGGTCATGCAGCCGCTCCTCGAGAAGCAGGCCGTCGCCGTGAAGCAGGCCTACGACTGCCTCACCCACGGCCTCACCACCGTCTGCGAGATCGGCCGCTTTGGTATCCAGATCCGTGACTGCATCGACAAGGGCGTCTTCAAGGGCCCGCGCGTTCTGGCCACCGGCCTTGGCTTCTGCCGCGTTGCCGGCCACGGCGACTCCCACCACTGCAGCCAGGAGCTCAACAAGGAATCGCATCCCTGGGGCGATCAGGTCGACGGTCCTTGGGATCTGCGCAAGGCCGTCCGTCGTCGCCTGCGCGAGAACCCCGATGCCATCAAGATCTGGGCTACCGGTGGCGGCATCTGGCGCTGGGACTCCGGCCGCGACCAGCACTACTGCTCCGAGGAGATTCAGGCCGTGGTCGAAGAGGCCAAGATGGTCGGCATCCCCGTGTGGAGCCACTGCTACAACAACCACGCCGCTGCCTACGATTCCGTTCGCTTTGGCTGTGAGCAGCTGATTCACGGCTTCGATATCGATGAGCGCACCATGGACCTCATGGCCGAGCAGGGCACCTTCTTCACTCCGACGATCGCCTTCCTGCCCACCTGGTACGCCACCTATCCGCCCGTCTACGTCCCCGAGCTGCACGACAAGTACGAGGGCACCCTGGTCGAGAAGGAGCTGCAGCGCAACTACGACTGCCTGCGCGAGGCCAAGAAGCGCGGCGTCGTCATGACGATCGGCTCCGACTCCTTCTCCTTCGTCACCCCGTACGGCACCTGCTCCATCGAGGAGATGTACGAGTTCGTCGACAAGATCGGCTTCACCCCGGTCGAGACCATCACCTGTGCCACCCTCAACGGTGCCAAGATGTGCCACATCGAGGACGAGACCGGTTCCATCGAGGCCGGCAAGTGCGCCGACCTGCTGGTCGTCAACGGTGACGTCGCCGCCGACATCCACGTGCTCAACACCGACAACATGGACGTCATCATGAAGGACGGCTGGATTGTCGAGGCCGGCACCTTCGGCGAGGCAAACAAGTACAGCGCCTAAGCTACCGTTCATCGATGGCTTGATGTAAAACACAGTATTTGATTGCATAATGCAATGGAGAGGGTCGCTTGCGGCCCTCTTTATTGCTATGGGGTGCGTCAGTAAGAAGGAGATGACGGTGGATCTCAATAGGCTGATTCTGGGCAAGAGCTACAACTCTACCAAGGTCTTTCGTGCCGCTCAGCATGTGGTTCAAGCCATCTTGCTCGGTATTGTCGTTCCGCTGCTTATCCTGCTGCTCATCTGGGATCTAACCGATAATCCCAATCCCGTTCCGGCCGTTGTCGTCATTGCCGGCTTGGTCATGCTGTGCTTCTTCTTCTCGTACGTCTTCGTAGTTCCCGACGACCTCACATCGAGCGCTACCGACCGCACGCTCGCCATCGCGTCGAAAATATTCGCCTACACGTCGCGCGGCCTTACGCCCGAAGCTGCCCTGGGCGCCTCTAAGATCATCCTGTCCGAAACTATCGCCTCTGCCATCTGCTTTACCGACGGCAAGCAGGTGTTGGCAAGCTGGGGCGAGGACTCGGCAAAATGCCCCGCGGGCACCCCGGTGGTGCTGCGGACTACGCTCAACGTGATCAACAGCGGTGAGCAAAGCGTGTTCTCGCGCGATGCCTCGACCGAGACGGGTGGCTACTTTCCGCGCCTGCGCGCCGGTATTGTCGCACCGCTTACCGTGCGCGGGCATTGCGTGGGCACGCTCGAGCTGTATTATCCCCGTCTGAGCAGCATCGATATGCGCCAGACGGCGCTTGCCTCGGGCTTTGCCGACCTCATTTCCACGCAGCTTGCGAGCTTTGAGCTCGAGCGCCAGGACGAGCTTACGGCCCGCGTGGAGCTGCGCGCCTTGCAATCGCAGGTCGATCCTCATTTTCTGTTCAATACCATTAGCACGATCGTGTCGCTCGTTCGAACCGAGCCCGACAAGGCGCGATCGCTGCTGATCGACTTCTCCAACTACTATCGTCAGACGCTTTCTGATTCCGATACGCTTACCACGCTCGAGCACGAGGTGGAACAGGGTACTCGTTATATCAATCTTATGCAGGCTCGTTATGGCGACGGCCGTCTGCGCGTCTCGGTCGATATCGACTTTGAGGTACGCGATTGCATGGTGCCGCCGTTTATCTTGCAGCCGTTGCTCGAAAACTGCATCAAGCACGCGCAGCGCGAGACCGAGCCGCTTTCTATTCATGTTAGGGCTTTCGAGACCGATGACGGTTTGGAGATCATCGTCGAGGACGACGGCATCGGTATGAGCGAAGAGGTCTGCGCACATCTGTTTGAGCAGCATCGCCTGGAGGAGTCCGAGAGCATTACCGCCGACGGCTCCGTCAAGCGAGGTTGCGGCCTGGCGCTCTTCAACGTGCTTCAGCGCATCCATTTCTTTTACGGAGAAGATTCCGGCATGCGCGTGAAGTCCCAGGAGGGCGTGGGAACGCAGGTCATCGTCGAGCTGAACGGCGAGCCGCATGAGCCCGCGCCGTTGACGGCGTAGCACGCGGTTGGATTGAGAGAAAAAGAGGGGAAGCACATATGTCCGAAGGCTGGAACATCTTGGTGGTTGATGACGAACCTCCCATTAGGGCTGAGCTACGCTATCTGTTGGAAAAGGATACGCGTGTGGGCCAGATTGCCGAGGCGGGCAATGTCACCGAAGCCGTGGAGTCGATTCTGTCGAACAAGCCCGACGTGCTGTTTTTAGACATTACCATGCCCGGTCGCTCGGGAATTGAGCTTGCCGAGACACTGCAGAACCTAAAGACGCCGCCGGTGGTTGTGTTTGTGACGGCGTTTGCCGAGTATGCGGCTGATGCCTATAACCTCGATGCCGTCGATTATGTCGTCAAGCCGGTCGAGGACGCACGCCTGTCAAAGGCACTCGACAAGATCGAGGCAGCCTTGGGTGTCCGTCGTGTTATCCACGCTCCGCGCCAGCCTTTGCGTCTGACGGTGGACCGCGGGGGCAAAAAGGTGTTCATTCCCGCCGCAGACGTCTGCTACTTTGAGGCGCGCGCCGATTTTTGCAACGCCATCTGCGCCGAGGGAACGTACCTGATCAATGAGTCGATCTCTTCGCTCGAGCGTCGCTTGGACTCCGAGGGCTTTATTCGCGTTCATCGCAGCTACCTGGTCAATTTGGAAGACGTGCACAATGTTGAGATTGGCTCCACGGGGTTGATGGAGCTCAGGCTCGACCGCGTGAACTCGACGGTACCGGTGTCCCGTCGTCGTGCCGCCGAGGTCAAGTCGCACCTGGGGCTTGCGTAAGAGGCTTGCGTGTCGTCGTTTACCATCGCAGGTTTGGCATGGGCGCGCGGTGGGCATAATGGGTGGCATCGAATGAAATCGAAAGGATCATTATGCCCGCGCTTATCACCCATCATCTGTTTGGCGAGGAAAGCATCGACCGTCTTCCGCAGGGCGTCATCACGTCCGATGAAGAGCGCATTGCCTTTATCTTGGGCAACCAAGGCCCCGACCCGTTCTTCTTTCACATTCTGACACCGCGTGTTTCCGACTGCACGCTGCTGGCGCAGGTCATGCATCGGTCGCGCATGTCTCGCCAGTTCGCGTGCCTGCGCGACGGCGTGTCACATCTGCTGCCGCGCGACGCCAGCTTGGGTCGCGCCTTTGCGCTGGGCCTGCTGTCTCATTACGTGCTCGACCGCAACGCCCATCCTTTTGTCTATGAGCAGCAGCTTGGCATCGTGGAGTCCGATTCAGAGCTTGAGAATTCGAGCAGTCAGGTCCATGCCGTGATCGAGAGCGACCTGGATGTGCTGATGCTGCAGCTTAAACGCGATGGCGCTACGGTCGACGATTACCCGCCGGCGGGCGAGATCGTCACCACCGATCGCATCAATCGCGTGGCCGGCGTGCTGATGAGCTATGTTGCCGGACGCGTGTACGGCATTGACATTCCGGCAGGGGAGTACGGTGCTGCCGTTGCCAATATGCAGCGACTTTACCGCGCGATTGAGCCGGCCGGCTCCGCAAAGACGCGCGCGATCTCGCTGGTTGAGGGCTTGGTGCACGACTACTCGCTGCTCGACGGCCTTGCCCATCGCGTGACGACGGAGCTGCCCGAGCGCACCGGTAACCTGGGCCATCTGACATGGAAGAATCCCTTTACCGACGAGGTCTCGAACGAGAGTTTCCCCGAGGTCTTTGATCGCGCGCTGGTTGATTACGAGTGCACGGTCGCACGTTTTATCGAGACCGGTGACATGGATGCCGTGACCAGTCACGTCAACTACAGCGGTCGCGTGCTCGAAGCCGATGAGGAGTTCGACCGCGAGGAATAGGGCCCGTGCGTGCCCCTTTGCCGAATCCTTACCGGCGGTTCTGGACAATTGGGGTACGATGAACTAACTGCATATCGGGCGAATACGAAGGGTCCCTGTCCATGAAATACACCAAGCTCGAGCGTAACTGGGTTATGTATGATGTGGGCAATTCGGCCCTCGTGCTGCTCAATACCTCGGTGGTGCCCATTTACTTTAACGCCATCAATACCGGCGCTTCCTCGGCCGACCTGGTGGTCGCTTGGGGCAATGCACAGACGATCGCCTCGCTGGTCATCGCCATGCTCATGCCCATTCTGGGCGCACTTGCCGACTACGCCGGCAACAAGATCAAGTTCTTCTTGGGCTTCTTCCTCACGGGCCTGGTTCTTTGCCTGGCGCAGGCTATCCCAATGTCCGCCATGGCATTTTTGACCGTGTACGTGCTGTGCACCATCGGCCTTAACTCTTCTATGACGTTCTACGACGCCATGCTGCCCGACATTACCACCGACGAGCGCATGGACGCCGTGTCCAGCTCGGGCTATGCCTGGGGCTACATCGGTTCCACCGTGCCGTTCGTCATCTGCCTGGCGCTTATCATGGGTGGCCCCGCTCTTGGCGTCCCCACCATGCTGGCAACGCGTCTGTCGTTTGTCATCACCGGTGCCTGGTGGCTCATCTTTACCCTGCCGCTCATTCGCACCTATAAGCAAAAGTACGGTCGCGAGCGTGGTCCCGAGGATACCATCGGCCACATCGTGGGCGGCGTGTTCTCCGAGGTCGGACACACCATGCGCGAGATCGCCCACAACAAGACCGTGCTGGTCTACATGGTCGCGTTCTTCTTCTATATCGATGGCGTCCACACGGTCATTTCCATGGCTACCAGCTACGGCTCGGCTTTGGGCATCGATTCGACGCAGCTGGTGCTGGCGCTGCTCGTTACGCAGTTTGTGGCCTTTCCGTCCGCCATCATCTACGGCAGGCTCGCCGGACGCGTGGGCACGCTCAACATGATCTTGGTGGCGGTCGCTGCCTACATGGGCATTGTGCTGTTCGCCGCGTTCTTCTTAAAGACCGCCTTTGAGTTTTGGGTGCTTGCCATTATGGTCGGCCTGTTCCAGGGCGGCGTGCAGGCGCTCAGCCGTAGCTACTTTGGCCGCATTATCCCCAAGGAAAAGTCCAACGAGTACTACGGTTTCTTTGACATCTTTGGTCGTTATGCAAGCGTTATGGGCACCTTCCTGGTGTCGGTCGTCACCTCGCTGACCGGCAACCCGTCACTGGGCGTCCTTTCCATTGGTGTGCTGCTGATTGTTGGCTTTATGCTGCTGGTCCGCCTGTCCCGCATGACTCGGGCGGCAGAGCATGCCGCATAGGAGCGAGCGGCTATTGTGCCTGTCCACGGTACTCTTTTGGGGTTATCCGCAATAAACATTGCGACTTGCGAGCAATGATTTGCCCAAGTGGGTATGATGGAATCAGCTAGGTCGCGGGGCGTCGCCTGTGTTTGGCGGCGTCCCGTTTTTGTGTTGCAGGGAGGGTAAGGCATGAACGCCACGGTCGTGATTCCAACGTATTGGGCGGGCGATGACGCTTGCGCAAACGCCCCTGGCACCTATGACCATTCGACGCGACTCAACGCCGACAATCCCGAACTCGACCGCTGTCTGGCCTCGCTTGAGCAGGTACGTGACATCCCGCGCATCATCCTTTTGGTGGTCTGTCCCGTTTCTGCCACAGCCGATGTGTCGCTGCGCGTGCACGAGATTGTCGACGCGCATCCCACGCTCAAGGTCACCGTTGTCACCAACACCCAGGCCTCGCGCATCGCAGACCGGGTTGCTCAGATCGCGCCCAAGGGTTCGGGCGAGTGCGTGAGCCTGCGAGGCTACGGTGCCATCCGCAACATGGGGCTAGCCTGTGCCGCTGTGCTGGGGCATGACGCGGTTATCTTTTTGGATGACGATGAGACTGTCATCGACGCCGACTTTATGAAGCGCGCGACCTATGCGTTGGGGCAGCAGACGCGTCAGGGCTTGCCGATCTTGGTCAAGAGCGGCTATTTCTACGATCGCGACGGCTCGCCGCTGGCTCCCACGGACAAGGCGGGCATCTGCCATCGTTGGTGGACCAAGCGCATCGAGTTCAACCGTTGGATGAAAAAGGCGCTCTCGGGCACCCGCATCTCGCGCTCCAACTACGTGTGCGGCGGCCTGATGGCCCTGCACGCCCGCGCCTTTACGCGTGTAGCCTTTGACCCGTTTATCACCCGCGGCGAGGACTTGGATTACCTCTTTAACATGCGCATGTTTGGCTACGACGTGTGGTTCGATAACGAGTGGACCGTGCGCCATCTGCCTCCGGAGTCCGAAAAACGCTCACCGCGCTTTATGCAGGATGTCTACCGTTGGTACTACGAACGGGCCAAGCTGACATTCGCCGCGCATCAAAAGGAGCTCATTCCCGTTACGGCGGCATCGCTCATGCCCTACCCGGGCCCGTGGATTTCGCGCGAGCTCGACGACCGCGTGCGCAAGACCGCTATGGTCCGCAGCGTGTTTACCCGCGAGCATGAGGGCTACCTGCGCATCTGGCGCCATGGTATCGACGAGGCAAAGTCCTATGCGCGCCAAAACGCTGCAAGCTATCTGCGTTTCCAGAGCTTTTGGCCCAAGATTATGGACGGGCTTTGGCGTGACGCACAACTGATCAGTATCCTGGAGGGGGCCGAATGATCGACCGCCGCGCCCAGCGCGATAGCTCAATATCAATCTTTCGCATCATTGCCGTTGCCTGCGCCATTTGCGTGCTGGTGTACTTTATTTTTGCCTTGGTGACCGGTATCGAGCCGATCGCCACGGTGATTGCCTGCGCGCTGCTGTGCATCTTTCTGTGCATCTTTATCTTTTTGACGCTCAATCCCGATTCGGTGCGCTCCCAGTACACCGAGGAGACGCTCTCGGTGGCCTCGGCCATGCTCGAGGACATTAAGGGCGGTCTGACGCAGGAGTCGGCGCGTTTGGTGTGCCGGCGCATTTTGCCCGAGACGCGCGCCATGACGGTGGCCATCACCGACGAGGACAACGTGCTTGCCTGCGCGGGCGAGTTTGAGGAAAAACTGCTGCCCGATACTCCCATCCACACGCTTGCCACACGCTACGTTATCGAACATGGCATCGTGCAGTCGTTCAACCGTATGGTGGATGTCGTGGGCTCGGACGGCTCGCACAACCAAGTCCCCGCCGGCATTATCGCCCCCATCAAGGTGGGCGATCGTACCGTCGGCACGCTCAAGTTCTACTACAAGACCCCGCGCGCCGTCGACCGTACCCAGTATGCGCTTGCCTCGGGCTTTGCCGAGATCTTGTCCACGCAGCTCGCCATCCACGAGCTCGAGGTGCAAAAGGAACTCACGGCGCGCGCCGAGGTGCGTGCGCTGCAGGCGCAGATTAACCCGCACTTCCTGTTCAACACGCTGAACACCATTGCATCGTTTACGCGCACCGACCCGCTGCGGGCCCGCGAACTGCTTCGTGAGTTCTCATCGTTCTATCGTGCCACGCTCGACAACTCGGGATCGCTTATTCCGGTCTCGCGCGAGGTCGCACAGACCAAGCGCTACCTTACCTTTGAGAAGGCCCGCTTTGGCGAGGATCGCGTGCTTGCGACGTTCGATGTGTCCGAGGACGTGGAAGATACGCTGGTGCCGGCGTTCGTGATCCAGCCGATTGTCGAGAACGCCGTGCGTCATGGTATGGGCGATGACGACGCCCTGAGGATCGACGTGACCGTTCACCAAGACGGCGAGGATGCAATCTTGATTGCCGTGGCCGATAATGGCGTGGGCATGGATGAGGGTACCGCCGCCAGACTGTTTGACGAGCGTTCTGCCCGTCCCGACGCCAGCTCTCCCCAGGGTGGCGGCGCCGGTGTGGCCATGCACAATATTTCGGAGCGCATCCATCGCTTTTATGGGCCGCACTCCTATACGCGTGTCGAATCGGCGCCGGGCAAGGGCACCAAAGTGCTCCTTCATCTTGATTTGTCAGAGAGCATCTTTGACATTCAAGAGTAAAATAAAAAGCTACGGGCTCAACGTCATGCGACGGATGCCCGGCGTAGTTAGTTGACGAAAGGTTTTATCCCTATGCTGCGTGCGATGATTGTGGATGATGAGGCGCCGGCTCGCTCGGAGCTTCGCTTCCTGCTCGAGCAAACGGGCAAGATCGGCACGATCACGGAGGCGTCGAGCGTCCGCTCCGCCATCGAGATGCTTATGGAAAGTCGCGTGGATGTCGTGTTTCTCGATATCTCGATGCCCGGTGCCTCGGGCCTGCAACTTGCCGAGGCGCTGCATAAGCTCAAAAATCCGCCGGCGATCGTGTTTGTGACTGCGTATAGTGACCATGCGGTCGAGGCATTCGACGTGGATGCCGTCGATTATCTGATGAAGCCGGTCGAGGAAGCTCGCTTGGATCGCGCGATCGAGAAGGTCATGCAACGCACCAAGCCGGTTACGGACAGCAAGGTGACCATCGAGCGTATCCCGGTGGAAAAGGGCGGCCGCAAGGTGCTCATTCCCGTGGACGACATTCGCTTTATCATGGCCAAGGACGATTACTCCTGCATCTATACCGTCGATGATCGCTTTTTGTCGACGACCTCGCTGGCGCAGTTTGAGGCCAAACTCTGCGACTTTGGCTTCTTCCGTGTTCACCGCCGCTATATCGTCAACTTGGCGTGCGTCACGGATGTGGAGACGGTGCCCTCGGGCGCCATCCAGCTGGGCATTACGGGCGTCGACGAACGCGTGCCGGTTTCGCGCCGCCGCGTCGTGCCGCTCAAGAAGGCTCTGAGTCTCTAGCACACTGGCCCCGCAGCCCTGTAGACCCATCGTCTGCGGAGCCGTGGGGCCTTTTTGTATGTATCTGCCGAATCGTTTTTTGCGGAAGGGATCCCATGAACAGTGCAAGCGCCAAGCGTATCGACATCATCTCGGACACCCACGGCTATCTTTCGCCTGCGCTCCTGGATGAGCTTGAGGGCGCAGACCTGATTATCCACGCCGGCGACCTCACGTCAGAGATGGACTACGAGCACCTATGCACCATCGCCCCCGTGCGGGCCGTACTGGGCAACAACGATTACTACCGCGACTACGGCCCCGATGTAGACCGTCTTGCGCTCTTTACCTACGAAGGCCTCAAATTCGCCGTAGCCCACTACCGCGAAGACCTTCCGGTGGGATCCGTAGACGTAGCCATCAACGGCCACACCCACGTAACCAAAGAAGCCCAAGTGGGCCGCTGCCTAGTCCTCAACCCGGGCAGCGCCAGCTACCCCAGAGGCACCCGAGGCCCCACCATGGCCAGAATGCTCGTCAAAGACGGCAAGATCCTAAGCACCAAGTTTATTGACTTGGACTAACCGCAACAAAAACGGGGGATGCAGATGCGTCCCCCGTTTCCATTTGAGCCAAAGGCCGAAGTTCAACAAGATCCATCAGACCAACCCCGCCGAGGAGCACGCGGGCTAGCCGCGTAGCGGCGCACGCCCGCAAAACTGGTTGAATAATGTGACGGCAGGGAGGGTCTCCGGGGCCGAGGGCGGGGGTTAAGTTTGTCGCGAGTTCCGCACGCAAAGGAAAGCACTTAATGTGCTTTCC
>OFMB01000499.1_pt1 | contig 23451 bp, 23 predicted proteins | sample 1541111 | NCBI WGS metagenome assembly OFMB01 (sample SAMN04209241, study PRJEB22552) | human gut metagenome | biome: gut; material: feces | host: Homo sapiens | place: USA: Oklahoma
AACGGATTGCCAATAAGCGCAGAGACTACCTTCATAAGCTGACAACTGACTTGGTCAGGAACTATGACGTGATTGTAATCGAAGATTTGAAAACCAAGAATCTGCAGAAGAATCACCACCTGGCCAGGTCAATTGCCAATGCCAGCTGGTATCAATTCCGCGCAATGCTGGAATACAAGTGCGCCTGGTACGGCAGACAATTAGTTGTAGTGAAGCCTGACTACACCAGTCAAATCTGTTCGAACTGTGGCTTTAGCAGCGGAAAAAAACCGCTGGAAGTCCGCGAATGGACGTGCCCGAAGTGCGGTATTCACCACGACCGGGATGTTAATGCGGCAGTTAACATCCTGCACAAAGGGTTAAAAGCCATTGGCCAGGGACTGGCCCTGGTAAAATAACGGAGTTCTGTAAGTCAGGTAGCTGGAATACCAGCGCAACATCCTGAATACTACTTTGTGTTCCCAGAAGCTCGGTCATTTATGGCCGAGTAGTTCACGGAAAAAGCCAAAATATCTTTTGGGTATGCAGCGTTTTTGCGTATAATATAAACATGAGATTATTTCAAAAGGGGGTAACGATATGATTCAGATTTTGAATACATTGTCAGGCAAAAAAGAAATTTTTAAACCGCTTGAAGAAGGCAAGGTTAAAATGTATGTCTGCGGACCAACGGTTTACAACTATATTCATATCGGCAATGCAAGAAGCGCAGTGGCATTTGATACCGTCAGACGCTATTTTGAATATCGAGGATATGAGGTCGACTACGTGTCCAATTTTACGGATGTTGATGACAAAATCATCAAAGCCGGTCATGAAATGAAGATGACCGTCAAGGAAGTTACCGACAAATTCATCGCTGCATTTTATGAAGACATCGATGCATTAAACATCAAGCGCGCCACGCTGAATCCGCGAGTAATGGACACGATGGACGATATCATCAAGTTTATCCAGGTTTTGATCGATAAAGGATATGCTTATCAGTCAGAAGGCGACGTTTATTATCGGGCGCGCAAGTTTAAAGACTATGGTAAGCTTTCCGGCCAGTCCGTCGACGATCTTGAACAAGGGGCAAGCGAACGCGTGGCTGATTTTGACCAGGGCAAAAAAGAAGATCCGCTTGATTTTGCTTTATGGAAAGCCGCAAAACCAGGTGAAATCCATTGGGAAGCGCCTTTTGGGAACGGAAGGCCCGGTTGGCACATCGAATGCTCCGTCATGGCAACGAAGTATTTGGGCAAAACGATAGATATTCATGCCGGCGGCCAGGATTTGGAATTTCCGCACCACGAAAACGAGATTGCCCAAAGCGAAGCAGAGACGGGGCAAAAGTTCGTCAACTATTGGATGCACAACGGATTCGTGACGATTGGCGAAGAAGACGAAAAAATGAGCAAGTCGCTCGGGAATTTCGTCACGGTTCATGATCTGCTTAAAAAGGTCGATCCTCAAGTCGTCCGTTTCTTCATGGCAACGACGCAGTATCGTCATCCGATTCGCTATAGTCAGGCAAATCTTGCTGAGGCAAAGACCAATCTTCAGAAATTGAAAACGGCTGTCGACAATTTGCGTTATCGTAAAAACGATGCTGAAAAGAGCGATGTCGAAACCGAGATTCGTGAAAAATTCAGTGCCTTGAAGAATCGGTTCATTGAAGCGATGGATGATGACTTCAATACCCAAAACGGAATTGCGGTCATTTATGAGATGGCCAAACTGCTGAACGTTTATTCAGAAAAAGCAACGGTTTCTTTGGAAACCATCGAGTATCTGCTTGATGGTTTCTCAAAGGCAGCAGAGGTTTTCGGAATTAAATTTGAAGAAGAAACGGAACTTTTGGATGAAAAGATTGAGGCGTTGATTGAAGAAAGAATCGCTGCCAGAAAAGCCAGAAATTTTGCGCGAAGCGATGAGATTCGCGACATGTTGAAGGAAAAGGGCGTGATTTTGGAAGATACTCCTCAAGGAACAAGATGGAAGAGAGCGTAACACATGGCTGATTATGAACAGATGAACGGAATTGCCTTGGCCTACATCGGGGATGCGATTTACGAAGTCTATGTCAGAAAACACTTGCTTGACAAGGGAATGACCAAACCGAACAAATTGCATAAAAGAGCGACTCACTACGTTTCCGCAAAGGCACAGGCAGCACTGATTTCGCAAATGGAAGAACAAAATCTTCTGACTGATGAAGAAAAAGAATATTTCCGTCGCGGCAGAAATGCCAAAAGCTATACTTCGGCCAAAAACACCTCGGTTGTCACTTATCGAATTTCGACCGGATTTGAAGCATTATTCGGATATCTTTATCTGAGCGGACAAAAAGACCGCCTGGACGAACTCAGCGCATGGTGCATCAAAACGGTCGAGGAAGGATATTAGCCATGAAAGAACAGAAGACAGATGATTTCGTAATCGGGCGTCATCCGGCAATGGCCGCTTTAAAAAGCGGACAGGACATAAACAAAGTCTTTGTCCAGTCAGGATTGAAGTCCGATGCGATTCAGGAAATCGTTTCAGCTGCCAGAAAGCGCAGCATCGTCGTTTCTCAGGTTCCGAAAACAAAGCTTGACCTTTTGTCTGACGGACAAAATCATCAAGGCGTCGTTTTGGCCGTTGCTGCATTTCAATATGCGGAACTTGAAGACCTTTTTGAAGCAGCAGCCAAAAAAGGCGAAGATCCGTTCTTTTTGATTCTGGACGGAATCGAAGATCCGCATAATTTGGGATCGATTTTAAGAACCGCAGATGCAGCCGGCGTCCACGGCATCATTATTCCTAAAAGGCGCGCGGTTCAGCTGACGTCGACGGTTGCCAAAACCTCAACGGGAGCAGTCGAATACGTCCCGGTCTGTCGCGTAACGAACCTGGCCCAGACAGTTGACGAATTAAAGAATCGCGGGCTCTGGATCTTCGGGACGGATATGAAAGGTCAGGATTTCAGAAATTGGGATGCAAAAGGCCCGACGGCTCTCGTCATCGGAAACGAAGGCAAAGGCATTTCTTCATTGCTCAAGAAAAAGTGCGATGAAATGCTGACGATTCCGATGATTGGACACGTTCAAAGCCTGAATGCAAGCGTGGCAGCAAGTCTTTTGATTTACCAAGGATTCACTTCAAGAGGTAAATAAGGATGAAAGAAAAGATTCTGATTGTTGATGCCTATAACATGATCGGCAATTGGCCCGAACTTGCGCGGCTTAAAAAGTCCGATCGCTTGGAAGACGCAAGAGATCAGCTGCTTTTGATTCTTTCCGACTATCATAAACAAAGCGATTCCAAGATTATCGTTGTTTTTGACGCAATGTACGTGCCAGGGCTGTCAAAAAGCTATAAACAATACAGCCTGGATGTTGTTTGGACTGATGAAGGTCAGACGGCTGACAGCTATATTGAAGCATTGGCCGGAAAACTGCAGTCGCGGTTGACTCAGGTGACCGTTGCAACGAGCGATCAAGCTGAACAATGGACGATCTTTTCTCAAGGAGCTTTGAGAAAACCTGCTTGGGAACTGTATCAGGATATTAAGAATGCAAAAAAGGAAGTTCACGCAGCGACAAGAATGTATCAGGATCAGGCATTGGTCAGAAGATCGCCTTTTGATGACGAGCAGTTGAAGAAATTAGCAGACTTGCGCGACCATCTCAGTTCTAAAGATAATTGACACGCGGTGTTTAAACATGATAAAGTAACTTTGAATACGTTAAGGAGGACTGGAATGTCCAAGAAGAAAATTTCGTTAGCATGCTCAGTATGCGGTTCGAGAAATTATACGATTGTTGAAAATTTAAGTCGGACCGAACGCCTTGAGGTCAAAAAATTCTGCAAATATTGCGGAAAACATACGCTTCATCGCGAAACAAAATAACAAATGGGGGATTCAAGATGAAGTTTTTCAAGAGCGTTGTTCAAACAATGAAAGATACGACATGGCTTAATGCCAAGGAAACAAGACGCGATACAACGACTGTTGTCGTAATGTCGATTGCCTTTGCTGTTTTCTTCGGCGTCGTCGATTATGCCGTTCAGGCAGTGCTTTCACTGATTGCCTGATTTAAAGGACTGGTCAAACCAGTCTTTTTTTGTTATAATCATCTTGTTGGTGAACTTCGATTTTTCGGGGTTTTTTTATTTTGTTCAAAAACACAAATATCAAAGGAGAATAAAAATGGCTGAAAGCAGTGAAAAGAAATGGTACGTATTGCATACGTATTCCGGCTATGAAAACAAAGTCAAAAGCAATTTGGAATCTCGTGCGGAATCAATGGGCATGGAAGACTATATTTTCCGCGTGGTCGTTCCTGAAGAAGAAAAATGCGAAACGACCAAGACCGGCAAGGAAAAAGTTGAAAAGCTCAAGACGTTCCCTGGATACGTGCTGGTCGAAATGGTCATGACAGACCAATCATGGTATGTCGTTCGAAACACGCCCGGCGTTACCGGATTTGTCGGCTCGCATGGTGCCGGAAGCAAACCGGCGCCTCTTCTTGACGAAGAAATCCAGACGATTCTTCGCAGCGTCGGCATGACGAGAAATGCAGACTTTGATGCAGAAGTCGGTGATACGATTACCATTACCGAAGGAGCATTTGCCGGTCAGGTCGGCAAAATTACTGAAATCGACAGCGAAAAGATGAAACTTCATGCGATGATCGATGTCTTCGGTCGCGAAACGGATGCAGAATTGTCATTCGATCAGGTTGAAAGACTGGTATAAACTTAAAAGCTGTTTCTTGAGTGCATTTTTCAAGGACGGCTTTTTTCTTAAGTGATATAATCATAACAGCAAATATTTTTTGAGGGATGATAACATGAAAGAAAGCAGATCAGACTGTACGACGATTTTAGTCGGAAAAAACGCAACGATTGACGGTTCGACGATTGTTTCAAGAAATGAAGACAGCAGTTTCGGGGCATGCCCGAAGAAGTTCATTGTCGTTGAGCCGAAAAATCAGCCGCGCACGTATCAGGCCAAATTGAGCAAGGTCAAGATTACGCTTCCGCCCAAGCGTGAAGCGCTGCGTTATACGTGCACTCCGGATGCGATCGGCGACAAGGGTATTTGGGGCGAATCCGGAATCAACAGCGAAAACGTCGCAATGTCTGCAACGGAAACGATTACGTCCAATCCGCGGATTTTGGGCGTCGATCCTCTGGTTGAAGACGGAATCGGTGAAGAAGACATGCTGACGCTTGTTTTGCCTTACGTTCATTCGGCAAAAGAAGGCGTCCTGCGTCTGGGTTCGATTCTTGAAGAATACGGAACGTATGAGATGAACGGGATTGCTTTTTCCGATAAGGATGAAGTCTGGTATCTGGAAACATACGGCGGTCATCAATGGGCAGCCGTCAGAATTCCTGATGATGCATACGTCGTTGCTCCAAACAGAACGAATATTGACGAATTTGACTTTGATTCTGATGACACGTTGTCTGCGCCTGGTCTTAAGGAATTGATCGAAAAGCATCACCTTAATCCTGATCATGACAAATACAACTTCCGCCACATCTTCGGCAGTTCGACGATCAAGGATACGCGTTATAATAATCCGCGGGCCTGGTACGTCCAAAAGTATTTCGATGCCGAATTGCCATATGGTCCGGAAGAACAGGAACTTCCTTTCATTTGTCATGCAAAGCGCAGGATTTCGATTGAAGACGTCAAGTGGCTGTTGAGTTCGCACTATCAAAATACTGACTTTGATCCATACGGACCGGGAACTGAATCACAAAAGAAGCGTTATCGTCCGATCGGCATCAACCGCAACCAGGAAGGTCATATTCTCCAAATCAGAAACGACGTTCCAGAAGAAATTGCCGGCATTCATTGGGTATTTGTCGGACCTAATACGTTTAATGCGGCAATTCCGTTTTACGCAAACGTCAATGATACGCCTGCGTGCTATCGTGACGTGTCCGGCGAGTTTGATTTGAAGACGGTCTTCTGGCTGACGAGAACCTTGGCCGTTTTGGGAGATACGGACTATGATCGCTATAGCGAACTGGAGGCTTCTTTCGAAGAGAAGGTCGTTTCAGCTTGTCGCAATCTGCAGCTTAAAGCGGATCAGGTTGCGGTGACAAAGAAAAATCCCGTCAAATATTTGACTGAAATCAATAATCAAATGGCTGAAATTGATTTGAATGAAGCAACGAAGCTTCTTGGCGACATGGTTGACGTTGGCGGAAATCATATGAAGCTTAAGTTCGATCTGCATGATTGATTGAAAATTTGGATTTAAAGCACTTCCTTTTGCCTTGAAGGAAGTGTTTTTTGATTTATACAGGAAATGTGAGCGGAAAATTAAAAAATCCTTGAATTGATTAATTGTTAGTGATAATATGTTTAACAAGATACAGCGCATCTTGTTGCGGAAACGGTATAATTATTTGGAATGCTGGGTTTATCGAGGTGGGACGCAGCATAATGTTCGAGAAAAATTATATCTAACTTAATTCTCATGAAATGATGTTGACTGTCTGCAAAAAACAGGTTTGAATCTTTTGGCAATTTCGGGCTCTGCGTTTGATTCAAAAACTGCATTTGGTAAATGGAGGAATTTGGAAATGACAACAAATTATATGAGTAACTATACTTATGGAACTAATGCCTACGATGAAATTCCTGAAGTGGCTAAGCCATACGGAATCAAGAAAGTTGTCTTCATCGGAGGCAAGCGTGCTTTGGCGGCAGCCGAACCGAAGGCAAGAAAAGCACTTGAAGGATCCGGAATTGAGGTAACGGGAAGCTTTGTTTACGGCGTTGACAGCACGCAGACGAACATTGATCGTTTGGTTGCGACTCCGGAAGTCAAGGAAGCAGATGCGGTCTTTGGTTTTGGAGGCGGCAAGGCGCTTGACACCGCCAAGATGGTTGCCGATGAACTTGACAAAGTCATCTTCTCGTTTCCGACGATTTGTTCAAACTGTGCTGCCGGCACAGCGATCGCGGTTATCTATCACGATGACGGATCGTTTGATCGCTATGGCTTTCCAAAAGCAGCCAAGCATCTTTTCATTGATACGGACGTCATTGCCAAGGCCCCGGTTGAATACTTCTGGGCAGGAATCGGTGATGCTTTGAGCAAACAGCCTGAAGTAACGCATGTTTCTGAAGGAGAGGATTTGACCAATACCGGTGCGTTAGGCGTTGCAATCGCCAAAACCGTTTCAGAACCTCTGTTCAAATATGGCGAACAAGGCATGGATGACGTTAAAAACGATACTCCTTCAAAGGCTGTTGAAGAAATTGCCTTGGATATTCTTGTTTCGACCGGATATGCTTCAAACCTTACGAATCAAAAAGATTTCTATTACAATTCATGGCATGCGCATGCATTTTATAATTCGACGACTGCCATCAAGCGTGAAGGAACTTACCTCCATGGTCAAATCGTTTCGTTCGGCGTGCTCGTCTTGTTCGCATACTTCCATGAAGAAGAGGAGTTCAAGAAGTATCAAGAATTCAACAAGCGTATTGGTCTTCCTGTTACGTTGGGCGAACTCGGGCTTTCTCAAGACGATGTTGAAGAGATTACAAAAGGTGCTATGGAAACGAACGAATATCGCAACCGTCCGTTTGATCCTGAAAAATTCTCTGAAGCAATTCGTCGCGCCGATGAGCTTGGCAAGCAGCTTTTAGAAAAGTAACTGATTTATGACGATGCAGTAATTCCGGTGAACCGTTCGAAAATTGAACGGTTCATTTTTTTGCTTGCAAAATAAAATGCAGCGTGCTATATTATGATAGTATGCAATCTGCATACTAGTGGGAGGCCAAATCTGATGGCCATCCGAACCACACACGGAATAGGAGGAATGTTACCGTGGCAAAGAACGTTATCAACGTTGTTAAATTACAAATCCCTGCTGGTAAAGCAACGCCAGCTCCACCAGTTGGTCCTGCATTGGGTCAGGCTGGTATCAACATCATGGGCTTCACAAAGGAATTCAACGCTCGTACGGCTGATCAAGCTGGTATGATTATCCCTGTTGTTATTTCCGTTTATGAAGACCGTTCATTTACTTTCATTACAAAGACACCGCCTGCTGCAGTTTTGCTTAAGAAAGCTGCTGGTGTACAAAAAGGCTCCGGCGAACCTAACACGAAGAAAGTTGCTACAGTTACGAAAGCACAAGTTAAGGAAATCGCTGAAACGAAGATGCAAGATCTAAACGCGGCAGACGTTGAAGCTGCTATGCGCATGATTGAAGGTACTGCACGAAGCATGGGCTTTGTTGTAGAAGACTAATTATAATCTCTCTACGGCCACGCTTCTCAGTCGGATACTCCGTGAAAACGGATGTGTCAAGTGGGAGGTTTATCCGATAGACCACATATTGCAAGGAGGAAAATTCACTAATGGCTAAAAAGAAAAGCAAGAAATATTTAGAAGCTGCAAAGCAAGTTGAAGCTGGCAAGGCATACGATGCAAGCGAAGCATTGGCACTTGTCAAGAAGATTGACTTTGCTAATTTTGATGCAACGATCGAAGTTGCATTTAACTTGAACTTGGATACGAAGCAAGCAGATCAACAATTGCGCGGTGCTTTGGTTCTTCCTAACGGTACGGGCAAGGAACAAACAGTTGTCGTATTTGCAAAGGGTCCTAAGGCACAAGAAGCTAAGGATGCCGGTGCAGACGTTGTTGGCGACGATGACTTGGTACAACGTATTCAAGACGGTTGGCTTGACTTCGACGTTGCAATCGCAACGCCTGACATGATGGCTCAAGTAGGTCGTTTGGGTCGCGTTCTTGGACCTAAAGGCTTGATGCCTAACCCTAAGACGGGCACTGTTACGATGGATGTCAACAAGGCTGTCAGCGATGCTAAGAGCGGCCAAGTGACATATCGTACGGACCGTGACGGCAACGTGCACGTTCCTGTCGGCAAGGTTTCATTTACGGAAGAAGCATTGAAGGGCAACTTTGACGCAATTTACGAAAAGATTTCCCGTCTTCGTCCTGCTGCCGTAAAAGGCACTTACATCAAGCACGTAAGCTTGGCATCAACATTTGGCCCAAGCGTTACGGTTGATACGAACTCGCTTTAATTTTTAAAATTAATTTGAAAAAACAGTTGACCTTTATCGATTTATGTGATAAATTGATAAAGGTCAATTTTTTATATTATGATTCTACCTAAGACTCAGGTGGCTTTTGCCTTAATATCCTGCCGAGGAGCAATGTTAAGTTCTCTCTCTGTGTCTTGGTGGACATAGGGTTTTTTTTATTTAGGAAACCCTGGCACAATGACTAGGAGGTGAATCAATTGAGTAAAGAAATTATCGCAAAGAAGGCTGCGATTGTTGAAGAAGTCTTTGAAAAATTCAGCAACGCATCTTCTGTAGTTGTTGTTGACTACCGTGGTCTTACGGTTGACGAAGTAACTGAATTACGTAAGGAATTGCGTGAAGCAGGCGTTGAAATGCGCGTTATCAAGAATACGTTCTTGCGTCGTGCTGCAGACAAGGCTGGTTACGAAGGCTTGGATGAAACATTCACAGGTCCTACGGCCGTTGCATTCGGTTCTGAAGATGCTACTGCACCTGCACGCATCTTCTCCAAGTTTGCTGAAGATCATGAAGCATTGACAATCAAGGGTGGTATGATCGACGGGGAAGTTGTTACCCTCGACGAAATCCACGCTCTTGCCAAGTTGCCAAACCGCGAAGGCATGCTTTCCATGCTTTGCTCCGTGCTTCAAGCACCTGTTCGCAACTTCGCATACGCTGTCAAGGCAGTCGCAGACAGCAAAGACGAAAGTGCTGCTTAATCAGCGCTTAGTCGCATAAGTTTTTAAACATAACATATCAATTAAATTGGAGGATTTTAAAATGGCCTTAGATACAGAAAAGATCATTGCTGACTTGAAAGAAGCTAGCATTCTTGAATTAAACGACTTAGTAAAAGCTATCGAAGATGAATTCGGTGTTTCTGCTGCTGCTCCAGTTGCAGCTGCAGGTGCTGCTGCAGGCGCTGCAGAAGAAAAGACGGAATTTGACGTTGAATTGACATCTGCTGGTGCCGGCAAGGTTAAGGTTATCAAAGTTGTCAAGGACGTTACGGGTCTTGGCCTTAAGGATGCCAAGGGCTTGGTTGACGGTGCACCATCCGTTATCAAGGAAGGCGTTGCTAAGGACGAAGCTGAAGAAATCAAAGCTAAACTTGAAGAAGTTGGCGCACAAGTTACTCTTAAATAGTCTAATTTGTTTGATTTCAAAGGAGTCGGGATTTGTCCCGGCTCCTTTTTTGTACGGCAAAAATCGTTAATGTCGATAAAAATGCAGAGTCGCAGGATGAAATGCGAAAAAAACAAACAGGGCTTCTGAAGCAACGCATGCTCCGGAAGTCCTGTTTGTTTCATTATCATCTGTTAATTGAGCTTGTTCCGTCTGAATAATTAAGTTCAACGCCGTTTTCGACGTTGAAGACGTAAACGTTGAATGAAACTGAGGAATCACCGACTGATTGTGCCCTGAGCTGAACTCCGCGTGCCAATAACTCGTTTCCGCGGAAAACGGGGCGCACCGAATATCTGACATAATGATTGGAACCGGCTTTTAGATATTCCGCAATTTGATTTTCGTATTCGGTCATGCAGGGCTCATTCAAGGACCTTGTTCCGGTCATCAGATTTTTTAAGTTGTTGTTTTGTCCGGTCAGCTGATAGGCAATCAGATGACATCTGTTGTAAAGCCAGCCGTTTCCGATGCGTTTGTTGTGCCAGCCTGTCGGATCGACATAGAGCCGTTCACGCTTCGAGTGCGGCATCAAAGATTGATTCAAAAGCGCATCGGCTCCCGTGACGCGGTTCAGGGAATCAAGATCATGGTATTGCTGCCAGGCACCGTTTGAGACGTTCAGATCGTTTGACGAAAATCCGGGCTGATTATCGTTGATCTGAACGATTTGACTGCCGGAATAATTCATGTTGGACAGATCCGGCGCGGCATTTTGCGCAGCTTTGTCAGGATCGCTTGAAGCCTGTGCGGTTGAGCCCTGACGTGATGCCAAGCTTGAAGCTGCTTTTTGAACGTCGGACTGTTTTTTTGAAAGACTTTCTTTTGCTTTTTCATTTTCGCTGGAAATTTTTGCGGCTTTATTTTGCGGACCGTAATCCTTGGATGTTTTGCGGACAATCTTGCTTCCTTCTGTTGGCGTATCCGGCGTCGAAATTGAAGCGGCACCTAATCCGATTCCGACGATAAGGGCAAATATGCTTGCAATGCGGAAAAAAATCTTTTTGTCGGGCTTTTTGTAATGGATGTGGCAAAATCCGAGCACGCTGATCAAAATAATGATTAAACCGATTATTTTCATGACGATCGCTCCTTTCTACCTTTTTGATTTGCGGTATCCGTTGGCAATCGCCTGGGATTCGTTGTCAAAATAAGTCGCGTTTGCGGCGTTCATCCTGTATCCGGCTTGATCAGGCGTATGGTAGACTTTTGTGTTGATATTGCCGATGATTTTAGGCGACTCGTCCGTGACGACCTGATTGCCTGAGGAAGCCTGTTGAGAAAGAGCGGCCTGTCTGCTTGCTTCTTCTTTTGAAGCTGAGGCCGCAATGGAAGCCTGTTCAGAGGCTTTGACCGATGATTGCCGTTCCTCTTCTTTTGATGAAGCATCCATTGATTGCGAAACGCTTTCGATGGATGAAGACACCTTGTCAATGCTTTGTTCCTGGCTTTTTAGCATTTTTGATTCGGACTGAGCTTTTTTGAGCGCTGCGACTCCGATTGATTTTGTGCTTGTTTTATAGATTGTTTCTGGTGATTGTTCTGGGGGTTCAGGCTCTTGCGTGACCAAGGTGCCGTAAAAAGCGGGGATTAACAGCATGAGCAACGGGAATGCCGCTTTGCCAAACAAGTTGTCTTTTTTTCCTTTGAAATTTGAAATCAGATTTCCGATTGTCGCAACGATCAAAGCCAAAAGCAAGATGTCAAGAAATATTGCCATAAAAAACATCTCCGTTCAAATTTATAATTTTTCTTTATTTTAACTTTGTTATGAGAAAGTTCTTTGAAGATTGATTATAATATAATTGGATATGTGTTCGGAACATTGAAAGGTGGGTCATAATTGATTGAGCGTTTCAAAAATTTTGTTGAAAAGCGCTTGAAATTTATCAAGCTGTTGTTTGTTTTTTCTGTTCTGATATTTGTCGTTTACGAAATCGGGCGAATTTTTAAACAGATTGAGTGGGGAAAAGTTCAAGAAGGACTCGAAAATCAGTCAATGATCACGATTGCGGTGATGTTTTTTGTCGGCTTGATTGCCGTTCTTCCGATGATTGCCTATGATTTTACGGTCGTGAAATTTCTTCCTGGAAAATACAGTGTGCCGTATATCTTCAAAAGCGGCTGGATCGTCAATACGACGACCAACGTTGCCGGATTCGGCGGCGTCATCGGGGCAACTTTGCGCGCCAATTTTTACAAGAAAAACGCAAGCGCCAAGCAGATTGTCTACGCGCTTTCGAAAATTGCGCTGTTTGTTTTGGCAGGACTTTCCATATATTGTTGGATTTCTCTTGCATTGATTTATGGCCGCGGCATGGGAAAACTGTTCGGCAGCTACTGGATCTGGCTTGTCGGCGGAGGAGTGTATTTTCCCGTACTGTTCATCGCGACAAAATTCAAACAGACCGAATTTTTTGCCGACTTGACGTTGAAACGCGAACTGGCCCTGATTATCAGCTCTTTTTTCGAGTGGACGTTTGCCGGCGGATTTTTCTTGTTTATCGGTTTGATGATGGGAATCAAAACGGATTTTTTGACGATTCTTGCAATGTATATTACCGGTTCGGTTTTGGGAATCGTGTCAATGGTTCCCGGCGGCTTGGGCTCGTTTGACGTTTTTATGATGTACGGCATGGCAACGCTTGGCGTTTCAAACGAAACGGCCGTTGTCTGGATCATGTTTTTCCGGTTGTTCTACTACATAATTCCTTTTGTCATCGGGGTTATTCTTTTTGTTCATGAAACAGGCTCAAACATTAACGAAAAATTGAACGGAATTCCAAAGATGGCGGTTCAAAAAGTCGCGCATTTCGTCTTGACTATTTTTTTGTATGCTTCAGGAATTTTAATGCTGCTTGAAGCTGCCGTTCCGCGTTTTGCAAATTCCAATGAGCTGTTGAGAAAGCTGTATTCGTACAGTTTCCTGTTTATCAGTCAGGTTTCGGACATTATCTTTGCCTTTATGCTGCTGGGACTTGCCAGGGGAATTTCGGCCAAGGTCAAACGCGCATACTGGCCGACGCTGATCGTGCTTGCAATCGGGGTCATCAATACCCTTTTGAATCGTTACTCGCTTAGTCTGGCGATTTTTTTGGGATTCGTAATGATTTTGGTTTTCCTGTCAAAAAACGAGCTTTATCGCAAGCAGATGCAATATTCCATCGGTAAGATGGTTGCAGACATCGCGATTTTTGCGGGGACTTTCTTGCTTTACACGCTGGTCGGAATTTTGAATACGCCAAGCTTCAGCAATCGCCATCATGTGCCTGAATACTTGCTGTTTCCTGCTCAAAAAGTCTGGTTTGCCGGGTTCATCGGGTTGATGGCTGCGGCACTGATTTTTCTGCTTATGCTGACGTACTTATCGAAAGGCCTGACGCCGTTTGTGCCTCAGGTCTTTGATGAACGGAGAATCAAGCAGATCATCAGTCGCTTTGGTTGCGGAAATGCAGGGCACCTGGTCTACTTGCGCGACAAATCGCTTTATTTCTTCAAATCAGAAGGAAAAGATCAGGTCTTTTTCATGTATCGCAGAAAGCAGGAAAAACTATTTTGCATTGGGGAGCCGATCGGGAATCCGAAATATTTCAAGGAAGCTTTGGAAGATTTTTTGAAGACGGCGGATCTGTACGGCTTTGAACCTGTTTTTTACGACATAGATCAGGATTTCACGCTTTTGCTGCATGAATACGGCTATGATTTCCTGCAGATTGGCGAAAAGGGTCTGGTCGATCTTGATAAATTCAATTTGCATGGTGAAAAGCATCACAATCAGCGGGCTTTAATCAACCGCTTCGCAAACGACGGCTATGTGCTTGATTTTTTGAAGCCGCCATATAGCGAAGAGTTATTAAGCGAAATGCGCAAAGTTTCGGATGATTGGCTGAGCAATCGAACCGAAAAAGGATTTTCCGTAGGCTTTTTTGATGAATATTACCTTGAGCAAGGCAGTTTGATGACTTTGAGGGATTCTTCCGGCAAGTTGAAGGCTTTTTCAAGCATCATGCCGCGCAAGCACGGGGTAGTTTCAACCGATCTGATGCGTTATGTCAAAGATGCTCCGGCACAGACCATGGCGCGTTTATCGTTGTTTTTGTTTGAAAATGCCAAAGAAGCGGGCTATGCTTACGTTGATCTTGGGATGGCGCCGACAAGAGACGGTGCCGACTTGAATCGTGAATTTATCACGGAAAAGACTGCGCGCTATATCTATGAATACGGCTACCATTTCTACAGTTTCCAAGGCCTTAAGGCTTATAAGAACAAATACGTTGACATATGGAAGAAGAGCTTCATTGCCTACCGCAAGCGTTCGCAGATTGCATTTACGATGTTTCAGCTGATGAGCGTCATCAACTCGAAGGCCATCAAACATGATTACAAAGGTTTGGTCAAGCCGAGAATCTTCAATTGATTTTTGGGAATGAAAGTCGATTAATTTTAATGTATACTGAGAGTGAGAAAGAAAAACGGAGGTGCACTCGTGTCAAATATTTTACTTATGAATGCCGGCAGTTCCTCGGTCAAGTGGAAACTGTTTGAACTTGAAACGGAAAAGGTCGTTGCCAAAGGGCTTGTTGAACGCATGCTGATGCCTGGTTCAAAGTTTGAAATCAAATACGGAGAACAAAATTTTCAGGAAACTTATGACAATCTAACGTATGAACGTGCTTGCGAGCTGATTATCGAAAAGATTCAGGAAAAGGGAATCACGTCCCTTGAAAAAATCGCTTGCGTAGGCCATCGCGTCGTTGCCGGCGGTGAGAAATTCAGAGGCGCAACCAAAATCGATGCCGAAAAGCTTGAAGAAATCATTGAAATGAGCGATCATGCTCCGTTGCACAATCCGATGGAGGCAAAATACATCGAACTGATGCAGCGGGTGATGCCTGATACTCCGCAATATGCCGTTTTTGACAGCACGTTTTTCACGGACATGCCGGAGATGAATGCCATTTTCAGTCTGCCCTATGAACTTACGCAGAAATACGGAATCAGACGCTATGGCGAACACGGCATCAGCCACGGCTATATTTCGCATCGTTGTGCCGAGCTTTTGGAAAAGCCGCTTGAAGATTTGAAACTGATTACGCTTCACTTGGGCAGCGGATCTTCGATTTCTGCTGTCAAAGACGGCAAGGCCTATGACAGTTCCATGGGCTTTACGCCGTTGACAGGCGTGACGATGGGAACTCGCTGCGGCGACGTTGATCCGTCAATCGTTCCGTTTCTAATGAAAAAACTGGACAAGTCCGCAGAAGAGATCCTGCAGCTTTTCAATTCTGAATCAGGTCTTCTCGGAATTTCAGGCAAGTCCCCTGACATGCGCGATATTCGTGCCAATATTGACGATTCGCGCTGTGCTCTGGCACGTGAAATTTTCATCAACCGCATCGTCAAGTACGTCGGAAGTTATTATGTTGAAATGGGCGGAGCAGACGTGCTGGTTTTTGCCGGCGGCATTGGAGAAAACGATCCTTCGCTCAGAAGAGATGTCGTTTCAGAGCTTGCCTGCCTTGGAATCAGTCTGGATGAAGCTTTGAACGAAAAAAATGCTGAAGGGCTTATTTCGACGAAGGATTCCAAAGCCAAAGTCATGATCGTTCCGACGAACGAAGAATTGGCGATGGTTCAGGCAATCAAAGAAAAATTATAGGAAAATTTAAGAGAAGGCTCTCGCTTTTGATGCGGGGGCTTTTTTGTTTCTTAAAAATGCAGAGGAAATTTCGCACAAGTGTTTTGCGAACATACATTCTTTGTGCTATAATCGATTAAACGAATGATCAGGGGGCGTTTAAGACATGAAATTTTTACACACTGCTGACTGGCACGTTGGTCGCAAGCTGCATGGCTACGACTTGAGCACAGAACAGGCCGATGCATTGAGAAAACTGGAAAAAATAGCCATTGACGAGAAAGTTGACGCAATCGTGATTGCAGGCGATATCTACGATCGCGGGATGCCAAGCGAAGATTCCGTTCGGATGGTCAACGGGGCGCTTAAAAAACTGAATTTGGAAGATGGTTTTCCGTTATTGGACATCAGCGGAAATCATGATTCGGCCGAACGACTTTCGACGGGTTCAGAATGGTTTGAAGCGACGTCCTTTTATCTGCATACGAAGCTTGAACGGGCAGCAGAACCGATTGAAATGTCAGGAGTACAGTTTTTTTTGATGCCGTATTTTGAAATCAGCGCAGCAAAAAATTTTTTAGGAGATGAAACGCTTAAAACTGCCGATCAATGCGTCAGAAGGATAGTTTCCTTGATGAAGGAACGATTTAAAGACGGCTTTAAGCATGTGCTTGTGGGACACTTTTTTGCCGTTGGATCTTTGAGATCTGATTCGGAAACCCCAAGCGAAGTCGGCGGACTCGAAGCAGTCGGCATAGATGAATTGGAATGTTTTGACTATGTCGCGTTGGGACATCTCCATCAGCATCGTGCTTCAAAATCAGAAAAGGTCAAGTACAGCGGTTCGCTTTTAAAATACTCGGTTTCTGAAACATCAGATCAAAAAGGGGTCTACGTTGTCGATACCGATTCGGAAACAATTGCCTATAAACCATTGGAACCTTTGAATGACGTGCGAGTCGTCAAGGGACTTTTCGAAAATCTGATCAAACCGGAAAATTATCGTCAAATTCCTGATGATGATTACGTTGCGGTTGAACTGGAAGATCGCGTTCCGATCATCGATGTGATGAATCGCCTGAAAAAATACTATCCGCGAATTATTGAACTTAAGCGTGTCAACGGACGCGTCAATCACGAAAATAACGGTGTTAAAAATTTGGAAAAATTATCTGAAATGGACCTGTTTAAAACATTTTACAAAGATACAGTCGGAGAAGATCCTGACGAAGAACAATGCAAAATGATGGAACAGGCGCTTCAGGACGTGCGCAACGGGGGGGAAAATCAATGAAACCTTTGAAATTGAAAATGAAAAATTTTGGACCTTATGAGGATGCGGAAGTTGATTTTACCAAGTTCAGCGAAGCTCCGCTTTTCTTGATCACTGGTGCTACCGGAAGCGGCAAAACAACCATTTTTGATGCGATGTGTTTTGCGCTTTACGGTCGGAGTTCAACCGACAAGGATCGAAACGTCTTCTTGTTGCGCAGCGATTTTGTAAAGGATTGCAAGGAAAAAACGGAAGTCGAATTGACGTTTTCGCATCAAGGGAAGGAATATACCGTCAATCGTTCATTTTATCAGACGGCGGGCCAAGAAAAAAATGGCAAAATCACCAAAAAAGCAATTCTCAGATATCAGGATGAAGACGGAAATCTTGCAGAATTAAAAGGACCGAATGAAATAGGCGTCAAAGTAACAAGCCTTCTCAATTTAAGCGCCGAACAATTCAGCAAGATTATTCTGCTTCCTCAAGGAAAGTTTAAAGAGTTTCTGATGTCGGACAGCAATAAAAAAGAGAAGATTCTCAATCAAATTTTTGGAACCGATTTTTATGACGATTGGGTTTCGGAAATCAAAAAACAAGCAGATGAATCCCGATCAGACAGCGATGAAGCCCAAAAAGAGCTGTTATTTGAACAAAAACAGGCAATCTTTTCGGAAGCGGAACCGGAAGCAGAACCGGTTGAAGATTGGTTCGATGCACTGGATTTGCAAATAAAAAGCGATGAGGAAAATTGCGCCAAGGCCAAAGAGGCTGAAGAAGAAACGCAAAAAAAAGTTAATGAAGCATTGAAGAAGATGGCGTTGGCAGAACGGCTCGAGCAAGATTTTCAAGAATTTGAGGAAGTTTCTCGAAAAAAAGAACTGTTGGAACGAGAACAGGCAAAAATCAACGAGCAGACGAATTATTTGGCGGAATTGAACTGGGCTTTTGGATGCGAAACGATGGTTTTCAGAAAAAAGACGTCTCAAAAACGCTTGGAAGAACTCCGAGCAGACATTGAAAAACAAAATGCCGAATTTTCTGAAACGAAGGAAAAATTCAGCAAAGCATTGGAAACCAAGCAAAGTCTTTTGCGGGAAGCTCCCCAAAAAGACAAGGCGCAAGCTGATTTTAATCTGTGGCAAGGAAGGGTCGGCATATATGACGAGGCCGAGCAAAAAAATGCCGAACTTGCTGACCTGCAAGCTCAGGCAGACAAATCATCCAAAAAGCTTGCCGAAAAAAAAGCGGAACTTGAACGCAAAATTGCCTCTAAGAACGCTTTGGACAAGTTTATCGAGAAAAATTCCGGAGCGGCCGACGAAAAGCACTGTCTTGAACTGGAAATTCAGCAGCTGAAAGAAAATGAAAAAAAACTTCAGGATTACAAAGCCCAACAACAAAAAGCTGAAGTTTTGAAGAACGAGCAGGTTGTTTTGGAAAAAGAATCTGCTGAAGCATCGGAACTCCAAAAAACGGCTGAGCGGGAGTATGAGAACATCCAGAGTCAATGGGCCAAGCTGCAGATCAACGAATTGGCCAAGCTGCTCAAACCTGGAGAAGCTTGCCCGGTTTGCGGCAGTTTGGAGCATCCGAGCCCTGCATTTGGCGATGAAAAGACCGTTTACGTGACGGAAAATCAAGTAAAAAAAGCAAAAGAAAAACATGACGAAGCCGTTGCCGATGCTTCAGAGAAAAAGGCCAAGGCAGATGCCAAATCAAAAGAGTTCAGCGAACGTCAAGCTGACTTTCTGGAGAAGATAACTGAGTTCAGTCGGTCTCTCGGATATGATACCATTGAAATCAGCGAGCTTGAAAAAAAACTCGACGCCAAGAGATCGGATAACGAAGAAAAACTCTCACAAGCCAGGGAAACGGCACGAAAAAGAACTGAAGCCGAAGTGAAGCTTAAAACTTTGCAGACGGAAATTGAACGAGGAGAAGAGCTTGTTTCCGACTTGAAACAAGAACTCAGCGAATGTCAGGCGACGATTTCAGGAAAAAAGGCCGGTCTGGCGGAACTTGAAAAACAGTTGCCAAAACAGTTCAAAACCAGAAAAGAGCTGCAGGAACAACTGAATCAGTGGGATGAGTTCGTTAAAAAATATGATGCCGACAAGGAAAACAACGATAAAGAAGTTTCTGATCTTGATAAAAGGCGTGCCTCGTTGCAGTCGCTGATTGAAAAAGAAAATATCAACCTGGGTAATGAGTCAAATCTATTTCATGCTTCCGAAAAAGAAATCGAGTCGGCTTGCCTGAAGAAGGGGATTTCCGCTGAGAGACTTTACGAATTGCTTGCAGAAAAAGACCGGATTGCCGAGATTGAGCGTGAAATCAGTGATTTTCAGAAAAAAGAAGCAACGGTTTCGGGCGAATATGCTGCAAGTCAAAAGAAAATCGACGGGAAGATTCGGCCAAACATCGAAGAAATGAAGCAGATTCAACGAGATGAACAGGAGCGTCACAGACGTGCCAAAGAATTTTTGCAGCAATCAGACAATTTGCTGAACAAGAACAGGGAATGTCGCCGAAAGGCCGAAAAAGTCTGGAAAAACAGCAAGGAAAAACTGGAACTTGCCGAGCGCAAACAGTCTTTGTATAACGTTCTCCGTGGTCAAAAGGGCATTGCTCCAGGTTTTTCGCGCTTTGTTCTGGCAAATTATTTCAGAAGCGTAATTGAAGTCGCAAACATTCACCTTGATAAGCTGACGGGCGGCAGATATAATCTGGTTTTGGATGACACAGCAAAGGCAAACTTAAAAAATATGGGCCTGGAACTTGACGTTTATGACGACAATGCCGGCGTAAACCGTCCGGTTCACACGCTTTCCGGCGGCGAAAGCTTTATTTTCTCTCTTTCGCTTGCCATGGCATTGGGAGAAGTCATTCAGGAAAGAAACGGCGGCATCAGCATTGAAGCAATGTTTATCGACGAAGGGTTCGGCACGCTTGACGATGAAAGACTGCAATCGGTTCTCAGTGCCTTGCAGTCTTTGGAAAACAATAATCGAATGATCGGCATTATCAGTCATGTTGACAAATTTAAAGAGCAAATTCCTGCTCAGATTCAGGTAACTTCAAAAGAAGGCATCAGCACGATTGGATATCAGACCGAATTCTAAAAAGAGCGAAGGCAGGTTTTTTTGAAAAATGCAGTATAAGACGCATCTGGCGGTATCATTGGCAGTCGGAATTCCTTTGATGTCTTGTGCCGGAGACTTAAATTTCCCGAATGCGATGGCCCTTTGCGCGGGGACTCTTTTGCCGGATATAGATCACCCCGGCTCCTATATGGGAAAGAGAATCAAGTTTATCAGCAAAGTAGCCAATAAGACGCTGGGACATCGCGGCGGCACGCATTCGCTTCTTTTTGCAGGATTGGTCTATGCATTTTTCGTATGGATCAGAAATCTTTATTTCGCTCAAGCTGCCTACTTTGTTCCTTTTTGGATTTTATGCGGGTATTTGATGCATTTGTCAGAGGACAGCTTTTCAAAAAACGGGGTCAACTGGCTTTGGCCACTGACGAAACACAAGGCAAAATCAGGTGGCAAGTTTGCATACTACAGTACTGGAAAGCTGAGCGAGGTCTTGATTTTTCTGGCAGCAGGATGCGTTGTTCTATTGGAATTGAAGCTGGCATATGACGGCAATTTGAAAAGTTTGACTCCGGGCAGAACGGGTGAATTTTTAAAGTATTCGATCGAATTTCTTAAACGTGTTCTATGTCTTAAAACATGAAGTTTCTTATGGACTTCTAGAACCATTTGAGCAATAATATTAACATAGAAAGGCCTTAACTTTACTAAGCTGGAGAGGGGAAAATCCATGTTGAGAGATTCTGAGATGCTAGTTGCTGCTGCACAAAAACTGAAAGACTATGAAATCAAGTCGACGCCTCAAAGACAGGTGATTTTGGCTTATTTGATGAAATCAAAGGTGCATCCTTCGATTGAGACGATTTATAAGTATCTCAAGAAGAACGACTTTAACGTCAGTTTGGCAACCGTCTACAATACTTTGCAATTATTTGAGCAAAAGAAACTTGTGATTGAGGTTGCGGTTGACAAAACGGGCCATATGAGATATGACTATTTTGACAATCCGCACTATCACATGATTTGCGTGAATTGCGGCAAAATTGAAGACGTTTTTGATGATGCGTATCGTCAATTTGAGAAGACGGCGGCCTTAGATACCGGCTATAAGGTTTTTGGCAGTCAGTATGAAGTTTTGGGCCTTTGCCCTGCGTGTCAGCGCAAGGAAGACAAAATAATCAATCCCAATTGATGAATCAAAGCTGATATGCTACAATTGGACTATTGATGCTTAAATCAATTAACTACAGGCGTTGAAGCAACGAAGTAGATCGTCAAGTCACTGGCAAAGAGAACTGATGGTGATGCTGAAAATCAGGGCAAACTTGATGGTTGAATTACATTGTGGAGTTTGAACGGTTCATCTCGATATCGATGACTAGAGTTGATTGCTGATTTTTGTAAAATCTAGCGATAATCTGGGTGGTAACGCGGAAAAATTTCGTCCCTGATGTCTGATGGCATCAGGGAATTTTTGTTTTAGGAGGAATTTCGATGACGAATATTATTGATGAATTGAAGTGGCGCGGGGCCGTTAATCAAGTTTCTGACGAAGAAAACCTGAGCAAACTTTTGGATGAAAAGTCTGTCGGAGTTTATTGCGGAACTGATCCGACGGGCGACAGTCTGCACGTTGGACATTTGATTCCTTTCATGATGCTCAAAAGGTTTCAGTTGGCAGGTCACCGTGCATTTATCTTGATTGGCGGGGGAACAGGATCAATTGGCGATCCGTCCGGACGTTCAACGGAACGGACATTGCAGACGATGGAACAGGTTCATCACAATGAGGAAGCCTTGACTTCACAAATGAAAAAGCTTTTTGGCGAGGACAATATCACGATTGTCAACAACCATGACTGGCTTTCAAAAATCAGTCTGCTTGACTTCTTGCGCGATTATGGCAAGTTGTTCAATATTAATACGATGTTAAACAAGGAAGTCGTTGCAAGTCGTCTTGAAGTCGGAATTTCATTTACTGAATTTACCTATCAGATTCTTCAAGCTGTTGATTTTCATCATTTGCTGTTGGAAAATGACGTTCAGCTTCAAATCGGCGGTGCCGATCAATGGGGCAACATCACAGCCGGGATCGATTTGATTCACAAGATGGAAGGGTCTGACACGCAGGCATTCGCATTAACGATTCCGCTGATGCTGAAAGCTGACGGAACCAAATTCGGAAAGTCTGCCGGCGGTGCGGTTTGGCTTGATCCTGAAAAGACAACGCCCTATGAATTTTATCAGTTCTGGCTCAATCAAGATGATCGTGATGTTGTCAAGTATCTCAAATACTTCACGTTCCTTGGCAAAGAAGAAATCGAAGAACTTGCCAAAAAAGTTGAAACGGAACCGGAAAAGCGAGAAGCACAGCGTCGTCTTGCTGAAGAAGTTACTGAATTCGTTCATGGAAAAGAAGCAGTTCATCAGGCTGAGCATATTTCCAAAGCTTTGTTCTCCGGTGAAGTCAAAGATTTGACTGCGGATGAAATTGAGCAGGGATTTAAAAACATGCCGACCGTTACAGTTAACAAGGAGCCGGAAAACATTGTCGAATGGCTTGTTGCGAGCGGCATTGAAAAATCAAAGCGTCAAGCGCGTGAAGACGTGACGAATGGTGCCATTTACATCAACGGCGATCGAATCAAGGATCTCGAATTCATGATCGATCCAAGCAAGCAATTTGATGGCAAGTTCGTAATCGCACGACGCGGCAAGAAACGCTATTTCTTGGGACGCGTAATTGATTAATATTTTTTAGAGTCAGGATTTAACCTGGCTCTTTTTTAATGAAAAAATGAAACAGCAAAAAAATTGGGAAAAATTCAAAAAAAATTATTTCGTATTATGATGATTTTTTAACAATGGTAAAAGCATAAAATAATGGTTGCTCATTTCAAAAACGAACTATTGACGATGTATAAAACATTAAATTCGTTTTTTGACTTAAAATAGAATTTAGATGCAAATAAAAAGATAAAAAGGGTGTTGACGATTAATAATAATCAGAGTATAGTAATCTATGTTGTTACGGCGCAAGTCGTTAACAAGTCATAAAAAAGTTTTTCAAAATTATTCTTGACATCAGCAAATAGTTTTGATAAAATAATAAAGTCGCTTGCGAGAGCGAGTGATGAATGTAGATCTTTGAAAACTGAACAAAGTTTCGATAAGCAAATGTGCAGGGCTTCTTGTT
>OFMB01000503.1_pt1 | contig 23256 bp, 23 predicted proteins | sample 1541111 | NCBI WGS metagenome assembly OFMB01 (sample SAMN04209241, study PRJEB22552) | human gut metagenome | biome: gut; material: feces | host: Homo sapiens | place: USA: Oklahoma
GACACGCCGAGCAGCCAATGCTTTTAACGATAAAATTCCTGATACAGCCGCCGCAGAATATCCAGCTTTCGGTCACTGAAAGCAGCACCGTGGCTGGTAGGTGCTGCAAACTCCTGCGCCAGATCGGTCAACAGCTGCACGCGGTTCTCGCTCATCTTTTGCAGCGGAAGGGTGCGGCTCTTTTCACCGTACAGCAGATAATCCAACGAAACATGAAGCGCTTCCGCCAGTGCTGCCGCGTTTTCCAGCGTTGGCACGGCAGTATCGTTTTCATACGAACCGATGGTCGAGGCTGATTTGCCAATTTTCTCGCCCAACTGCTTTTGCGACAGGTGTGCGTCCCTACGCAATTTACAGATGCGCTTGCCCATATCAAACATACCAAACGGCCCCCTTCCACTACCTTATAGTGTACCGTTTGACACACCGATATATCTGTTATATAATCAGGAAAATAACAGCAAATCTGCGATTTTAGGCAAGATACTTGACAACAAGGGGGTAAAAGATTATGTTTGCAGCAGATGCCCGCAAGCACACGCCGGGCAAAAATGCCGAAAAGGAGAACTTTTCCATGCGCATACTGGTTTGCGATGATGACGCGGCCTTTGCCGGTCAGCTGGCGGAAAAGATAGAGGCCATCGTAAAGCCGCAGATGCCGCGCTCCACGGTTGATTGCGCCACAGATGCAGCGCTGCTGCGTGCTTTGCCGCTGGCAAAATACGATCTGGCTTTTTTGGATATTGATATGGGCCCGCTGAACGGCGTTGATCTGGCCCGTCGCCTGCATGAGCTGCGCCCCGATATGCTGCTGATTTTTGTGACGAACTACGTCGAATACAGCCTGCAGGGGTACGAGGTGCAGGCGTTTCGCTATCTGCTGAAAGCCGAGATGCCGCAAAAGCTGGAGCGTTATGTGCAGCAAGCCCTTACCGCATACCGCAAGACCCGCGATACGGTTCGCATATTTTGCGATGGTGAGGATGTGGAGCTGCAGCCGCAGCAGATCTTGTACGCCGAGATGTCGGCCCGCAAGGTATGCCTGCACCTGCAGGGGGCCGAACGCGACCTGCTGTACACGACCGCTACCATGGCCGATTTGGCCGACCTGTTGGAAAACCACGGCTTTGTGCGCACACACAAAAGTATTTTGGTCAATATGGAGCACATCCGCGATCTGCAAAGCACGCGGCTGTATCTGCGCGACGGAACCGAGCTGCCGGTCAGCTCGCACACAGCCAGCGCCGTGCGGAAAATCTATACGCAGTGGAGGAGCGCGAAGAAATGGGTTATTGGTTAGGGATCACTTTCAGCTGCCTGGACGTGCTGTGCGTGGCCGTTTTTTGCGATGCGTTTCTTGAAAGAAAAACAAGAGGCTTACGCTTTGTAGTGGGGGCGCTGCTCTGCGGAGTATTGTCTTATATCGCTACGATTTTCGTTTCGCATATTTCGGAAGAATCGCCGATAACACTTTTAAAATTTGCCGCACTTATTACGGTTTACTTTGTTTTTGCATCACTGTTTTATTTAGGAAAGTTCTGGATGCGCCTACTGGTGGTTCTTTTGGCGTATGCAATTTTCACCTTGCTGGAATTTTGCGTTCTTTATTCTCTGCTGGCATTGCTTCATATTCGTTATGATGAATATGTGGCGAATATGAAGTTCTATCTTGCAAGCGCAGCTATAACATATAGTCTCAAATTCTTACTTTCTTCTGGAATCAAAAAGATTCACAAGCCGATGGTGGCAAGTTCCGGCAACATCAAATGGGCACCCCTGACGATTGGATTTCCACTTATTTCTCTGGTTGGTATATCAATTTGCTATTACTTATCCATGAACGGCAAAATAGCAGCCGCATTTGTACTTTTTTCAAGTGGAATTCTACTGGCAACCAATGCCGTGATTCTGATTTTGATAGATTTGACAGAAAAAAACAACCTCGCGCAGGAGCAGCAAAAAACGCTTAACGAGCAGCTGCGCTCCCAGCGTGCCAACATTGATGCCTTGAGCAGCGCCTACGCCACACAGCGCAAAATGACGCACGATTTTCGGCATCACATCGCAGCCCTTTCCGGGATGCTGCAGGGAGGCGAGACACAACAGGCACAGGACTATCTTGCCGCTTTGCAGGAGCAGCAGACTGAGCGTGCCCTGATGGTCAACACCCACAACTCGGTCATCGACGCCGTGCTGAACCAAAAGGGCTATGCCGCTCAGAAGCAGCATATCGATATTCAGTTTGAAGTCAACGACCTGTCGCCCTTGCAAATCGAACTGATTGACTGCACAGTCGTGCTGGGCAACCTGCTGGACAACGCCATCGAAGCCTGCCTAAAGCTGGAGGAAGCAAAGCGCCGCATTGAGGTCAGCGTTTTGCGGGACGAAGCCTACGCGGACGGCGATGCCAAGCTGTATGTCTCGATTATCAACACCAGCCTGCCGGTCCACATCGAAAAGGACTGTATTGCCACAACAAAGTTGGAACCGCATCTGCACGGCTTTGGTCTGCCCTGTGCCAAAGAGCTGCTGCGCCGCAACAACGCCTTTTACACGATGGATTATCATGACGGTGCGTTCCAATTCTGCTTTGAATGGCCCGATGTGGCCCGCAATTCTTGCGTTCACGCATGAGTTTCTGTCACTTGCGCAGGATTCTTTGCACTTTAGCCTGGTTTGCGGTAGGATAAGGGCGAAAGATGACAAGGAGATGCCGATGGAACAGATTGCAAAAGAGCTGACGCAATACTTTCTGGCGCACGGTCTTATCAAAGAGGACGACGCCGAGGTGTGCCAATACGCGCTGTACCGACATATTTCCCGCGCCGTGGGCCTGATTGCTCTGACACTGCTTGGTGGACTGATTACGGATTTCGGTTCGGCCTTTTGCTTTACCGTTTCGTTTCTTTTCCTCCGTGAGCGCACCGGCGGCTACCATGCCAAAACAGAATGGCAGTGCGCATTATACTCTGCCGCCATGATTTTTGCAACGATGTTCGCTTTGCCGATTTTTGCGGAAGAGCCCAACAATTATTGGGCAATTATGATTGCCTCCTCTGCCCTGATATGGGTTTCGTCACCTGCCGATAATAAGCAGATACACCTTTCCCGTGCGGAAAGCAAGGCGATGGCAAAGCGCGCACGTTTGCGGCTATTGCTTCTGGACGCTGTTTCGCTTGCCCTGTTGGGCGTCCATGGTCACCTTTTCGCCAGCTCCATTGCGTTGGCGGAACTATCGGTCGCAGTTTCCCTTATGATGGCCACAGCCGGTTTTGGCATACAATAAATCTTTATAAATCAGGAGGATTCCACCTATGAAGGAGGAATCCACCCATGAAAGAAACCATGAAGCAACATTTGCACGCAGCAGAACGGAAAACCATTCAAAGCATGATCCGCCGCGAATACAATGGTTGGCCGCCCCTAAGCGCTACGTTTTTTTACCAGCCCCACCGCCCCGAAAAGCCGCTGCCCAAACCGCAGGACAAAAAGTAAATCTCACGCTGCAGTTCTAAGCCCGTCGCATCTCAAATGCGGCGGGCTTTTTTATGCCTGCTTCTCGAAAAATTCACAAAAAGTTCAAATAATTAGAGAACATTTTCTGCGCTATTAGCCTTTAAGATGATGAACAAGGGAAAAACGAGCAGAAAAGAGGTGAGAGTGTGTCAAGTGCCGATCGACGCCAAGCCGAAATATTAGAACTGTTGTATATGCGCAATCGAAGCCGAGCAGTTCATCCTGCGGCAAGTTGATGAGTTCCGTGTAAAGGAACTGTTTCACGGACGCTTCATCCTGCATATCCGCTTGGGCGCGGACTCGGTCAATGATCGACCAGAATTTTTTCCATGTCACAGCCGGATTCACCAGATAAACAGCGGCGTGTGCGCGTGCAGCAACCGCGCCAGTGCATCATCCACGGCATCGGTGTACCCGCCCTCAGCCAAGCGCTGGGTACGCAGTTGGTTGAGGGCTGCTTTTGCCAGCCGATACTCTGCCGCCGACATCGTCAGCTTGCCGCCTGCGGGCAGATCGTTCACCCGCAAAATCAGCCTCCCCGTTTCTTCGGCGCTGCCGCCGCGGGCGCGTTGACCGTAGTAGACATCGCCCAGCGCCCGGAGTAGGATGCTTTTGTTGGCACGGTCGAGTTTCACTTTGCGTTCTGTCATTGTTTTTGCACCTCCTATCGCCAACATACCATAGAACCGCCGCAATAGCTATCTGCCATTTGAAAACAAACAGAAAACATTTACAGCACCTTTTCTTTGCGCCGGATTTTTACCGGCAGCTTGGGCATACGGTCTTTGGGTGCCTCTGCTCGGTTTCGCAGGTAGGCGGTAATATCCTGCAGTTCCATGCGGACGCTGGGGCGCTCACCCTTGGCCCGAAGCTGATCGGCGCGCGGCGACGGCGAGTTTGCAAAAGATTTGCTGCTGTCGGAGAAAGGCTCGGACGGACTGGCGTTCTCCGAGCCCAGAGGAAAATCCACGGTGGGTGTGTCCTTGTGGTTGGGGGCTGCATTTTCCAAATTCTGCTGCACGGCATCGACCAGTTCTGCCGTGCCGGTGTCCACGACATCCAACTGCAGTTTTTCAATAATGCGGTTTGCTTTGGACGCATCATCCTGCAAAATAGCAATCTCAATGTGGTCGGGATCCATCTTGTCGCGAATGGGGCAAAACAGCAGCCCATGTGCTTTGGCAGCGCGGGCAAAATCATGCATACGGTTTTTGTCTACCGTAAAAAATTTCAGCGGTTTCTGTTCTTTCAAAAGGCGGATAAGATGGGTTTTGCCGTGGATTTTTTTGCTGTCGTGCAGCACGGCTTGGGCAAAAATAAAGAAGTTTTTCGCAGCGGTGCCGGAGATGCGCAGGGCAAACTCTGCACCCTCCAGCGAGTAGCGGACAACCTGGTCTGCGGGTTCGGAGCCGTAATTCATCTGGCGTCACCTCCCTTTATTTTTGTGGGTTCGGACAATCTGCTGAACGAGTCCACACCGGGGATGAGGGCAAGACTGCGCCCGCAGTCCCAATTCATGTGAATCTGTCCGGCATCATCGATGAAATCAACGGTTCCCATAGAGCCGGGAGGCACGGCCATCTCATCTTCCATGCAACTAAGTTGCAGCCGGGTACCGGGCGGGTACTTACGGCGCAGGTGCTCGATGTAGTCTTTGTTGGGGTATTTCATGGGCATCTTTCCTTTCGAGATTATAGGGTCAAATCAATATTGGGGCGGCGGTCACGCGCACCTTCCTGTTCTTGTTTTTGCTGTTCAGCGCGGTCACGGCGGGCTTCGGTGAGGTGCTGCTGCACCTCGATTGAATGTTCTGCAATTTTTCGGCAGAGGCGTTCTTCTTGGCGAAGCTGCTTTAAGGCTGCGGTAATTTGTTGGATGCGCGAACTGTCCGGGTTTGCTTTGTACAGTGATTTTCTTTCTGCCGTGAGTTGGACAATTTCCCCCAGTTTGGCTTGGTGATAGGTTTCAAGCTGCGTCAGCGTATCTATGCTGTTGCGGGATAGGAATTCCATCTGCTGAATGCGCTGATCCAACTTGTAGGCATCCTGCCGCACGGCATAGCTGGAGCGGCGTGGCTTGCGAGGGAGGGCACCCAACTCGTACAGGTAACGGTAGTACAGCGCCCGCAGTCCTGTCAGCTTGCGGCGAGGCTTGTCGCCGTGCAGACGGCCATATTGGATACGCGGTGAGTTTTCCACGAAACAGCGGTCGAATTGTGGATAAAGCAACCGGTTTTGGATGACTTCCGGCGTATACCGCTTGCCCAGCGTTTTGAAGCGAACAAAGCGCTCCTTGCTGGGCGGGCGCAACACCGGGTATTTGCGGTTGAATTGAAGTTCGTATCCTTTATCCTGCAGTGCCGCAACAAACTGCCGCCATGTAAGGCTCTGCCGGATAGCATCGTCCACATCCTGCCGAATAGCCGTGCGCCATGTGGGCTGGTTGTTTTTCTCCGCCAGCCATTCGGCGTAGGGCTTTGCCACATGATTAGAGTTTTCGGTGTCGATGACCGACAGCTTATATTTTCGACAAAGTTCATCCGACACCGCCCGAATCTGTGTTACATAGCTTTTGCCGTTGCTGTGGTATTTTTTGCCGTCTATCCGGCTGACCGAGTTCCAGACAATATGCGAATGGATATGCCCGGTGTTCAGATGCGTGCCGATAACATATTCATACCGCCCGCCCAGCACACGGTCTGCAAGTTCTTGTGCAATCCGGTGCGCCAATTCCGGCGTAACCTCGTCTGCCGCAAAGCTCTGCACAAGGTGGTATCCCTGCACGCCGCCGGTCTTGTGCCAGCGTTCTTTTGTATGCCGCATATCCGCAAACGCAGATTCCAGTGTGCAGGCAAAGGCGGTTTCATAGCAGGACTGCTCGGTTTTACTGCGGTTGGCGGCATAGCCAATCGCATCTTCCAGCGATACCGCCGTGGTTTTTTCTTTGTTCATCACATACTTCACCGACTGGTCAAGGCGGCGCACAGGGATCACGGATGTGTAAGCCATATTTCATAGGGCCTCCTAGTAGTTTTCTTTTATCTCGCGCCAGACTTCCTTGGCGATGCGCGTCATCTCGTCCACGCTTTGCTGCCCCGCCACGCCCGTGCTGTTGGCACGGTGTGCAAGTTGGTTTGCGTTGTTGCACAAACTGGAAATTTGCCGCACAAGTTCCGCATGGTGTGTGCAGGGGCGCGGAAGGATTTCCTTGCCCAAGATAAGAGAGCGCAGGTATTCCTCGCGCGAGAATCCACTTGTTTTGACCTGTTCACAAAGATGGCGGTACTCGCGCTCGTTCAGCCGCAGCGGGATTATATGACTGCGTTTACGCACAATGGGGGTTTGGGGAACTCCCCAAAAGTGCGTTTGGATATCCAAACGCTATGCTTGCAAAACACGACACCCCGCAAAACGGTTCATGACACAAGGTCGTCACCCTCCGAAACGGCTTTCTTCAAACCGTCCAAGGTCGTCACAATGCGGTTGTATTTCTGCGCCAAACCGATCTGCGCGTTGGTGGTTGCATCCTGATTGCGGCTGCAGACCACCAGCATCGGGCAGCGCAGCAGCTTATCCCGCACAATGGCGGTATATTCGCTGCGTTCCACGGCATCTTCCAGCACCAAATACTGGCTGTCCTGCAATTTCGGGCATACCGGCAGGTAGCCCAGCAGGTACACCTCGCGGCAATAGTTGCGCAGGTGTTTGGATGTCGCACCCTCGCTGGCGCAGATAAAAGCCCAGGGTCGTTTCATATCGGTTCAATCCTTTCTCATTTCGGGAGTGAATCAGATTTGATTCACTTTTCGGTATTTCTTGCAAAATAGTGAATCAGAACTGATTCACTCGGCATTTTCATCGGCTGCAAGGGCAGTTTTCAGCCGTTCGGCGCTGCGTTGGAAGTAGGCGTCCGACATTTCGATGCCGACAGCCTCATAGCCTTCCTGCACAGCGGCCAGCACTGTGGTGCCTGCCCCGGCAAAGGGGTCAAGGATGCGCCCACCCGGCTCGCAGATCTGCACCACATCCCGCATGAGCTGCAAGGGCTTTTCGGTGACATGGATGCGGTTCTGGGGATTCGGGTAACGGAACACGCCCGGCAGACACCCAACATTTCTCTCAAGCGGCATTTTGCCGTTGGACCCCCACACAATGTACTCGGACTGCTGACGAAAGCGTCCTTTCTGCGGGCGGCTGGCGACTTTATCCCACACGGCTACACCGCGCCAGGTCCAGCCCGCCCACTGCAAAGCCAGCGTCATGGCGGGCAGCTGCCGCCAATCGATGAACAGGCAGACAGGCGCGCCGGGCTTGGCGATGCGGCGGGCATCCTGCAGCCATGCCGCCGTCCAGAACATCCAACTCAGCTGATCCATCTGGTCAGAGTCAAAGTCGGGCAGCGCCTTTTCCTTGCTCATGCTGCTGTACTTTTCGCTGGTGCTGCGGTTCTTGGTGGTCTGGCTGCTGCCGCCGCTGGCATAGGGCGGGTCGGTGATGATGGCATCGAAGCTGTTCGGCTCAAACTGGCGGAGTATCTGCAGGGAATCTCCGTGCAGGATCGACCAGCGGTCACCGCCGCAGTGTTCGGGCATCCGGAAATCAGGGTTGAGAATGTTGCGCGTTTCGGGAGTGTTCGTCAAAGGCATCCTTCTTTCTTATCGTTCAAAATCATGGGTACGGGGTTCTTTCGGGGGCGGTGTCCGGCTGGCCGTCTGCACAGAAACACGGTCATCTTCGAGTACAAAGCAGTCCTGCGTCCTGTTGTCGAGCTTAGTGCCGGGCAGGACAACGGCATTGCCGCGGCAGACTACATTGCCGGAGATTTCGCCATATACACGGGCACTGCCATCAATAGTCGGTGCGCACAGTGTCTGCTCATCCTGCCGAATCACGGCATAACCGCAGACACAGCTTTCGCCCGTGAGCAGCCCGCCGCAAATAGCCGCATCATCTTGTGCGATGGCATGGTCGGTCATCATGGCATTATTGCCGACATAGGCGCAGCCCTTTGCAACGGCGTGATCTGTAAGGACTGCGTCACCGCAGACAACTGCATTTTCACAGGCGATGGCATCCGCTGAAATCCATGCGTGACCGTCTTGGTCGAGGTTGTCGTAGCTTTCCACATAGCCGCCGAGCATTCCCGCAAGGACATCCTCGGTCAGATCCGCCACCGCGCGGATGCGGTGCAGGTTGGGGTTGTCGGGATGGGCGATGTCGGTGATCTCGTATTTCTTCATCTGGCATCACCCCGGTCACGCTTGGGCGCGGGTGTGGGCGACAGTTCGGTTTCCACATACTCGGAGACGATGTTAAGTGCTTCGGAGTAGCTTTGACTTGCCGTGACTCTGTCGCACATTTCCTTGGCCTTATCGCTCTGCCCGGCATTTTTCAGCAGCCGGGATGCGCGACCCATGATGGCAAAAATGTTGCCGTCCTGCCCAATCAGCTGCATCTTGGGCTTCTTCGGGCGGTTCAGCAGTTTGTTGAATTCGGTCATATCCGGCACATCGCGTTTCAGTTCAAAATCGTGATCCTGCCAGAAATGGACATACAGCTTGCCATCCCCAACATCGATTTCCCGCTGCTCGAAGCCCTCGCCCCAGCCGTCGCTGTACTGACCGGAAATGTAGTTGCAGAGGACGGTCTGCTCATCATCGAGCAGAGGTTCTTTCAGTTCCACGGTCAGACAGCCGCAGAGCTTGTTGCCATGCATCTCGACGGACGGGACAGCCGTGACGACTTTATTACGAACAGAATCGTCCTCGTGGTAATACTGCATGAGGTCGCCGCCAAAGTCGCGGGTATCGTTTTCGACGGCATCGCGGATGGCTGTCTCGTATTCCAGCAGTTCATGCCCGTCCTGCCGGTAGCCCTCGTACTCGTCGTAGAACTCGTCCTCATAGTCCGGTTCATTTGGGAAAAAGTCCGCAGTCAGCGGAGAATAAAATTTCATCTGCAAATCATGTCACCTCTTTCCGCCGCACAGGTCGTGGTCGATCTGCGCGGCATAGTAGTTTTCTATCGTCAGCGGCGCGTTGTAGAGCGCCGCCAGTAAGTATTGCTTGATGTTTCGGATGCAGGGCGGGTTGTCCTTGAGGCAATCCAGAACATACTGGATATGTTCTGCGTTCAGCTTGAGAAATCTGGATTTTACTACCTCTGCAGGCATATTTTCGCCAGCGATACGGATAGCAGCCCGTTTGGAACAAACCACATCCAGCATCAACTCCACCAGTTCATCCAATCGCATCGTATCCATCGGGTTATTCTGCGCCAAAATCGGATACTCGATATTTTTCAGCAGCAGGGCGCGGTACTCTGCCCGCTGTCCCGCCGCGCGGATAGGATTCGATACGTTATTTGTTTCTTCTTTATTTATTTCTTTAGTATTTAATTGTGCAGGATTTTCCTGTGCAGGCTTTTCCCGTTTAGGCTCTGCCTGTTTTGGTTGGGCACACTTAGGCTTTGCTTCTTCGGGACCCTGTTCCGGTGGCTGCGGCTGCTCTAAAACCGTGTACTCCATGCCGCGCATCTGACCGTTCTTGTCGCGGATGCGGCGGCGGATAATATAACCCGCTGCTTCTAACTCGCGCACGGTGGCACACACGCTGTCTACGCCCTCTTTGCAGATGGACGCCAACCCGCGCGTGGTATAATCCCAATCTTCGGGCAGGGACAGCATCAAAGATAAAAGCCCCTTCGCCTTGAGCGAAAGAGCCTTGTTGCGCAGATGATGGTTGGACATAATGGTATAATTTTGCGTCTTTTGTACACGGAACACAGCCATAACGATTTACCTCCTGTTTACGCCCTATAAGTGGGCGAACGATTTCTAACTTTCATGTTGATTTCTCTCTATCGGCAAGCCGCCGCGCGGTGGGCGGCAGTTCTTGCCATCAGGTTGTTTTTTGCCATATCAGCGTAATCTCCATTCTCGATGTCGGGCGGCAGGTCATGCACGGTGTAGCGGTCAGCGTAGATTTTCCGGATACCGACACTTGCCATGCGCCCTTTGGCATCGTTGTCCAGCCGCAGTTCTATCGTGGTGATCTCCGGGTGCTGCCGCAGGAATTCCTGTAACGCCAAAGGCTCTTTGCCGGAGGACGAGACCCCGCCCAGCGACAGGCGATATTTGTCCGCAGCGTCGCCGCAGAGCGTCATCTCGGCCATGGCATCTATGGCGGCTTCAAACACCGCCACGGTAGTGCCGGGCTGCATTGGCGGGATGCAGAATCCGTACTGTTTCTGACTGCCGGGAGCCTCCCTCTTGAACGGTTTCCCATAGTCATAAATACCGCGCAGAGCCGCATATTTCGGCACGCCCTGTGGGTCTTTTCCCAAGAAAACACAGTTGTGATATTCTGCACTTTCGTACAGAATTTTTCTCTCAATACAGTAGCGAATCGTGGGCAGCGAGATGCCGCGCCCCAGCAGATACCGCGTTACGCGGTCATTGGTGGGTGCTTTTCGGGGGAGTTTAAACTGTGGGCGCTCGCGCTCCACCGCTTCATGCTGCACGGGGATGTACATCGGGCTTTCTTCACATAACAGCTGCACCGCCTCCACAAACGGTACACCTTCTACATAAATCAAATATTTCAGCGCCGACTTGCCGCCAATGTCGCGGCTTTTCCAGTGCCAGACACTGGATTCGCCGTTTATCTTGAAGCTGTCATGCTCCGCAAGCTGGTACTCGCCCCGTGCGCTGCTTTTCACCAGCGAATTGGGGCGGTACCTCCGCAGGAACTCGATTGCCGTCATCCGGTTGGCGGCATCAATTTGTTCTTTACAGACGCGCGGCAATTACACAATGTAAGCGGCAAGGTCGCTCATATGTTCAACATTTTCCCACGGAAAATCCTCGCGTCCGAAGTGACCGCCCGCCGCCGTGCGGTTGTAAATGGGGTTCAGCAGGTTCAACTGCTTGATGATGCCCGCAGGGGTCAGGTCATACGCCTTGCGCACAGCGGCCGACAGGCAATCATCCTCGCAGGGGCCACCTGTGCCAAACGTATTCACATCCACCATGACAGGCTCTTTCTCCCCGATGGCGTAGGCCAGCGTGACCTGACAGCGCTGGGCAAAGCCTGCCGCGACGATATTTTTGGCAATAAACCGCGCCATGTACGCGCCGCTGCGGTCTACCTTGGTGGCATCCTTGCCGCTGAACGCACCGCCGCCGTGGGGTGCAAAGGTGCCGTAGCTGTCCACCATGAGCTTGCGCCCGGTCAAGCCGGTATCAGCATCCGGGCCGCCCTGCACAAACTTACCGCTGGGGTTCAGGATGATTTCCGCGTCGTCGGCGGGCATACCGTCAAAGGCCAGCGGGAACACATACTCGTCCAGCAGATCCGCCAGCTTGTCAATATCGGTATCCTCTTTGTGCTGAACCGACACGACCACCGTGGTGATGCGCACGGGCGTGTCGCCGTTGTATTCCATCGTGACCTGCACCTTGCCATCCGGGCCGATGTCGGGGATAACGCCGGTCATGCGGGAGATTTCCAGCAGCGTTACAAGGCGCTGGGCGGCAACCACAGGCATCGGCAGGTATTCGGGCGTTTCGTTGCAGGCGTAGCCGACCATAACGCCCTGATCGCCCGCGCCGAGGGTGTCCTCGTCCTCTCCCTCAGCCAGTTCGGGTTCCACCGCGCCCGCAATGTCGGGGCTTTGGTCGTGGATGTAGCAGTCGATCTGATAGCCCTTCGGGTCATAGCCGACATCCCGCAGGGTGTCGCGGACGATGTTGAACACGTCGGGCTTGGCCGAGGTCGTGATTTCGCCCGACACAATAATGTGACCGTGGGTTACCATTACCTCACAGGCCACGCGGCTGGCGGGATCATGCTGCAGACAGGCATCCAGCACGCTGTCGGCAATAAGGTCGCACAGCTTGTCGGGATGCCCGCGCATGACGGATTCTGCGGTGTAAAAGCGGGGATGCTCGTTTTCTTTCATGGTTTCGGTATTTTTGAAAATGTCGTTCATAGGTTCTTCTCCTTGCTTGTTGGATGATTTCGGACAAAGAAAAAAGCCCGCAGGCGGGCTGCGGGCTAGGATAGTGATATTCATATCAGCGCTCCGGGGATTCTTTTGTTTTGGGCGGCGGAGCCATAACACGGGCGTATTCTTCCGGCGTGGTGTGTTCCACGCACAGTGTCTTGCCCAGCAGGAAAAACAGCTGCGGGTCGTGGTACAGTTCCTCGTAGCGCTTCATCTGCTGCGGGGTAAGGTCAGTAAAATCGTTGCTGGTCAGCCCGCAGACGAAAAACGTGCCATGGATGATGTCATAGTCGCCCAGCATACGGTTCAGCGGCAGGTTTTCTGCAATGCCGTTGTCATTGCAGACGATACAGGCGCTATCCCGCCAAGGGTACACGGCCTCGATGGTGCCGCCGACAACTGCCTGCTCGGCTTCAAGGGTGTGTTCAATGTCGGCTTCACGGGGGTATTTTCCGGGTTCAACAATCAGAACTTTCATCGGAATCCTCCTCATCAGAAGTTTCTTTCAGCGCATTTTTCTGCTTAACGGTCAGCAGGACGATACCTGTCGCAGACGCAAGGGAAACGACCACGATAGCCAGCAGCGGGAAACCATCTCCTGTCTGCGGGAGGGTCTGCACCTTATGAGGCGTAGGTGCAGGTGCAGGCGCAGGGGTTGCAGCGGGCGTCGGCTGTGGTGTGGGAACAGGCGTGGGCGCGGGGGGTTCTTCGCGGGGCGTGGCTTCGTCTATCATCTGAATTAACCGCTTGTCGGCGCGTGTCCATTCGGCATCCGCATTTTCGCGGACGAAAAGAGAAATCCCGTCATCAACGGTTTCCAACTTGAACTGCACCGAGTTTGCAATTTCAAAGCCAGCCGGGGCTGCATCTTCGGTCAGGGTGTAGATGTACTCCTTGTTGCCATCCGACAGCTTGATAAATTCATCCGAGATGGGAACACGATGCGTTTTGTAGTCGGTTGTCCAAGTGTCGACGACCTCATCATTCGCATCGCGGATCGTCAGCGTAGCGCCCGGCAGCAGATTGCCTGCAATGTCCGTTTTATCTATGTCAAGTACAGGTGCGTCCTGCATAATGACGGTGGCATCGTCGAGTTTTACCCAATCACCGTCGGATTTCACATGTACCTCATTGACCTGCTCTGTACCGTTCTGCACTAGCTTGAACACGATGCTTTCGGCTTCGGCATAGCCGTCCGGGGCACGAGTTTCGGTCAGGGTGTATTCTTTTTCCAGCTCCAGACCTCGCACGGTGTGCGGCGTTTTTGTGGAAGTCCAGCCCTCCACCAGATTGCCGTCAGTATCACGGATTTCCAGCTTTGCACCGGGCAGTTCCTTGCCGTTAGTGATGTCCTGCTTGGAAATGTCTACACTGGTGCGCAGGTTGGTGTTTGTACCGTTCACGACCTGCCACGCGATTTGTTGACCCACATAGGTGAACTCTACATCCACCGGGGTACTGTCCAGTAGGTAACCCGCAGGGGCGGTGATTTCCACAATGCGGTATCTGCCGCTGTTGCCGGAGTCGGGATAGCTTTCAGAACGGATGGGAATGTCCACATCAAACCAAGTAAAGCCGCTGGCATTGGTGGCGCTGCCGGTAGCCAGCTTTGCACCGGCATCCACCAGTTTCGTTCCATCTGCGGAATAAATGTCATCCACGGTGTAGAGTTCATACACCGCACCGGGCAGATAGGTCAGCGCCTCGCGATCCTGCTTGTAAATGTCTACACCGATTTTGCTGACTTTATCACCGGGCTTTTCGGGAACAGGCAGCACACGCGCATTTTCAAACACGAGCGTCTGCCCGTTCTTGTGGGCATCCGAGGCGTCCTTGACATTCACAATGCTGTACGAACATTCCTTGTCGCCGTCCTGCTCGTGGCTGACAATAGTTTTTGCCAGCACAATGTCATTTTTCTGGTTGTCCCAGCCAAATTCCACAGTGTAGCTCTGCTGGGTCAGCACAAAACCATACGGTGCTTGAACCTCGGTAATGGTGTACTTGCCCAGCGGCAGGGTCACGGTAACTTCGCCTTTGGTGCCATCATGGCTGACCGTGAGGAAATCGTAGGTTGCCTGCGCGCGGGTGGGGCTGAACCGGACTTTGTCCACCTGCCCTTCCGCGCCAGTAGTAACAGTAGCGACAAGATCGCCGGATTTGTACCAGTAAGTGCCTTGGCGGTCTGGTGTGGCAATGTCGGCTGCAGCGTGAATTTCGTACACCGCGCCTGCGAGGTTGTCCTGCGTGTAGATGAACTGTCCATCTTGGTAGTCGGTCAGCACATTGCCCAGCTTACGAATGGTAAGCTGACCGAGTGTTACGTGATTACAATATTTCTCGGTAACGATGTACTCATCCATGTCGTTGGTAGCATTGCCCACGACCTGCCAAACACGGTCGGACTTGATTTCAAACTCCACCGAGTAGGCAGAATCGTTGAAATAACCTTCCGGGCCTTGCAGTTCTTCAATGAGATAGCGTCCCAGCGGCAGTTTTTCCGGTGTTTTCATAAGACCGTCTGCATCGGTGTAGAACACATCCGTTTTCTTGGTGGCGCTGCCGCTGGCTGGGTCAATCATGGAAATGCGGGTTTTGCGGTCTTTCTCATCCAGCCGATACAGCGCAAAGGCTGTGTTTGCAATTTTGACCGCCTTGCCAGTTTCGGTGTCGGTCTTGATGAGCTGCAAATAGCCCTCCAGTTCCTCGTCCAGCACATTAAAGGTCATATAATTGTTACTGGCAATGGTTGCACTGCCCGCCGGAACCGTAAATCTGCTCTGCGGGCTGTTGGCGTCCACTGTCACGATGAACGGGTCGCACTGGAACACATCCTTGGGGATGGTGGTTTCCACAACAAGGTATTGCCCATAGGGCAAGCCTTCAACGCGGAAAACGCCCTCATCGTTGGTGAACATTTCTCCCAGCCTATATTCCGCGAGCTGATCCGTGGGCATCCAGCCGTTACCCCTGCCGTTGGCGTAGTCGCCGTCTGCGGTCAAGGTCGCGTTATAGGCATTGACCGTGTCGGTGTCGTCCTCGAACATATTGGCAATGGCTTGCCCCTCGGCGGTGAAATCGTACTTGAGCGTCAAATTATCGTAGTTGTCCTTGCGGTAGGCGTCCAAAATGCTTTGTGCATTGTAGCTGCCATCCGGATTTTGTTTGAACTGCGCGGCCTTGCTCAGTTTGGAAATGCGGTAAACGGTAAAGCCCGCACCCTCCAGCTTCAGTGCCGGGCTTGGCTGACCGGTGGTGGAGACCAGCTTATTCAGTGAGAAACCAGATTTAATGACTTCATCTTGGCTCTCCTGCTCGGCGTGGATGTGGTAGGTCGATTCATCTGCATAGGACAGGGTTTTGTAATGGTTGACCTCATCGCAGAGGTAGCCCTTGGCATAAGACAGATAGTAGCCGTCCCACGCCTTGCTGCCGTTCAGCTTGCGGCTTTCGGAAACAGCGGAATACTGGTTTTTGTAGATGTAGTCGGTGTACTCGCCGCCCTTGGTGGCAAGGCTGCTGTATTTCCCGGTGCGTTCCAATTTTTTGTTCAAAAGCGGATACTTTCCGGTAATATACAGCTTTCCGTTTCCGTCAATCGGCAGAACAAGCCCTGTGGCACGCTCGACCAGATAGTAGCGGCCCATGTACAGGTTGGCAAACGCCAGCTTGCCGTCCCTGATTTGGGCGGAGGCCACAAGTCGGTCTTTCTGCAAAATGGGCAGGTAATCGGTATCCCAGCCGCCGTTGGTAAGGACAGTGGTGTGCCAAGTGGGCGTACCGTTGGCATCGGTGATTTTTGAATAATCTACGATGCCCGAAACACCGTCCAGGTGTTCAATCGTGTCAGCGGCGTACAGATCGTACACAGCACCTTCCAGCGTAGTATCTCCGTTGCTGCCCGCAGCCAGATACCGCGCGGCGTCCAAGTCCACTTTTGTCAGCAGAATATTGCCGAGAACACGGTCATTCTGCATCTTGTCGGCATTGGCGTGCATGGTGTAGGAATTTTCGTTGTTGGCAATGCCCGTGGGGTCTGTGGCGTAGGTCTTATCTGCATTGCGGCTGCCAAAGGTGATAGTGACGATGCCCTCGCCGGTGTCGATGAGCGTGCCGCCGCTGTTGGCCGTAGTAATGTCGGCGTTATAATCGGCGTTGCCCAGCCAAATCGTCTGACCGTCCTGCGCTTTGGTAATTTCAAAGGCATACGCCCGCTTGCCCAGCACAGAGCCTGCCGTGCCGGGTTTGGTTACATCCGTCCAATCGCCGTAGTACAAACTGGGAGCACGACTTTCCACAATGACGAACTTGCCCTCATTGCGCTGGGTGTAATAGATATTGTCAGAACCATTGGCATAATTGCTGTGGTTGATGACCTTGTAAGTGCCGTTGCTCTGGCGTTCAACCTTATATTGGTTATACCCACCATTGGGGATATAGCACTGCCGAACGGTGTCCCACTCAAAAATCTTAAACTCGGCATTGCCCTTGATGCGCTGCTTGGTTTCGCTGTCGATTTTGTCGATGCTGACTTTTACCGACCACTCATCGTTTTTCATTGGGTAATCGTTCGAACTGTTGGCAGGAACGGTAATGGTCTGGTGGCTGCCCAGCGCGCCGGGCGTGGAATCAAAGCCATGAGGGATGGTGACCTCGTCATAGCTGAATTTCAGGCTATCGAAGTATCCGTGTACCGCCGACAGCGCTGCTTCGATTTCTCCATTGACCTGACTTTCACAGGCGCTCTGCGCAGCAGATTGTGCCGCAGATGCCTGTGCGTCTGCATCCTGCTCACTGTTGGCGGTTACGCTGCCGCTTTGGGATGCCGACTTGCTGACGCTGTAATGTACCGTCCATGTAGCGGAGGCATCGCCGCCATTGAGGTGGTAGCTATCGTCCTGCGTGTGACCGCCTGTGGTCACCGACTGGTTGCCTGCCGGGGTAATCGTCCAGCTGCCGCCGTTGATGTTGGCGGGGATGCCATCCAGAATCGGGGCAATGTCGATGCCTGCACCGTCCACCTTCTCCAGCGTTTCCAACTGGATTTTGTCCGTGTTGATGCTATACGAAAAATCCAGCGTTTCGGTGCGCTCATAGCTGGCACTCCACGGTTTGTCCACAGGCTGCCCCTCCGGGGTAAGTTCTGGGATCTCGTTATCTCCGCCCAGCGTGACCGGGGTGTAATCCAAAATGACAAACCGCTGCCACGCGGCGTTGCTGGGGACATACAACGTGCCAATGTACACCGTTTCTGCATCGTCGTCTGCATAGACTGCTGTGCCGTTCACAATCTCACCGGCAAGGCTGTCCGGAAACTGCTCTGCCTGCCACGCAAGGCGGTCAAGATAGGCGTTGTTGTCGGTGGCATCCTCGGCCGCGCAAGTAGAAACCGCGGACGGTGCGCCGCTGTTGAAGCCCTGTGCCCACATGGTTGCCTGATCCGCTGTCCAGCCTTTACCAAAGAACTCGGCCAATACCCAGACACTGCCTGCCGAGGAATAATTGGCTACCGGCGGATACTTGTTGGCGTAAGTCGCACCGGGACCCCATGCCCATTTGCCGCTATCGGCGCATAGGGCGGGCTGTCCGCCAAGGTAGTTCATCCAGCCGACACTGGTGTAGACACATTGCGTGACCTGCAAACCTGCGTAAGCTGCAACACCTGCGTCCGCCGAGCAGGTGGCAGGTTGTGCCTCTTGTGCAAAACGATCCTGCAGGATGCCAGGGAACGGCGCAGAATCGTCGAGCGTGACATGGAGCGCTTTTGTCAGGCTCTTTTCCGAGTCTGTATAGGCAAAGTATTCTTTTCGAGACATTGGGTTTCTCCTTATCTGACCTCGTCAGTGCGGGGCCGTGGTTGATTGCTGGGATACAGCGACTTGTCGTGCCGCCACGCTTTGTCACCGGGCAGGTTCTTCAGCAGGTGCATTCGCACATTCTTATACTCCGGGCCGATCAGCCCCAGCCGCAGCAGAAAGGTGCGGAAGGTGAACGCCGGATTATCCCCGATGGGCGTTTTCCGGAACTGCGTGTACTTCTGGTTGATGCCCTGCGCCGAGATTGCCATAGCCAGAATGATGTTTGCTTTCGCTTCACCCGCATGGAGCGTGGAGTTGAACAACCGCCATTCGATTGTACCGTGATAGAATACAGAATGCATATTGCAAGCCCTGTACCGTGACGAATGGTAGCGATAATCACTCCCATCCCTCCCTTGATACCAGCGGTCTTTCAGTTGATCCATACTCGCGCCGCTGGGCAGCTTGCGGATTTCTTCCAGAATTGGTTCATCCACCGCCTGACAGTAGCTGTCGATGCGGGCAGGGTTGACTTTGAGTGCTGCAAATAGAATGTCCTCTTTTGAGTACATAATGGACAGCACATTTTTGAGGCTCTGCGGCGTGTGCTTGCTTGCATCCACGTGGACATGCATTCCGCAGCTGTCGTTTACGATACCACCTGCGCGGCGTAAGGAACGGACAACCTCCTGCAGCTTTTCCATCTCGCCGTATTCGAGTTTCGGAGAGTTCAATTCGACCTTGTAGGTCTCCCCAATAAGAACAGCCCGCCTACGGCATTCGGGATGGATGCTGCCGTCCCGGACGATTTTCCACTCTTTACCGTCCAAATCTTTGACGCGGTAAGCATCATAGCCACCGCCGGAATGCTCGGCACGGGTGCCAAATAAGTCTGCCAGCGTTTGGGCTGCCGTGGCGCGGTTTATCCCGGTCAGTTCAATTTCACAGCCAAAATACTGGTCACGGAAATCAAGGGGCAAGCGCCTCACCCCGTAGTTCCGCGTCCATCTTGGCAATGCGCCGCCCGATGGTTTCCACCACATGGACCGTCACGCCGTTGCCTGCCTGCTTGTAGGCTTGGTTATCGCTCTGGATGGCAAGCACCGTGTCGATGCGGTCATCTGCCCAGCCCTGCAGCCGCAGACATTCGCGCGGTGTCAGGCGGCGGATGCGCCCCTCGCACAGAACACCGTGACGGTCTTTTGTGGTAAGTGTATGCATGGGTGCGCCGGGCTTGCCGGTGCGTTCGGTGTTGCGGGCGAGGTCGGACTTGATGGGATTTTTGACCGGGCGGACTTCAACAGTACCTTGTCGGCAGCCCGTTGTAAGTGTATGCGCAATCTCTTTGCCGACCCGCCCGCGCCGACTGTTGACTGTGGCGTAACTCAGGTCGATGCTGTCACCGACCTGTGCCATCTGGTAGCCGGTCTTGGTGGCGCACTTGATCGGCACTCCCACCTCATACAGCCCGGTTTTGCCACCGAAGCCACCCGGATTGGCAGCCAGCGTACAGCTTAATCCTTCGGGGGAGTAGACGCGCTCCCCTTGGTGGCCGCCGTGGGTTTGAATAAGAGAACTTCCTGCTGTTTCTGTGAAAGGAAATACTTTTCCTCTACATCGCTCATCAAGATATCCGACAATGTACACGCGGTTTCTTGACTGGGGGACGCCGAAATCTTTGCTGTTAAGACATTGCCATTCCACGTCATACCCCAGTCGGTCCAGCGTGTTGAGGATTGTCGCAAATGTCCGCCCTCCGTCATGAGACAGCAATCCGACCACGTTTTCAAAAAGCAAATACGGAGGCTTCCGGGCTTCAGCCAGTCGGGCCAACTCAAAGAACAGAGTGCCTCGCGGATCTCCGAATCCTCGGCGTGCTCCCGCGATACTGAACGCTTGGCACGGAAAACCGCCGCAGATAAGTTGAAAATCTGGCATGGTGCTGGGGTCGGCTTTTCGGGCATCTTCAATGAACCACTCTCCCTTCGTGTCAAACAGGGCGTTATAACTGCGGTTGGCGTATTTGTCGATTTCGCAGTGCCCCACGCATTCAAAGCCACCGGCACGGGTCAGTCCTTCGCGGAAACCGCCGATGCCGGAGAACATATCCACGAACTTGATCAAGGGCACAACACCCGATGGGGATGTTTGCCGCATCTGCGAAGGTGCTTAATAGGCGCTCCTCATCAAAAACAAAAGCAGCCCGTCACAGGCTGCACCAAACAAGATTTTTTTACCGTTCACTATGTATCAACCTCCTTTTTGCCTTCTGCTTTTCTACCTATTATTAAAACATTGGAATCACCCCCTACAGTGAATTCAGGTAATTGAGCGCAGAGTCTGGTATTACATCCTTTGGCGACTGACTTGGAATCGCTGCAGCTAAATTAACCGCCTGCAATTCCTCCCGCACCACCTTGCGGATGCTTTTCTCCAGCCTATCCGTCTGTTCTGCCGCAAGGATGCTCTGCACCAGAAACTCTTTGCGTTTGGCAGGTGGTATCTGCTGCAGCAACGCCCATGCGCGACGATGTTGCGGGTCGTTGAGGTTCGGTCGGAAAACATACTGTGGGCTTTTCATTCCTCGCTTTTACGGCGCGACACGGCGGTCAACGCGCGCTCGAATCCGACAGCATTCACCTTATCGTCCAGTAGAAAAATCGTCTTACAAAGCGCGTCTTTGGGGCTGAGGTGGCGGCTCACCACCGATGCGCCGCCGCCCAGCAGCACGGCGGGGATGGCGTGCAAATCGAATCCCGCTTCCATCGTGGCAGAGAGCAGATGCTCTGTGTACTTGCGCCCCTGCCGGTTCACAATGTCGCGCACCGTATCGCTGACCGTGCAGGGCTGACCTGCCAGCATATTTTCGATTTGGGCATCTGTCAGGGACAGCCCGGTTTCGCGCCGCACCTGTTCCCGAATATCATCCACGCAGCGGATCATGCCGAGCTCCAAGCTGTGCGCAGTGTCAGCCGCAGGGATAGCGTTGTCGATGCGCATGAGGTCCACCGTCCAGCCGCCCAAGTCCATGAGGAGCATTGATGGCTCGTCCTGCAACAGCCCGGTTTCGGTCATAAGGGCGGCGTAGCCTTGGGGGAAGATGGCAACTTCTTCGATAGTGATGCTGTACTCCACACCCTCGAACTTGTAGTTCACAGGCTGGTTGCTTCGCAGCAGATAATCTTTGAACTTGGGTTTGTCGCGTCCGAAACTGGTCAGCGGCAGACCCGCAGCAATGCGCACCGAGCATTCGGGCGGCAAGCCGCGCTGCCGGATTTCTTTTGCAATGGCTGCCAGCGTCAGCAGGTAGTAGTTGTCGTTTACGGTCTTGTCCCGCTGGATAGGCTGCCTTCCGGAGCCACAAACAAAAAAGCACCCGCCAAACTCTAAGAGTCCTTGGCGGGTGTAGGGTTCGTGTTCTCCGTAACTGGTAAGCCCAGCCGGGAACGAGCAGTGGGCTGTTTTGATGGCGTAGTAGCCGTGGTCGATGCCGATAATGATGCTCATAGTGGAAATCCTCCTTATTATAATAGGTATAAAATGGAAAACTTGAAAACAAACTGAAAACTGCCGGAAAAAATAAAAAATCCCCGCAGCCAACGAGAAATCAGCTGCGAGGAAATTGAAAACATTCTGAAAATAGCAGGATTTATTCTGTTTTTTCTCAAAAAAATTGCCCTCTCCCCTGCCGCAATTCAGAATTTTGCGGGAAGATGAGGCAATAAAAATGTCCAACAGTCTGAAAGCTGCTGGACACCTTTATAAAAAGCAACTCGAAAATTAGCTGTCGAAACCGCCGATTTTCAACGATACAGCAAAGAAAAAAGCCTGTGACATCTTTTTTGTCACAGGCTTTTGGTGGGAGCTGGTGGATTCGAACCACCGAAGCATTAAGCAGCAGATTTACAGTCTGTCCCCATTGGCCACTCGGGAAAGCTCCCATATTTTGTTTTGCGTCTGCCGTGTCACCCGGCGACGTATGTTATTATAGCAAAGGTGTTCCCAAATTGCAAGCCTTTTTTTGAATTTTTTTGAGATTTTTTCAAAAAAGTTTATTCTGCTCGCAGCATCGTGCAAAAACTATACTTGACATCCTTTTGCGGTTAGCGTACATTTATATATAGTAGAATATGTAAGCAACGGGAGGTTTTTACAATGGCGATTCGTGTTGGTATCCTGACTTCCGGCGGCGACTGCCCCGGCCTGAACGCTACCCTGCGCGGCGTGGCCAAAGCGTTGTACCACCGCATGGGCGATAAGGTCGAGATCGTCGGCATCATGAACGGCTACGACGGCCTGATCAACGGCAACTTCCGGGAGATGTCCCCGGACGAGTTCTCCGGTATTCTGACCGTGGGCGGCACCATTCTGGGCACCAAGCGCACCCCGTTCAAAAAAATGCGTGTGGTCGAGGAGGACAAGGTGGACAAGGTTGCCGCGATGAAGAAAAACTACCGCGCCGCCAAACTGGACTGCCTGCTCTGCCTGGGCGGCAACGGCACCCACAAGACCGCGAACCTGCTCAGCCAGGAGGGCCTGAACATCATCGGTCTGCCCAAGACCATCGACAACGACATCTACGGCACCGACGTGACGTTTGGCTTCCACACTGCTGTGGACATCGCCACCGAGGTCATTGACCGCATCCACACTACCGCGGGCAGCCACAGCCGCGTCATGTGCATTGAGATCATGGGCAACAAAGCCGGCTGGCTGACGCTGTACTCCGGCATTGCGGGCGGCGCGGACATCATCCTGCTGCCGGAGCTGCCCTACGACATCAAGAAGGTCGCCGCTGCTGTCGAGAACCGCGCCAAGGCGGGCAAGAACTTCTCGATTTTGGCCGTGGCCGAGGGTGCCTTCTCCACCGAGGAGGCCAAGATGAAGCGCAAGGAGTGGACCGCCAAGCGCGCCGAGGCCGGTTACACCACCGCCAC
>OFMB01000504.1_pt1 | contig 23253 bp, 16 predicted proteins | sample 1541111 | NCBI WGS metagenome assembly OFMB01 (sample SAMN04209241, study PRJEB22552) | human gut metagenome | biome: gut; material: feces | host: Homo sapiens | place: USA: Oklahoma
TGCCGCGTATCGAGATACGCAAAGGAGCAAAAGGCTCACTATATGCGTGATATGACACAACGCATTTTGAGTAAGATTGCGTGCAGTGGCTGTGCCGCGAGGGACGCAGTGTATGTCGATACTCAAGCCCCTCGCGGGGCAGTCAATGTGCGTGATATTACTCAAAATAAAAAGGTTTGCCTTGCTTGGCGGATTCATATATTCCTTCGAGTATCTGCGTTACAACGAGTGCCTGCTCCGGCTTGGTGCTGACCTCGGTGTCGTTGATGATAGCCTCGATAAAGGCGCGGGCTTCAAGCTCGGAGGGGTCGTCGGTCGCGCCCTCGAAGAATGCGGCTCCGCCGGCCTCAAAGTTCGGAGTCTCGATGCACTGGCGACCGTACTTGACATAGTTCAAGTGAAGTCCGCCGCGCATATCCGCGCCCGCCTTGTCGCCGCAGAGATATGTGACGGCCTCGTTGGGGTCGGCAATATTGAGAGCCCAGCTCGCTTCGACGGAGATAGTCGCGCCGTTTTCCATGGTGACAAAACCGAAGGCCGAATCCTCGACGGTGTACTGCGCGGGATCCCATTCGCCCCATGCGTTGCCGGAGCGCTTCTGATCCCCGAGCTTTTTGTAGACGTTGCCGACTACCATCTTGGGCTTGTAGTTGTTCATCATCCAAAGGGTGAGGTCGAGCGCGTGGGTGCCGATATCGATAAGCGGACCGCCGCCCTGCTCGTACTCGTTGAGGAAAACGCCCCAGGTCGGAACCGCTCTGCGGCGCAGTGCGATGGCGCGGCCGTAATAGATATCGCCGAGGTCGCCGTTGTCGCACGCCTCCTTGAGATAGAGCGAATCAGCTCTCCAGCGCTGCTGATAACCGATAGTCAGCTTCTTGCCGGTGCGCTGCGCGGTCTCGTACATCTTCTTTGCCTCGGCATAGGTCTTTGCCATGGGCTTTTCGCACATAACGTGCTTGCCCGCCTCGAGCGCATCCACCGTTATAAACGAATGCGAGCGGTTGGGGGTACAGACATGGACGCTCTCTATGCTCTCATCCTCGAGCAGCTCTCTGTAATCGGTATAGACCTTTGCGCCCTCGACGCCGAACTCCTTTGCGGCCTTTACCGCTCTCTCCTCGATGATATCGCAGAAAGCGACCATCTCGGCCTCTTCGATTTTTTTAAGTGCGGGCATATGCTTGCCGTTGGCGATGCCGCCGCAGCCGATAATGCCTATTCTTACCTTTCTTTCCATATTGCCTCTCCTGTCCTTTATTCCGTATATTTAAGGTATATTAATATATCCCTTCTTTATCAGTTTAATTATAAACAATTGGATAAATAGTTCAAGGATAACCGCCGATTCTTTCGCCGCGAGAATGACGAAATTTCAGCCGCATATTTGGGCAAAGTACACAAAAGACAAAAAACACTTTCCGGTAAAATGTCGCACGGGACTAAACTCTTAACAAAAACAATTTTGATTATTAAGACTCTGTTCACAGGGACTTAACAAAACTCGGGTATCATATAGTTGCACACAAGGGCAGGGAGCCGCACCCTGCAGTGTGCGGTGCCTGAGTTCGTCAGGCATCACCCCTCCTCAAACCAGATGCTAAAAGTTGCATCGAACCCCTCATTACGAAAGGGCGCTCGCCGAAAGGCGGGCGTCTTTTCGTTTTTATTTTTCATAAATTTTGCCTTGCGCATAAAGCTCGGCGGCACGGTCAAAAATAGGAATGAAAAAACACCGTGACACCGCACGCGGAGAAACGAGGCAGATATGATAGACAATTCATTCAACAAAAAGAGCTTTTTAAAATCAAAAGGAATATACGTCCTCGCGGCGCTGTGCATTCTTGCGGCGGGCGCGGGAGTCTGGGGCGCCGTGCACGTATCCAAAGCGCCGAGCAAGGTCGACACCTCCGAGCAGTCCTCAAGGCAATACAATATAGACTATCTCGTCCCGTCGGAGACGCCGACGCAGGCGAACAACCCCGTAAAGAACGTCCCCGACGACAGAACCACCGCCCCCGCACAGACGACAAAGGAGGACGACGGCAAAAATACGCCCTACACCGGCAGCTATGCCCTGCCGATGGGCACGGACATCCGCAAGGATTACAGCGCGGACGAGATGGTGAAGAACAAGACTACGAACGACTGGAGAGTTCACAACGGCATAGATTTCGGCGGCGCAAAGGGCAACGACGTTATCGCCATACAAAACGGGCGCGTCACCAAAGTCTATTCCGACCCGCTCTGGGGCAACGTGGTTGAGATAGACCACGGAAAGGGGCTTGTGGCGCGGTACTGCGGGCTTGCGGACAAAAATCTGCCCAAGGAGGGCGACGAGGTGGAGCAGTTTGACTGCATAGGCACTTTGGGCATCGTCCCCGTCGAGGCGGCGGACGGGACACACCTGCACTTCACCGTGGCCGTAAACGGCAAGACGGCAGACCCGCTCGAGGTGATGAACAAATTGGGCTCGGGCGACAGCCAAAAGACGAAAGCGGATTCGGGCGAATGAGTGCCCGACGCAATCAGCGGCAGCGGGGCGCCGCAGCCGCCGACTCTATAATTAACAGCAATTCAAAAATCGGCATTATTCTTATGCTCATTCTGCCGGGTCTGCGAATAAACGCAGATCCGGTTTGTCTATTCTAACTCAAAAATACATATAAAAATTATCTCATTTACTCATTGATTTTTGGTCATATTAGTTATATAATAGTCACACCTAAGATATATTTCACTCGCACAGAGTAGAGAAAGGATTGAAACGAGTCATGAGTAAGAAAATCAAGGCTTTGCTCGCCGTTGTGCTCTGCGCGGCGATGCTTATAGCCGCGGCGTCGCCCGCTTTTGCGGCAGTCGACGACAACGGTGTTCTGCGCTTCAACAAGGACGGAAAGCTCAAGATAATGCAGATTTCCGACACGCAGGATATCGACATACCGAGAGAAGCCATGATAATGTTCATGGAAAAAGCTCTCGACGCAGAGAAGCCCGACCTCGTCGTATTTACAGGCGACCAGATAGCGGGCGGCAAAATCAAGACCGCAGAGGGAGTCTATGCCGGAATAAAGACAATACTCAAGCCCGTTACGGACAGAGGTATCCCCTTCACCTTCGTTTTCGGCAACCACGATACCGATGAGGGCTGCCCCGTCAGCCGCGACGAGCAGCTTGCCTATTATCAGACGCTCCCCGGCTGCCTCGCTTATGACGCAGACCCCGAGCTTTACGGCAGCGGCACGCACAACCTGCCCATCTACGCCTCCAAGGGAAACGACATAAAGTTCAACCTTTGGCTCTTTGATTCGAACGACTATGACAGAGAAAACGGCGGCTACGACTATGTCCATCAGGATCAGATAGACTGGTATGTAAAAACCAGCGAGGAGCTTGAGAAAAAGGCGGGTCATCCCGTTCCCTCCATCGCGTTCCAGCATATTATAGTTCCCGAGGTTGCGGAGCTCCTCGTTGACTCCCCGTTCAAGGGCGAGACCGCGATAACCAAGAAGCTCAACGGACAGAACAAGCTCCTCATGCTCAAGCCCGGCAAAACCACCGGCACGATGCTTGAGTTCCCCTGCCCGTCGAACACCAATTCCGGCCAGTTTGCGGCATGGAAATCGCGCGGCGACGTCATTGCGGCGTCCTTCGGCCACGACCACATCAACAACTTCATCGGCAACGTTGACGGAATAGACCTTATCATGTGCCCCGGCATCACCTTCGAGTCCTACGGCAGATACATATCGAGAGCCGTTCGTATCTTCGAGCTTGACGAGAACGATCCGTGGAGCTACAACACCCACCTCTACAAGTACACCGACGCTTTCGGCTGGGGTCTTTACAGCTGGTACATCGGCGCGAAGTACGGCAAGTCGCCCGCCATGTGGATTCCGATAATCCTCACCGCAGTGCTCGGCGTTGCAGCCGGAGTCGGCACTATCGTTCTGATGAACAACATCATCATCGGTGCAACGGTTACGGCGGGAGTTATAGCGCTGATTTATTTCATAACGCATTCTCAGCAATAACGCCGGATAGATAATATAATAAAGCAGTCCCCCGCGGAACGAATCTGCGGGGGATTTTTTCATCGCGGTTCTGCGCGTCTTAAAATTTCTTTGGTGCAAATACACAAATTGAATTGTGTATTTTTGTAAATTGCAACAAAAATGTATAATATTCTCGTAAGATATTATAATGTTGGCAATTTGTGTTAGCATTGTGTTGCGATAAGTTCTCAGCTAAAACTTTTATAAAAAATATCATTTCTGCACAGGAGGAGATTCCGATGGTTTAGTTTAGGGAGGCAAAACATATAGAACACATAATTAGAACACATAATATAATAACACAGAAGGAGACTCAGTGTTATGAAAAGATTGATAAGCTTAGTTCTTTGCCTCGTCCTTATGCTGTCCCTCGCCGCCTGCGGCTCGAACAAAATGCGCTCCGATTACATATTGAATTTCGACACAGGCGACTCCTACGCCTTTACAAGCAAATATCCGGATTTTCATGTATTTCGCGGCGACATAAAGCTCAAAAGTAAATACGGGGATGTTTCGATAACCCTTTGCTATTACAACGACTTGGGATTCAACATAACATACTCCCTCAAAACGACAACGGCTCAAGCCGATGAAATCGAGGCAATGGCAAACGACGAAAATCACAGCCTGTATGCCAAAGTTACTCTCGGCAAAAAGGAATTGCCTATAGACAGCTACGCGTATTTTATTCGTGAGAAGAGAGCTCCTTATCCTTATCCCAATCCCAACGGCGGTCCCGTCACATTTGACCTTAACTCAAGCTACAGCTACACCAAAAGGGTAAAGGCGGACAAAATACACTTTGAGTTTCTTGATGTTTCAACGGATATTCCGCTCTCCACAGTCAAGGGAGAACCCATTGACTCCGAGCGCGGTCAGGAATACTTAGAGCAGATGACCTCGCCGCATATGTCAACGCTACCGTGGAAATAAGCGACTCTCTGCCGAAAATATAAACCGAATAGATAATATAATAAAGCTGTCCCCCGCGGAGCGAATCTGCGGGGGATTTTTCTGCATTGTAACTCTGTGTGCTGTATAAATTCTTTGTTGCAAATACACAAATCGAATTGTGCTTTTTTGTAATTTGTAACAAAACATATGATGTTTATTTAAAATAATTAAACCAACTGCTTTTTAGGTTACTATATTCCTGTAACACATTCCAATTTTTTATTTGATATGGGTTATAGTAATTGGAAAGGAGGCTTTTATTACTTTTTATATAAATTTGCACTTGATTCAAATTTAACGCTCAGCTAAAGGTGGTTTTATTATGAAAAAACAGTCCGCCGTCAAGATAGTCCTTTATATACTCTACATTCTGAGCGGTGCATATACCGCTTTCGGTATTTTCAAATATTCATACCCACCCACCGTGGTTCGCGAAGCCGTGGCAGGCTTTCTCAGCAAGCTCGGCGTGGATATCGGGGTTACCGGCTCCGAAATAATATACCACTTCTTTTGTCTTGCCTTTGCTGCCGTTTCAGTGATTACATTCTTTTTTCTACTCAGAAAAGGATCCGAAACAAAAGAAATGTTTATCTCGGGCGCGGTCGTGCTGCTGTTTATGGTGCTGTATTTATTGGGTTATCTTATAACAAGCAAATATATGCGCATCTTCGAGTTTATAGGATATGTAATTTCATATCTCACTTTCGCCGTAATCTGCGGGAGAAAGGTATTTAAAAGAAGCGATAAATAAATCCAAATATTAAACGCGCCGCCGCAGACATTCTCTGCGAGGGCGCTTTTTTCATCGCGGTTCTGCGCGTCTCAAAATTTCTTTGGTGCAAATACACAAATTGAATTGTGTATTTTTGTAATTTGCAACAAAAATGTATAATGTTCTTGTAAGATATTATAATGTTGGCAATTTGTGTTAGCATTGTGTTGCGATAAGTTCTCAGCTAAAACTTTTATAAAAAATATCATTTCTGCAAAGGAGGAGATTCCGACGGCTTAGTTTACGGAAGCAAAACATATAGAACGCATGATATCGCTAAAAGCTATATTTATCACGGAACGGTTTATGACAAAAACAACACAGGAGGTACAGCCGCCTGACGGCTGAATGCAATTATGGATGCATTAGATGCGGTACTTTTGATTGTAATTTTTCTGTTTTGCGAATGGCTGGATTTTGAACTTTCGGGACTTCTTGACGGCTTTAATCCTCATCTCGCTTTGGCTGCTCTCATCTTCGCAAGTGTCGTAATGATACTCAAAAAGCTGAGTCCCCTGCTCAAGCAGACAAAAGATAATCCTTCCGAAAAAAGCAAAACAAACGACAACACGGAAAACGATAATAAACCCGAAGAAAAGTAAACATAAATAGTGCAACGCCGCCGCAGAGAATATCTGCGGCGGCGTTGTTGTTTGTAATGTTATTTTATTTCGCCTTTTCAAGCTCGCTTGCGGGGATTATTGCACCCTCGCCGGCGTTGAAGCGAATCGTGACAGTGTCGTTTCTGTTGAGGATAACGGCGGTTGTCGACTTGGAAGCGGCTATCGAATAATAGACGTCGCCGCCCTCGAGCTTGATATAATAATATGTCTCGCCCGAGATGACCTGGGTGCGGATATCGGCTATCTTGCCGTTGACGGTCTGCACCTTCGGCTCGGAGCCGCCCTGTGCGTCGGGATTATCCGCAGGGTCAACTACCTGGTTCGCGTCGATATCGACATTGATACCGTTCGCCTTGAGCTGGGCGACATACTTTGCAAGGCACTCGGCAAGGGTCTTGCCGTAGACCTTTATCTTCGTATACTGCTTGACGTTGATGAGCGCGTAGCTCTGAATGATCTGAGAACCGTCGTCTCTGACGTCCTTGAGAGCCATGAAGTAGGTCGGCTCGCCGTCGATATTGAGCAGCAGCGGGAACGTTGCCGTGTAGCCTGCCGCCTTTATCTCATCAAGACCCTCTGCGGAAGCCTGCGCCGACTGCTCCTTTGCGCCCGCGACCGAATAATAGACGGCCTCTTTGGTGCGCTGGTTTATCATAATAAAGCCGGTTATCGACTGGTCGTTGGTGACGGAGGTAACGCCCGTGTACATATAGACATCGTCATTCTGGGCAATGTAGCTGTAATCCTCAGTGGTGACGTAGACATCCTCCTGGCCGAGAATCGAGTTCCAGAAGCCCTTCTGATATCTGCCGTAGTAATTGTACTGCTCGACGAGAAGGTCGGAGTCATAGACTCTGTCGATCCACTGATACTTGGCATCGCTCTTGACCGTCTCTATCGGCACATATTCGCACTTGCCGTCAATTGCGTTAACGATAACGATTCCCTTGACGTCGGTTCCGCCGAACAGGCCGATGGTCTTATCGACTCTCGCGCAGATCCAATAGGGATTGCCCTCATCGTCGATTTCAAACGAGCTCGAGCCGAACATATAGGTCGGATACTGCATTCTCAGGTGACGCTTGAGAAGTCTGCCGAAGTGCTCGGCGGGAGAATACTTGATACCCGAGTCAAGCTCCTTGAGGGTGGTCACTTCGTTCGCCATGTCTATAATGATATAGCCGGGCAGACCCTCGGTGCGGTTTGTGAGCCACTTGATGATATTGGAATACTGGAGCGGAACGACCCTAACGGGCGTGCCCTTGTAGTTTATCTGCGTGTAGAGCGGATAGACCGAGAACTGCGAGACATAGCCCTTTTCCGCCAGCTTACCGAGCGCTCTGGGCGCAAGAGTGGCCGCGACGCCCTCGTCAAGCTTCGGGATGTTGCTGAAGGACTCCGCGTCCTGCTTGTCTATCTCATCGGCGAAGTTGCTGTCGGTGCGGACATCGATTATCCTGCTGTAAGCCGAGGCTCTGAAGAACGGGCACGAGACGAGATAGCCTATGCCCACCGTAAGCGCGATAACGCCGACAATAACGCCGGGGACTATCAGCTGACGCTTGAAATACGGCATATATTCGGGTCTTTTGAACACGTTCGTGAACAGCGCCGAAAACAGCGCATAGGACGCGACGATTATCGCAAGAAAACCGTAGAACTCATATGCCTTGAAGTTGAGGGGCGGCAGCATTATATAAAATGCAATGGCCGCAGTTACCAGCGAGCAAAGCACGCTCAAAACTATCTTGAGCGCCGCTTTATCGGGAGGTATAACTATCTCCTTGGGGCCGCCTTTTTTTGAAAAATCCACTTTAATGGGATCCATTGATTCATCTCCTTTTAATAAAAGTGTTACATTGAATCATTATACAGTATTATTGACATAAATACAAGAACTATTTTCACTCATTCCGTCTTTTTGCATAAATCGACAATATTATTCCCTTTGGCTTTGACTTTAACCGAAGTAAATGGTATTATTAGGTTAATCTTTGTCCGATTTTTTCAAGAGGAGGAAATCACAATGTACCCTGATTTTTTTGACAGCGCCAAGCTCGTCGCACAGTATGACCCGGAAGTGGCGGATGCCATGGATCTCGAGCTCGGCAGGCAGAGACGCAACATCGAGCTTATCGCCTCGGAGAACTTTGTCTCCCCCGCCGTTATGGCGGCAATGGGCAGCGTGCTGACCAACAAATACGCCGAGGGTTATCCCGGCAAGCGTTATTACGGCGGCTGCGAATTCGTTGACATCGTTGAAAATCTCGCTATCGAGCGCGCAAAAAAGCTCTTCGGCGCGGACTGCGCCAACGTTCAGCCGCACTCGGGCGCGCAGGCTAACATGGCCGCTTATTCCGCGCTCATAAATCCCGGCGACACTGTCATGGGCATGAGCCTCGCCCACGGCGGACATCTGACCCACGGCTCGCCCGTCAACGCGAGCGGCAAGCTCTACAAGTTCGTGCCCTACGGCGTAAACGACGACGGCTACATCGACTATGACGAGCTTGAAAAGACCGCCAAGGAGGTCTGCCCGAAGCTTATCGTCGCGGGCGCATCCGCTTATCCGCGTGTTATCGACTTCGAGCGCATCGGCGCTATAGCAAAATCGGTCGGCGCATATTTCATGGTAGACATGGCTCACATCGCGGGACTCGTCGCGGCGGGACTTCATCCCTCGCCCGTGCCCTATGCCGACGTTGTCACAACAACCACGCACAAGACCCTCAGAGGTCCCCGCGGCGGACTCATCCTCTCCAAGGCTGAGCTCGGCGCAGCTATAAACAAGGCTATTTTCCCCGGCAACCAAGGCGGTCCGCTCATGCACGTTATCGCGGGTAAGGCCGTCTGCTTCGGCGAAGCTCTCAAGCCCGAGTTCAAGGACTATCAGCAGAGACTTCTCAACAACTCCAAGGCTCTTGCAGAGTCTCTGGCAAAGCGCGGAGTCAACCTCGTCTCCGGCGGCACCGACAACCACCTCATGCTCCTCGACCTGCGCTCGCTCGGCGTAACGGGCAAGGATCTCGAGAAGAGACTCGACGAAGTCAACATCACGGCGAACAAGAACGCCATACCCAACGACCCCGAGACCCCGTTTGTCACAAGCGGTCTGCGCCTCGGAACGGCGGCCGCCACGACAAGAGGTCTTGACGAGAGCGACATGGACAAAATCGCAGAGTTCGTCTACCTCGCGGCAACGGACTTCGAAAACAGCGCGGACGCTATCCGCGCGGGAGTCGCCGCAATTTGCGCAGCGCATCCGCTCTACGAATAAAAAAAACGAACACACAAGAACGGCGCGACAGCAAAAGTCGCGCCGTTTTGCTTTTATGAGAATATCAGGATATGTTCCCGACATCGGTTGATAAATTGGAATTTGCATCGCAGTTTCAATCATGGCTCGACAAAGCCGAGACGAGGGGTTATTGCACGGATTTACCCGCTTTGCCCCGGTCATTTAAAATTTCAATGCTCTTTTGTGGGGTGCGCTGACCTCGACGCGCCGCTGCCGCAACAGCAGCACTATGTTTAATTGCAAAAATTTGCCTTTCCCCCGCCGCCTATGACCCCTAACGTTTTATTTATCTACCGTTTCGCATTTTCTTTTTATCGAAAAGTTTTCTAAAAACGCAAAAGGCCTCCCGCTTAGGGGAGGTCTTTCACTATAGATATAAGGGTTGATGAAATCAGTTTTCACCGTCGCCGTTTATGGTCGATATCTCGGGGGTTATCTCCTCGAGGACATCAAGGACTATCTTTACAGTATCAAGCGATGTGAAAATCGTCACTCCGTTTTGAACGGCGCAGCGGCGTATCTCAACGCCGTCCTCAAAGTGGACGCCGGAGAGAATGGCGCGCGTGTTGATAACATAGCTGACGTAGCCCGCTCTTATGGAGTCGAGGATTTCCGTGCTGCCCTCGCTGAGCTTGCCGCGCACGCGGGTGCGTATGCCGTGCTTCTTGAGGAACGCCGCAGTTCCGGCGGTCGCCTCTATATTGAAGCCGAGGTGATAGAAGCGCTTGACGAGCGGCAGAGCCTCTTCCTTGTCTTCGTCGGCAAGGGTGACTATTACCGTACCGTATTCTTTCATCTTGACTCCGGACGCCTGAAGAGCCTTGTAGAGCGCACGGTTCAGGCGCTTGTCGTAGCCTATCGCTTCGCCGGTCGATTTCATCTCGGGCGAGAGATATGCGTCCATGCCGGTCAGCTTCTCGAACGAGAAGGCGGGCGCTTTGACATACCAGCGTTTGCCGTCGGGCAGGCGCATATCCGTTATACCCTGCTCGCGCAGGCTCTGACCGAGCATAACCTTTGTCGCTATGCGGACAAGGTTGCAGTCGGTGGACTTCGAAAGGAACGGCACGCTTCTCGATGCGCGGGGATTGACCTCGATAACATAGACGTTGTCGTCGCCGTCAACTATAAACTGTATATTGAACAGTCCGACTATGCCTATGCCGAGACCGAGCTTCGTGGTGTATTCGGCTATCGTGTCTCTGACCTTCTGCGAGATTGAGAAAGGCGGATATACGCTCGTGCTGTCGCCCGAGTGGACGCCGGTACGCTCGACGAGCTCCATTATGCCGGGGATAAACACCTCGGTGCCGTCGCAGATGGCGTCTATCTCGACCTCTTTGCCCATGACGTATTTGTCAATAAGCACGGGCTTATCCTCATCGACATCAACGGCGTTTCTGAGATACTTTCTGAGCATCTCCTCGTTCGCCACTATCTCCATAGCCCTGCCGCCGAGAACGAAGCTCGGGCGCACGAGGACGGGGTAGACGATACGGGCGGCAACAGCCGCGCCTGTTTCGATATCCGTGACCGCCTCGCCCTTCGGATTCGGAATGCCGAGGGATTTTATAACCGCGTCAAACGCGTCTCTGTTCTCCGCGCGCTCTATAGCGTCGCAGTCCGTGCCGATTATCTTCACTCCGCGCTTTGCAAGCGAAGCGGCAAGGTTGACGGCGGTCTGACCGCCGAGAGTGGCTATAACGCCCTCCGGCTTTTCGAGGTTGACTATATTCATGACATCCTCTGTCGTCAGGGGCTCGAAATAGAGCTTGTCGGCAGTGGTGTAGTCTGTAGAAACCGTCTCGGGGTTATTGTTGATAACTATCGCCTCATAGCCGAGCTCGCGGATAGCGTGGACGGCGTGGACGGTAGAATAGTCGAACTCAACGCCCTGCCCTATTCGAATGGGGCCCGAGCCCAAAACGATTATCTTCTTTTTATCCGATACTACGGACTCGTTCTCGCTCGCGTAGGTCGAGTAGAAATAGGGCACATAGCTGTCAAACTCGCTCGCGCAGGTGTCGATCATCTTATAGGTCGGGAAGATATTCTCATTGCATCTGCGCTCATATATCTCGTCCTCGCTTCTTTTCCAAAGCTCGGCTATATATGAGTCGGAGAAGCCGAGACGCTTCGCCTCGCGCAGAAGAATGTCGGAGTCAGGATTCCCCTCCATCTCCTTCTCGAAATCGACTATCTTCTTTATCTTGTCGAGGAAGAACATATCTATATGCGTTATATCGCAGATAATCGACGGGTCAACGCCCATCCACATCAGCTGGGATATTGCATATATTCGGTCGTCAGTGCCCTCTTTTATATATTCGAGCAGCTCGTCAATGCTCATCCTCGACGAGTCGAACTTCTCCATATGCAGGTGGTTCTTACCCTCTTCGAGCGAGCGTATCGCCTTGAGCAGGCTCTCCTCGAAGCTACGTCCGACGCTCATGACCTCGCCCGTCGCCTTCATCTGGGTCGAAAGCGTGTTGTGCGCGGCGGGGAACTTGTCAAACGGGAAGCGCGGCATCTTGGTCACGACATAGTCGAGCGAGGGCTCGAAGCTGGCCGGGGTATTGGCAAGCTGTATCTCATGCAGGTTCATACCTACCGCTATCTTCGCCGAGACGCGCGCTATCGGATATCCGCTCGCCTTTGAAGCGAGGGCGGAGGAGCGCGAAACTCTCGGGTTTACTTCTATGACATAGTAGCGGAATGAATGCGGGTCGAGCGCAAACTGGACGTTGCAGCCTCCCTTTACGCCGAGAGCGCGGATAATCTTTAATGCCGAATCCCTGAGCATATGATATTCCTTGTTGGTCAGCGTCTGACTGGGCGCGACAACTACCGAGTCGCCGGTGTGTATGCCGACGGGGTCAAGGTTTTCCATATTACAGACGGTGATAGCGGTGTCGTTGGCGTCGCGTATCACCTCGTATTCTATCTCTTTGTAGCCCTTTATGCTCTTTTCGACGAGCACCTGATGCACGGGCGAGAGCGCAAGGGCGTTCTTCATCATGTCGCGCATCTCGTCGGGGTCGTAGGCGAAGCCGCCGCCCGTGCCGCCGAGGGTGAATGCGGGGCGCAGGATAACGGGATAGCCTATCTTCTCCGCCGCCTCAAGTCCCTCTTCTATGCTGTAGGTTATCTGCGAGGGAACAATCGGCTCGCCTATGCTCTCGCACAGCTCCTTGAACAGCTCTCTGTCCTCTGCGCGCTCTATGCTGTCCGCGTCGGTGCCGAGCAGCTCTATTTCGCACTCCTTGAGCACGCCTTTTTTGGCGAGCTGCATGGCGAGGTTCAGTCCCGTCTGACCGCCGATGCCGGGGACTATCGCGTCCGGGCGCTCATAGCGACAGATACGCGCGAGATATTCGAGCGTCAACGGCTCCATATAGACCTTATCGGCTATTGTGGTGTCTGTCATTATCGTAGCGGGGTTCGAGTTCGCAAGCACGACCTCGTAGCCCTCCTCACGCAGGGCGAGGCACGCCTGAGTTCCCGCATAGTCGAATTCGGCCGCCTGACCGATGACTATCGGGCCCGAGCCGATAACGAGCACCTTTTTTATATCAGTTCTCTTAGGCACGTCCCTTCACCTCCTTCATACAGTCGATAAACTGACCGAACAGATAGCTGCTGTCCTGCGGACCGGGGGCGCTTTCGGGATGATACTGCACGCTGAACACAAGATCCTTCTCGCATCTGACTCCCTCAACGGTGTTGTCGAGAAGGTTTATGTGCGTAATTTCGAGTCCCGTGCCCTCGACCGACTTCGGGTCAACGGCGTAGCTGTGGTTCTGCGAGGTTATCTCTATCTTATTCGTGTCGAGGTTCATAACCGGGTGGTTTCCGCCGCGGTGACCGAACTTGAGCTTATATGTCTTTGCGCCGTAGGCGAGGGATATCATCTGATGTCCGAGGCAGATGCCGAATATCGGATATTTGCCGCGCAGCGCCTTTACCGTCTCTATGACCGGGGTCACGTCCTCGGGGTCACCGGGACCGTTCGAGAGGAACACTCCGTCGGGCTTCATGAACTCTATCTCCTCGGCCGGCGTGTCATAGGGCACAACGACGACGTTGCAGCCGAATTTATTTAAGCTGCGCACGATATTGAGCTTCATGCCGCAGTCTATGGCTACGACGTTAAACTGCGGGTTCGAGGTGCGCGAATACCAGCGCTTTTTGCAGCTGACGCGGCTGACCGCATCGTGGGCGACCGCAGTATTTTTGATTATCTCAACCGCGACCTCCGCCGGAATATCGGGCGAGGTTATGAGCACGCGGCGCGAGCCCAGGTCGCGTATGCTGCGCGTGAGCTTTCTCGTGTCAACGCCGGAGATGCCGGGAATCCCGTTCTCCTCCAGCAGCTCGGAGAGCGTCTTTGTGTATCTGAAGTTTGAGGGCATATCGTTGTAGTCATACACGATAAGACCGCCGAGGCTCGGGTTTTTGCACTCAAAATCATCGTCGGTTATTCCGTAATTTCCTATAAGCGGATATGTCATAACGACCATCTGATCAGTATACGACGGGTCGGAGACTATCTCCTGATAGCCGACCATGGAGGTGTTGAAAACTATTTCGCACACTCTGTCGGTATAGCTGCCGAAGCCGTATCCGTAGTACTCGCTGCCGTCCTCAAGGACGATCTTGCGGTCTATGAGTCTCATTTAAAAATACACTCCTTGATTTATCAGATAGAGCTTTTAAGTCTTTCGAGCACATCTCTGTAGCCGCCGAGAACATCGCCGAGGTCGCGGCGGAATCTGTCCTTGTCGAGCTTTTTGTTTGTCTCCATATCCCAGAGGCGGCAGGAATCGGGGGATATCTCGTCACACAGGACAAGTCCCTCGTCGGTGCGGCCGAACTCGAGCTTGAAGTCGACAAGGCGCACGCCGCCCTTTGCAAACAGCTCAACCATAAGCTCGTTTATGCGCTTGGACATGGCTCTGAGCTCATCGAGCTCCTCCTGAGTGGCAAGGCCTATGGCAGTTATCTGGCTGTCGTTTATCATCGGATCGCCGAGCTCGTCGCTCTTGTAGCTGAATTCAACGACCGTATTCTTCAGGGGCGAGCCCTCCGGTACGCCGTATTTCTTTGAAAAGCTTCCCGCTGCGATGTTTCTGACTATGACCTCGACCATGACGATCTCCGCTTTTTTTGCGAGAACCGTGGTTTCATCTATGACTTTGATAAGGTGAGTTTTGACTCCGTTTTTCATGAGGTAATCGAAGATGATGTTGGAGATCGCCGCATTGAGTTTTCCTTTTCCGGGCAGATCCTCCTTCTTTACGCCGTTTCCGGCCGTGGCGGTGTCCTTGTACTTGATTATGCAGGTACCGGGCTCCTCCGAGCTGTAAACGATCTTGCTCTTTCCTTCATACAACTTTTCCATATCGCAGTTTCCTTTCACTCTTCTTGTTTTTATTTATTCCGCTGGGAGAGCTTGCCCTCAAAGCGGTCTTTGGTGATAACATCCGGGATAGGGGTCGGATAGACTCCGTTGAAGCACGCGCTGCAGAAGTTCTCGCTGCCTATCAGATTTTTAAGCTCCGACTCCGGCAGATATCCGAGGGAATCCGCGCCGATTATGTCGGCAATCTCCTCCACCGAGTGGTGGCAGGCGATAAGATTTTCGCGCGAGTCAACGTCAGTGCCGTAGTAGCACGGATGCATGAACGGCGGCGAGGAGATGCGCATATGCACCTCTTTTGCCCCCGCTTCGCGCAGGAGATTGACTATCTGGCGGCTCGTCGTGCCGCGCACTATCGAGTCGTCGATGAGCACTATTCTCTTACCCTTTACGGATTCGCTTATCGCGCTGAGCTTTATTCTCACCTGATCGATTCTCTTGTCCTGACCGGGCGAGATGAAAGTTCTGCCGATATATTTGTTTTTTATGAAGCCCATTCCGTAGGGTATTCCCGACGCCTCGGCATAGCCCAGAGCGGCATCTATTCCCGAATCGGGGACGCCCATGACGACATCCGCGTCGACGGGATGGGTCCTTGAGAGTATCGCGCCGGCGTTTTTGCGCGCCGCGTGAACCGACACGCCATCAATGACGGAATCCGGTCTTGCAAAATAGATATACTCAAAAATGCATGAGCGCCTCGGCTTTTCGCCGCAGTGATCCCTGTTCGAGCGCACGCCGTTTTCGTCGAAGATGAGTATCTCGCCGGGCAGTATGTCGCGCTCGAATTTTGCGCCGACGGCGGAAAGCGCACAGCTCTCGGACGCGACGACATATGTGCCGTCGAGCGTCTTGCCGTAGCACAGCGGGCGGAACCCGTAGGGGTCGCGCGCCGCGAGCAGCTTTGCGGCGGACATAAGCACGAGGGAATATGCGCCCTCAAGCCTGTTCATCGCACTGCTCAGCGCATTTTCTATAGAGGGACTTTTAAGACGCGCCTGCGTGACGATATAGGCGATTATCTCGGTGTCGCTCGTCGTGTGGAAGATAGCGCCGCCGAGCTCAAGCTCGCTGCGCAGTTCATAGGCGTTGCTGAGGTTTCCGTTGTGGGCAAGAGCCATCTTGCCCTTCTGATGGTTGACCTCGATGGGCTGGCAGTTCGCTCTGCTGTTGCCGCCGGTCGTACCGTAGCGCGCATGGGCAACAGCCATCCTGCCCTGCGGGAACTTCATCAGGTCGTCGCGCGAGAAGACTTCGTTGACAAGTCCGATATCCTTGCGCGAAGCGAACACTCCGTCGTCGTTAACGACTATGCCGCAGCTCTCCTGCCCTCTGTGCTGCAGGGCATAAAGACCGTAGTAGGCGAGATCCGCCACGGGGCCGGGCTTGGGTGAATAGACTCCGAAAACGCCGCACTCTTCATGCAAGTTTGCCATAGGTATTTATTCTCCGATCTCAGATTTTTCAAGCGCTGCCGCTATAAAGCCTTTGAACAGCGGGTGTGCCTTGTTGGGACGGGATTTGAACTCCGGATGATACTGCACTCCGACATAGAACGGACGGTCGGTTAGCTCAACCGTTTCAACGAGCCTGCCGTCGGGCGAAAGACCCGAGAGGGTCAGACCGTTTTCCGTGAGTATCTCACGGTAATCGTTGTTGAACTCGTAGCGGTGGCGGTGGCGCTCGGAAATTTCGGTCTTTCCGTAGCAGCGCTCCATGGTCGTGCCGGGCTTTATGACGCAGGGATATGCGCCAAGGCGCAGTGTGCCGCCCTTGTCTATATTATCGCTCTGACCGGGCATAAAGTCAATGACCTTGTGCTTGCAGAGCTCGTCGAACTCGCCCGAGTGAGCGTCCTCTATCCCCGCAACGTCGCGGGCATATTCTATAACCGCTATCTGCATTCCCAGGCAGATTCCGAAATAGGGAACGTGGTTCTCCCGGGCGTATTTCGCCGCAAGGATCATGCCCTCTATTCCTCTGCCGCCGAAGCCGCCGGGAACGATTATTCCGTCCAAATGCGAGAGCTTGCTCTCGTAGTTCGCCTCGGTCAGAGTCTCCGAATCGATCCAGTCGATTCGGATATGCGTATTGAGCGTATAGCCCGCGTGGCGCAGCGCCTCGGCTACGGACAGATACGCATCGTGGAGCTGAACATATTTGCCGACAAGTCCGATTTTGACTTCCTTTTCGCGGTTCTTTATGCGGTAGACGAGCTCCGTCCACTCGTCGAGATCCGGCTCGGGAGCGTCGATACCCAGCTCGCGGCAGACGACCGCCGAGAAGTTCGACCTTTCGAGCATAAGCGGTGCCTCGTAGAGGTACGGCAGGGTGATGTTCTCGATAACGCAGTCTGGCTTTACGTTGCAGAAAAGCGATATCTTTTTAAATATCGCGTCCTCGAGCGGCTCGTCACAGCGCAGGACGATTATATTCGGATTTATGCCCATACCCTGAAGCTCCTTTACGGAGTGCTGAGTGGGCTTCGACTTATGCTCGTCCGATCCACGCAAAAACGGCACCAGAGTGACATGGATAAAGAGGCTGTTTTCCCGCCCTACCTCGAGAGAAATCTGTCTTACAGCTTCGAGGAAAGGCTGGGATTCAATGTCACCTATAGTGCCGCCGATCTCAGTGATGACCACGTCGGCATCGGTTTTCTTGCCGACACGGTATACGAAATCCTTTATTTCATTTGTTATATGGGGTATGACCTGAACAGTCGATCCGAGATACTCGCCGCGGCGTTCCTTGTTGAGCACGTTCCAATACACCTTGCCGGTGGTGAGGTTCGAATACTTGTTGAGGTCCTCGTCGATAAAACGCTCGTAGTGGCCGAGGTCAAGGTCGGTCTCCGCGCCGTCCTCCGTGACGTAAACCTCGCCGTGCTGATAGGGACTCATGGTACCCGGATCAACGTTGATATAGGGGTCGAGCTTCTGCGCCGCAACCTTGAGCCCGCGCGCTTTGAGAATTCGTCCGAGCGACGCCGCAGTTATTCCCTTTCCGAGGCCGGAGACGACTCCTCCGGTCACAAAGATATACTTTGTCATTAATATCCCTCCGTATTTTTAAATATGTAACTTTTCACTTGACGGTTGTAAACGCAGTTCGTTACAGCATATTATATCACACCTTCCCCCTTAACTTCTATAGTATTCTGTACTAAAAGCGGGCGCTTCCGAACCGAAAAATATGTCAACGCAATCAACTGTCCGCAAAACAGAACAAAATGCGAGCCAATCGGTTCAAAAAAAGAAAAAAGCAAAGGCACTTACCGACGGAGACACCTGCCCCCGCAGAATGAACGCCTTTGCTCATTACGGCGTATTTTATCACATCAAAGGTTCCGTGTCAATTGAATATACTTGTATGCTTCCGTTTTATTTTCCGAAGTGTAAGCGGCGCCGAAAATTTTCGTGCCGACAGGAAACGGCGGGCGTATTTTTCAAAATGGCGGCTGCAATTTGCTCATAATTTTGTTTTTCAAAAAGCCTTCATTGCGGCTGTTTGCACAAAATTGAAAAAATCTCCGAAAATTCCTTGACAATCCTTTTCGGCGCGCGTATAATTCAGCGCATAAAGGCAATGGCGTCTTTGAACCCGTGGGTTCATTGACGCCGTTTTTTGTTTTTCGCCTTAAAATATGAAAAAGGAGCGCTAACTTATGAGCACAGTATCCGACTATTTCGGAAGTCTCGTTTTTGACGACAGAATGATGAAAGCCATGCTTTCCGCCGATGTTTACCAGTCTCTCAAGAAGACCATTGACGAAGGAGCGAGTCTCAATAATGACGTCGCCAACGCAGTTGCCGCCGCGATGAAGGACTGGGCCGTTGAGCGCGGCGCGACCCATTTCACTCACTGGTTCCAGCCCCTGACCGGCATAACCGCCGAGAAGCACGACAGCTTCATTACCCCCGCCTCCGACGGGCGCGTTATCATGGAGTTCTCGGGCAAGGAGCTGATAAAAGGCGAGCCGGACGCATCGTCCTTCCCCTCCGGCGGACTCAGAGCAACCTTTGAAGCCCGCGGCTACACCGCGTGGGACCCCACCTCCTACGCATTTATAAAAGACAAAACTCTCTGCATCCCCACGGCGTTCTGCTCCTACGGCGGCGAGGCACTCGACAAGAAAACGCCCCTGCTCCGTTCAATGCAGGCACTCAACAAGCAGGCTCTGCGCATACTCAGACTTTTCGGCAACACCGACGTAAAATGCGTGCGAACCTCCGTCGGCCCCGAGCAGGAATATTTCCTCGTTGACAAGGCGCTCTATGAGCAGCGCAAAGACCTCGTTTTCTGCGGACGCACGCTCTTCGGCGCAAAGGCGCCCAAGGGTCAGGAGATGGACGACCACTATTTCGGAGTTATCAAGCCGAGAGTCGCGGCATACATGGCCGACCTCAACGAGGAGCTCTGGAAGCTCGGCATTCTCGCAAAGACCGAGCACAACGAGGTTGCGCCCTCTCAGCATGAGCTGGCGCCCATCTACACCACAACAAACATCGCCACCGACCACAACCAACTGACCATGGAGATAATGCAGAAAGTTGCCGCGAAGCACGGGCTTGTCTGCCTGCTCCACGAGAAGCCGTTCGCCGGAGTCAACGGCTCGGGCAAGCACAACAACTGGTCGCTGGCCACGGATACGGGAGTAAACCTCCTCACCCCCGGCGAGACCCCCTACGAGAACGCACAGTTTTTGCTGTTCCTCTGCGCCGTTATAAAGGCTGTTGACGACTATCAGGATCTGCTGCGTCTCTCCGTCGCCACCGCCGGCAACGACCACAGACTCGGCGCAAACGAAGCTCCGCCCGCAGTCGTCTCGATGTTCCTCGGCGACGAGCTGACCGCCGTTCTCGACGCCATAGAGAACGATGCGCCCTACAGCGGCAGCGAAAAGACAATGATGAAGCTCGGCGTTCACGTTCTGCCTAAGTTCACCCGCGATACAACCGACCGCAACCGCACCTCGCCCTTCGCCTTCACCGGCAACAAGTTCGAGTTCCGTATGCTCGGCTCGTCGAACAGCATAGCCTGCGCAAACATCATGTTAAACGCCGCAGTCGCGGAGTCTCTGAAGATATATGCTGACCGTCTCGAAAACGCCGACAACTTCGAGATAGCCCTGCACAAGATGATAAAGAAAACGATAAAGGATCACAAGAAGATTATCTTCAACGGCAACGGCTACGACGACGCGTGGATAAAGGAAGCAACTGAAAAGCGCGGACTTTTGAACCTGCGCACCACCCCGGATGCGATGCCCGCCATGCTCTCCGAGAAGAATATGAAGATGCTCACGTCTCACAAGATATTCTCCCCCGCAGAGCTTCACAGCCGCTATGAGATACTGCTCGAGAACTACTCCAAGACCGTCAACATCGAGGCTCTGACCATGGTTGACATGGCAAAGAAAGAGATTCTTCCCGCAGTCGAGAAATACACGAAGTCGCTCGCGGATACTTTAGCCGCAAAGAAAGCGGCAGTTGCGGGACTCCCCTGCAAATACGAGACCGCTACAGTCACGAAGCTCTCCGAGCTCTCCGACTCTATCGCCGACGCGACGGATGACCTCGAAGCCGAGATAGAGAAGTTCCAAGCTATCGAGGACGTGACAGAGGCGGCGAACGACATTCGAGACGTTATCCTCGGCAAGATGGACAGCCTTCGCGCCGTCTGCGACGAGGCGGAAACGATAACCGCAAAGGAGTTCTGGCCGTTCCCGACCTACAGCGACCTGCTCTTCAGCGTAAAATAAAATAATACGGATATAAAAACACAAAAGCGCCCGAGTCGGGAGAAGTAACGCGGAAAACCGCTCAAAGCGAGCATGGGACGGTGAGAGCCATGCAGTAAGCTCCGCGCGAATAACACCCGACGAGCTGCAAGCCGAAAGTATACCGAGTAGGTGCGCCGGACACGCCGACCGTTACAGCGGCGAGGCTTTTTGCGAAGCCGAAAAGAGAACAAAGATAGGTGGCACAGCGAGTTAAAGCACTTGCCCTATCGAATGCTTAAATTCACCGAGAGGAAAGATATTATGTGTTCGATAATGGGTTACTGCGACTGCTGCGCCGCCTTTTCGGCTTTTAAAGAGGGCTTTGACAAGACCGTTTCGAGAGGCCCGGACGACAGCAGAATAATAGACACCGGCAAGGGCTTTCTCGGCTTCCACCGCCTTGCGATAATGGGACTGACGCCCGACGGGATGCAGCCGTTCGAGCTGGACGGCAGCTATGTCGTCTGCAACGGCGAGATTTACGGCTACGAGAAGATAAAAGAGGAGCTCTCGAAGAAATATACATTTAAAAGCGGCTCCGACTGCGAGATACTTCTCCCGCTCTACCGCGAATACGGCACGGATATGTTCAAAATGCTCGACGCCGAGTTTGCGCTCATCATCTATGACGGCAAGGCGAAAAAGTACATCGCCGCGAGAGACCCGATAGGTATCCGCCCGCTCTACTACGGCTATGACGAAAAGGGCGTTATCATGTTCGCAAGCGAGGCCAAAAACCTCGTCGGGATGTGCAGGCGCGTTATGCCCTTCCCGCCCGGACATTATTACAAGGACGGCACATTTGTGCAGTACTGCGACATAGCGGCGGTCGACAAGGTCTGCCATGACGACCTCGAGACGGTTTGCAAAAACATCCGCGAAAAGCTCATAGCGGGCGTTGACAAAAGGCTCGTTGCGGACGCCAAGGTCGGCTTTCTGCTCTCCGGCGGGCTCGACTCCTCCCTCGTCTGCGCAATAGCGGCGAGAAAGAGCGAAAAGCCGATACGCACCTTTGCAATAGGCATGAGCGAGGACGCCATAGACCTCAAATATGCAAAAGAAGTTGCCGACTATATCGGCAGCGACCACACCGAGGTTATCATGACAAAGGAGCAGGTTTTGGACTCGCTCGAGAGCGTCATACGTATGCTCGGCACATTCGATATCACCACTATCCGCGCGAGCATGGGTATGTATCTGCTGTGCAAGTGGATACACGAGAACACCGACATAAGAGTTCTTCTGACGGGCGAAATCTCCGACGAGCTGTTCGGCTACAAATACACCGACTTTGCGCCGAGCGCGGAGGAATTCCAAAAGGAGTCGCAGAAGAGAATCAGGGAGCTTCATATGTACGACGTTCTGCGTGCCGACCGCTGCATATCAGTAAACTCGCTCGAAGCGCGCGTGCCGTTCGGCGACCTCGACTTTGTGAAATATGTTATGTCCGTCGACCCCGAGAAAAAGCTGAACACCTACGGCAAAGGCAAATATCTGCTCCGCCACGCCTTTGAGGGCGACTACCTGCCCCATGACATTCTTTTCCGCGAAAAGGCTGCGTTCTCCGACGCGGTGGGTCACTCTATGGTGGACTACCTCAAGGAATACGCCGAGGGGCTCTACACCGAGGACGAGTTTAAAGAGAAGTGCGAAAAGTACACCCACGCGAAACCGTTTACAAAGGAATCCCTGCTCTACCGCGAGATATTCGAAAAGTACTATCCCGATAAATCCGAGATGATTGTCGGTTTCTGGATGCCCAACAAGACCTGGGCGGGCTGCGATGTCAACGACCCGTCCGCCCGCGTGCTCTCGAACTACGGCGAGAGCGGAAAATAAAAAATGTCCCCCGCGCGGAAATTTGCCGCGCGGAGGATTTTGCGAATTGACTGTAAATTGATTTGAATGAAGCGTTTACCCCGCAAACATGAAACGGCAGCTTCGCTGCCGTGAAGCACTCGCTTACGCTCGTATGAAGTGACGCGCACGGCGGGCTTTCGGCGTGACGTCGCCAAACTTCATATGGCGAAGCCATACTTCATTTTTCATGCACCGCAGGTGCGCTTCATTGAAAAAAGCAGCCGTTAGGCTGCTTTTTTCATGGCACCCCCTGGGGGAATCGAACCCTCAACTGCCCCTTAGGAGGGGACATTGTTATCGTGAGCGAAGCGAACAACAAGGTTCTCAAGCGTCAGCTTGAGGTTCTTATATCCATTCTGTTGCATAAAAAAGCCGTCCGCAAAAAGCGGACGGCTTTGGCACCCCCTGGGGGAATCGAACCCTCAACTGCCCCTTAGGAGTAGACCCGATACGACATCGGGAAGTGGCATCTAATGCTTAAAAATGC
>OFMB01000522.1_pt1 | contig 22911 bp, 16 predicted proteins | sample 1541111 | NCBI WGS metagenome assembly OFMB01 (sample SAMN04209241, study PRJEB22552) | human gut metagenome | biome: gut; material: feces | host: Homo sapiens | place: USA: Oklahoma
TTCACTTATGATGTGAAACAACAAAAGCATTTGATTAATACATATCTTTGATATGACAACGTTCCAAAATTTTCGTTGTCATTCAACAAAAAATACATATCAAAACGTTGTTAAAAGGACGTGATGAATTGCCTTTTTTGAAGCACTCAGTGCTTCTTTTTTTCTTGATTCATTTTAAATCAGATGTTATAATGAAGGTGTAAAAAAAGTCTTGCCGATTGTTCGACAAGACCTGTGCAAGTCACTTCACAGTGACGACCTTTATTATCATTTAAAAATAGTCGTCCCTGAACTTAGAGGGTTAGGGCGACTATTTTGTACTGTCGTCAATGTACGTCAATAACGACAGTACAAAACCGCATAGCGATATGACGGCTGAAAAGATGGATATTAATCTGTCCACCGACCGCTTGTCCTTTCTCAAGTTTTTAGCAATCATAAAAATCACCTCTTTCTATCAAAAAGCACGGTCATCACCCTGAAGCTCGTTGCTAATATATTATACATCAAAACCATATTTTTGACAAAAAAGCACGCCCAATAATGAGCGTGCTTTTATTTATTTCTAGTAGCTTCCAAGCCACCCTTGCAAGTCGGCATTTCCACCGCTTACGTGGTAATCACTGTCGGAAATCGTCGGCTGAACGCTGATTTCACCACCAGTGTTGAAACCTCTCGTCTTGGAAAGATAACGTCTGCCATAAATCTGAATCGGCTGATTGAGATTGAGCGACATCCTGTTTCTGTAACCGATGTTGTTCAGAGAGTAATTCGTCTGATAATCTCCGTCTTTGAGCCAGTTCTTGAGATAAAGCCTGTTTCCGCCGTCATCTCCCGTCGTGACCGAGCCGTTGTTCGAGTTATAGTCCGAATAACGATTGTCGGCATTAACGAACAGTTGATTGCCGTTGTTGAGATACTTGTGATTGAATTTGTAATCAATGTGCAGAGCATATGCTTGAGGAGTCAAATGCAGTTCGTTTTCTCGTGAAAGTTTCAGTTCATGACGCGTTTCCTTGCCGTCTGCGCCCGTTTCATAGCCTAGAACGTCTCGTTTTAGATTCTTGGTCTTATCGGTCGCATTGAGCTTATCTTTGTTTAAAACGGAATCTATGGACTTCTCGTCAACGGTCTTTACGGACTTGTCAAAATCGAGTGCTTCAGTGTATGAATTGCCATGTTTTGCCAAATATCCGACGTCCACAAGTTTATCCTTGTCGGTAAAAATCGTCTTGTATTTGCTTTGAACGTTTTCGCTTTCGGGATTGCTGAACCCGACGACCGTAAGTCCGTTAGGATTTACGATTCCGTAACCGCCTTTGGCTTTCGGATGCTCATATTTCGCATTGAACACGTAAGCCTCGTTGAGTTCCTTGCGAGCAATCACATGATTGTCGTAATCATAATAATTGATTTGCTTGTAAGGATTGAGGTAAAGCGCATTTGCTTTGGCAATCGTCTTTGGCTGAGAGTCGAAATCGTTTCTGATTCCGTCGTCAACGGCTTTCGTTTCGCAATTTTTGTTCGTTATCACGACCGCTTTGTTCGGATTGCTCAAATCATTTGCAACCGTCACGTTTGCGTTCTTTGATGCGCTCGTCAAGCTTGCTACGATGTTTCGTGACTGACTTGTCTTGATTCCGTCTGGCAACGTTACCGTCGCATTGTTCAATTTGACGGGCTGACCTTGGTTAGGAAACGAAGTCGGAGCTTGAGCGTTTACTGCCAAGCCTTTGACTTTCGCATAATACTTGAGCGTTCCGTTGGCAAACCGTTCCGATGCCAAAGGCTGATATTCATAGACGTTCGGCACGATTGCTCCAACCGTATTGCTGTAATGCCAAGGGTCTTTGCCATAATTGCCTGCTCCTGTAAGCATTTCTCCTCGGAAAGCGCCCGTATTGTTTGCGAGATTTGCATATTCGGCATAATTGGCAACCGATACGTTCGTTTTGACAATCCAGTAAGCTGTCTTGCCAACCCATGATTGCGCCCGTTCGCCGTGGTCTTGAATATGCGGGCAATTATCCGAAACATTGTCGGCATTCAGATTCGTGTGATTCTGATATCCAGAACCTTCGTTTGCGTTCGTCAACGAATTTCGCAACGTTGAGCTTACGACTCTGAATCCGTTCGGAACGGAAGATTTTACTTCAAGCTGACGAAGTTTCAAATAGTTGCCGACGACGATTTTATACGCTACCGTAACGGCTTTCGTTGAAGAATCTCCGCTGTGTTCGTTATAATGAACTTTCTTTGCTCCTCGAACGAAATTGTTGTCATCCTGTGCAATATATGCGGTAATGTTTGGTTCTTGACAATCGGTCGTCACGCTGACGGTATCGGTAAACTTCTGTCCGCCTTGTCCGTCGATAAACGTTGCACTGTTCGGAACGCGAATCTTATGCGCATCCTTATCGTAATAATTCGACCAGTCGGAATTGCCTTTGATTTTCATGTCATACGTCACGACCAGTTTTGAATTGACAAACTCGTTGACGTTTCCTTTGTTCAAAACAAGCTTGATTTTCTTGTCGGTCGAATAATCGGTAAAGAAATCGTCAATGTTGACGTTATGCGTCGTTCTGTCCGATGCGATTCTCGTTGCTTTGACCGAATTTCTGTCAAGCGTGCAGTTGTCGGGCAGATTGTCTTCAACCGACGCTCCGTTAGGATTGTGCAGATTTCCGAAATCAGCATTGAGCGCATATTTGACCGTCTGGTCTTTTGAATAGTCGAACAAGCCGACGTTTGCGCGTTTTGTCAAGTTTGCGTGATTTGCGTTCGTTGAGATAAACGCTTTGGCTTGGAAAGTTTGACCATCACATTGACTGTCAATGAAGGTGGCGACGTTTGGCACGACTATTTTATCGGTTTGCGAATTATAATAGGCTTTGCCGTCATTGTCCTTATATCCGCCCGACCATACGGCATTTCCTTTGATTTTCATGTTGTACGTCACAATCAGTTGCGAATTGATGAAAATATGCGTGCTATCTTTCTTGCCGTCTTTATCTCTGTTCATAACGAGTCTCAGCTGTTTGTCGGTCGATTCGTTCGTGAAATAGTCATTGACGTTGATGTTTTCCCATTTGTTAGCCATTTTGTCGGAATATTGCATTCTGATTGAATTTTTGTCAAGTGTACAGTTATCGGGCATGTTGTCGGTAAGCGATGACCCCCACGGAACTCGTTCGTTGCCGTAGTTGGCGGTCAAGGTGTAGCTTACCGTCTGGTCTTTCGTCCCGTCAAAAGTTTTCGTCGTGGTCGTCTTAGTTAGAGCAGGTTTTGTATGGTATGTGGTAGTTGGGTCATTTGGCGGAACCACAACCTTCACGCTTGCGGTTTTTGGTTCATCGTTGATGTTGACTGTAGCCGTGTTGTTGATTTCTTTTTCCCAATAATAAAGTTTATGCGCAACGTAAGTACAACTGATTCTCATTGTATACGTTTCACCGTTCATCTTCATGCTGTCGAGATAGTTTTTGTTGAAATCGAAATGTACGTGATTCTTTTCACCGTTATAGCTTGTCGAAAGCTTGCCCGCACCGTCTTTGACGTCTTTTCCGTCTCCGTCAAGAATCTGCACGTCGTTGACTTTCAGACTGTCTGGAATCTTGTCGTCAAACGACATTTGCGAATACTTTTCAAAGATGTTCGAGTTCAAATTATTCACTTGTTGTTTCACATCATAAGTGAACGGTTTTCCGTCGAAGCTGACCTTATCGACGCTTGCCGTTTTGACGGGGTCTTTACGCTTTGTACAGTAGATATAGCATTCTCTCCAATTTCCGCTTTCAGGGAAAGAAACTTGCTGATTTCTGTTAACCGTAATCGAATATTGATTTTTATGATTTTTATCAACGTCGTTAGCGTATACGATTTTATAGTCTTGAGGTAAATAATCTTGAGGATTGATTGATTTTGTTTCATTTGAATTACCAACGAAAGCATCTACATTGCCAACGGATTGCATCGTTTCAGCATCTATGCAATGAATGGCAATTCCCGATTGACCATTGCTCAAATTATACGATGCTGGCGCATTGCCTTCTTCAACGTATTTGCCTTTTTCCATTTTAAATATTGGATTAGTAACATTTAGCGTATAATCGCTTTCACGAATATGCTTTACCAAATAAGGATATTCGTAAAAGATACCCGCTCCCCACATATCTAACCGCATATATCCGTTAAGTTTTTTATTTAGAAAATCACGCGTCTTTTGAACCACTTTCTTTTGGTCGGATTCAGACAATGAGCAAAGATAAAAGCTACCATCAAGATAATCATTCAAATGCTTGTCAAAAATATCTGAAACTTTCTCTTGCGCCCATTTTTGCGTAATATTCATAACAACTTTATAATTATGATTATCTTGTTTTGAAAGAAAAGCCTGTGCCGTATTCGGTTCTTTATCGAGCATGGCTTTCATTGCCGATTCGCTTGTTTTATCTGCCACTCTGGTGATTGGTAATTTTTCAGAATCTGGGTGATTATTAAAAGACAAATCTACGCCATCGTCGATAAAATGATTGTCTAGACTTACAATAGGAATTCGAATGCGATAATTCATTTTGGCTTTGTCTCCTACGTTTTCCAATCCATTGAATTTAAGAATCGAATTCATATTTTCTCTATGAATGGTCGTAACGGTCATGTCTTGACAAATTTGAAAGTTATTTTGCTTGTTAACGTTTGCGTTAAACTTATCTGTAGTTTCACCTTTAACATTTCTGGTGGCTCTAAATAATGCATCCGTTATGTTGACATATCCTTGCCCAGTAAAAGCGTTTAAGCCTTGACCGACAAATTCGGGCTGTCCGCCACCATATCTTAAATTCCAATTTCTAATTATAGGTCTTGTTAAATATAATCCGACAGAACGTACGCTTTTATCATCAGCACTTCGAATGTCGATAGTCCCCGTAAGTGGGTTAACTTTGCCAAAGGCTTTTGGAGGAGTACCAAAATTAATTCCTCGTGCAGAATTATTATTGACTTCAAAATATTGAACGCCAATCGAATTCGAAACGCTTGGATAATCTGTTATTTTTATATAATATTCCTGTATTCCATCACCGTCTTTATCATGACTGCGACATACGGTTCCGATTGTTTTACCGCTTTTGTCAGTAACCGTATCATTTGCCATGAAGCCTTGCTGTGAACATCCCAATTGCCAATTAATGCTTGCTTGAGTATACGGTTGACTGTTAGTCGTCAGTTTCACGGAACACAATTTTATTTTATTTCCTGGTTTAATTAAATTTGCGTTCATTTTAAATGCATAATGCATTTTATATCTCATTAATGTTGTAAATTGACCACGGAACTCTTTTAAATTGTCAGCGTTATCGTAATCACGAGATAAATACGTCACCTTAAAATTTGAAACGTTTCCGTCATACGTTTCTGCTTTTGCGCTCCCCCTGTTCATCAATCCGACGCCTCCGATAACGCCGATTGCCAGCAATGCGAGCCAACGCTTCAACTTGAACATAAAATAATCAGTCCTTTCATATTATAAAAAAATTGTTAATAATTCTTTTATATATTTTACCCCGTTTTTTGAAAAAAAGATACTTTTCAAAACTTTGAAAGGTGAGCAAGAATTTTGTTTTAATTATACTATTTGTCAACTGCCCCAGTATATCAGCGGGCAAGAACAACTTAAAATTGCAAAACTCAATCTTTAGACTAGGGTAGTTGATTACTAAACAAAAAAAGCCCCATACGCGGAGCTTTTAAACCTATGTCATTTAATATAGATAAGATACAAAAACTATTGTTCTATACGTAGGTTTCGACCCATGCCGTTTACATAGCCAAAACGCAATTGCATTTTTACGGCACAGATTGTTGAGCCGATTGAAACAATCAGACCAGCATTAAACTGGATACAGCGGTTGCGAACCTCATTCTATGAATAAGGCTTTCGTCTTACATGCTAATCAGGAGTCCTTTTAAGTCCGTACGAAACCAACGGACTGCAAGTTTTTTAACTTACAAAATATATTATATATCAAAAATCAGATTTTGTCAATCATCCGTCAGTCTGCTTAGAATTCGACCTAATTAGAATTATTAACATTCATAACGGTATAACTGCGCTTGGCACCAGAAACGCGCCTCGTTGAATATTCAATCGTTTTGCCGTTCGTCAAGTAAACTACCTGTTCAACCTCAAGAATCGGAGAACCTTTTTCTACATTAAGCACTTTGACGTCTTCATCGTCGGCGCCCAATGCAGAAAATTTTCTGAAAGCATTGCCCAAAGTGAAGTTAAGCTCATCATGCATATAAGCATAAATAGACTTTTCACAAATTTCTTTTGTGAGTTCGGGAACAAGCTTCACAGGCATGTACGTATGTTCCAAAACAATCGGTTCACCGTCGACCATGCGGACACGCTTGATTTCATAAACTGGGTCGATACGCTTGATGTTAAGATTTTTTTGAATTCTTTCATTCGGAAGCTGAACGTCAAACATCAACACATCGGACTTGACGCGATTAGGAACGAATTCTTGGCACGTTTCCTTGAAATCATCAATCGCCACGTCTTTTTCTTTATCGACAAACGGAATCTTTCCACGGACGTAGGTTCCAAGCCCCGATTGCTTGTAAATCAAGCCTTCCGATGCTAAAATGTCAAGTGCTTTCTTGACGGTCAGTCGATTCACCTTGAACTCTTTTGCCAAAGCGTTTTGGTCTGGAAGCAGTTCTCCGACCTTATACGTTTCATTTTCAATTCTTTCACGAACAATATCAGTAACTTTTCGATATTTAGCAGTCATAATTCAACCATCCCATTTATTAAATTATATTTTTCAAAAGGTCATATAAAACCAATAAGTTGTAAATTATTTAACTTACGGAACTAATTATATACAAAAAATCAGATTTTGTCAATCGTTCGTCAGTCTGCTTAAAATTACTTCAAGCACGTCACGGTCTATCAGCTTTACTTTTCCCGTAAGCGCCATTTTCTTTGCTTGATTCGTGAAATAGCTGTTCGTGACTACGGCACTTTCGTTCGCATCGTAGAATATTTGTGCGGACAAAGCCTGTTGAACCGCCGAAATTCCGACTTTGTTCGAATACCTTTTTGCTTGAATCACCGTTTTTTTGCCGTGTCTGGTCAGTATCAAGTCTGCTCCGTAATCGTTTGATTTGGGAGTTTCTTCAACCTTGTAGCCCATTTTTCGGAAAACGTGCTTGAGCATCGTTTCAAATTCGATTCCGCTCATTTTGTCAATAGCAGTCATGTTATAGCTTTTGAAATGTTTCTTCTGCTCGCGTCTTACCAAAAAGTAAGCCACAATCGTTAAAACGAACATCAACATTGCTATTTTGAACGGCAGAGTCATAAAATATTTAGCCATTTTTCAACATCGCTTCTTTCGATACGTACACTACTTCAACATCTGGTCTTGCGTTCTTGTTGCTTTGAAATGACGGATTTTTGGCAACCAGTCTGAACTGACCGTCAATCGGCAGATTTTTTTCCACTCTGTCAGCCAACAGTCGCATCGTTTTTGCTTTGACCCGTCCGTTGATGAACCTTGCAATCGAACGCGCACCAGTCGTCTGTGCCTCGCTTCCGATGATGTCCTCGGCAATCATGACGGACAGTTCGTCGTTGTCGCCGTAAGGAGTCGTTGCAACCGACATCTGCCTTTGCCAATAGGCATGGTCTTTTTTGGCGGGCAAGCCGATGTTTATCGGATATGTCGCATGTCTCATCGATTCCTGAAATTCTTCCAACTGCTTGCGTGCAATGTTTGCAATCGATTTTTTGGCATGCGGGAAGTAAGGGATGAATTCGCTGAAACGTTCCAGAAATTCGGGCTTGATGCCGTTGTTTCGTCCGACGTCGCCCGATTGCAAAGCCTTTCTGACTTCGGCTTCCTTTCTGAACCATGCTTCGTCCAATCCCTCCGTCAAAACATTGGGATTAGCCTGTCTGTTGAGATGCATGTTGTCCGCCAAGTCTGAAAATATCTTTGCACCGAGGTTAGACGTTGCAAAAACAATCGTCGTGTTGATTGAACGCTCAACGTTGTGACTGTCTCGCACGATGCCGTCGTCAATCATTCGCATGTATGAGTCCATGACCGTGGGATGAGATTTTTCGATTTCGTCCAATAAAATAAGCTGACGTTTGTTGACCGCCATGGCATCTCCGATGAAATGCTGAGCCTTGATTGCCGAATCGGGCGTGACGTAATCCCCGCCGTTCAAAACGACCATGGCGTCCGTTCTTCCATAATACGCCAAGGAAAGCGCCTTTGCGGTCGCACTTTTACCAGTACCAGTCGTCCCGACCGCGAACACGGTCATCAACGGCTGATTGTAGTTGCGCCGAGAAAAACGGGCAGTATTGATTACATCATAAATTCTCCGCAAAGCCAACGGCTGACCCAGTATCTTGCTTGCGCACACTTTCTGAACATGTTGTGGCGACATTTTGACGTCGATTTCGTAGCCTTCCGCATTGAATGCCTTTGATATTTCCTTGTGCGTTATCGTTTTGCCATGATTGACGTTTTCCAAATGTTCCTGTCGGCAAAAACCGATAGCCTTGTCTAAAATGTCAAGCGACTTTGACGGATTGACCTGATTTCTGATGTACGAATCAGTCAAGTCGACCGTTTCTTCAAGCACTTCGTCCGAAACTTCGGGCATATATCTTCCGTCGGAAACCTTCATGAACCTTCTCAAGATTTCAACGGTCGTTTTCTTGTCGGGCTGTTCCATGATTATCTTCCCGAAACGTCTGTCAAAAGCTGGGTCGGGAACGATGTTTTCACGATATTCATAATCCGTGGTCGCACAGATGACGGGAAAAGCCGACCGTGCAAGACTTTCCTTCAAAGCGTTCATCGCCCCCGACGAGCGGAACGGGTTCGTCGGCTGAGCGCCATAATTTCTCAATTTGTGAACTTCGTCGATAAAAAGCACCATGTCGAACTTCTTGTCGGGATTTGCTTTTTGCGTCGCATCCCTCACCTCGTTCAAGTCGGTCAGCAACCCTCTGAGTAATGCGACCATTCTGTCCGAACCCACTGCACCGAGCGTTTCGATTGCAAGCGAGACTACCGCTAATTTGACGTCTGAAAAACTTCGACGATAAATGGCATGTTCTATGAGAGCAGTTTTACCGATACCTTGTTCACCCAAAAGCATGGCATTGGGTTGCTTTTTGTTCTGCAAGGATGCGTCGAGCATTTCGGATTGTTCCTTATAGCCTATCAGCGAACCGTTCCCGCTTTTCAAAGGAGCTAAAGCGTAATTGTATTTTTCTTGAAGCTCTGGCGGAATGACGACTTTGATTTCATTTTTTGAAACTTCGTCGATGTTCACTCCGTGATTGAGAAACACGCTCTTTAAAACCCCATGGTCTAAACGGTTCCCTGTGTGCTTGTCCTTTGCGTGCATGTATGAGCATAAACCCATTGCTTCTCCGAAAATCGCAATCGATTTGGCGGGATTTGCTTGGTTCCAGATATAAGCGTTCGCATAGTCCACGAGGTCGCCCAAGTCATTGTTAAGCACCATCGGAACGTAGCCCATCTTCTTTTTCATGACGGGCATGAGCCTTTTTAAAATCTTTACGCTTTCGTCTTTTTCAGGCTCTTTCATGACTATCTGATTAAAACGTCTCGTAAAAGCCATATCTCGTTTCAGATACGTTTCAAATTCGTATTTCGTGGTCGCGCCAATCATCGGGAACATTCCGCGTCCCATTTCTTCCTTGAGAGCGTTCATTGCCCGACTGCCCGCCTCGTTTTCGCCATAAAAAGCCAATTTGTGAATTTCGTCGATAAACAGAATCATCTTAAAATCACGCTTGTTTGCTTTTTGCGTTGCTTCTTCAATTTTTCGCATCGTTGAAAGGAGCGTTCTTATTTTTGAAACAAACACGTTCTCCGAAAATTCACCGAGTTTTTCAAGATTTACGCCCACGACGACAACGGGACAGTCGGTCTGGTTGCAATCATAAATGAACTGTTCAACGAGTGCCGTCTTGCCGACGCCTTGTCTACCGACGAGCATTGCTATCGGGCTTATCGGATTGTGCATAATCATGTGAAGCGCCTTTAATTGAGTTTTGTAGCCGATGAGCGTGTTTTCGCCCATTTTTTGTTCAAAAAAAGCGTGATTATACGCTTCATTGATTTCATCGGGTATAATCAGCTTTATCTTTTTATTCGTCATCAAATCACTCCTAAATCAGTCCTGAAAAAGGATTAAGGTTGCTGTCGTCGAAGCCGTCCGAGGATTGCTGATTTTCTTGAGCAACTTCGGTATCGTAAGAGTCGCTCTCTTCAACGACGTCAATTTCAATCGGTTTGTAATGCACGATTTTTTCGTCTTGAACCTTGTTGTAGATTTTCTTTGCTTCTTCTGAAAACTTTTCAAAAGAAAGTTCTTCGTTTGCTCTGAAATACTTTTCGATTTCTTCTTTGAGTTGTTCTTCCTGCATGTAAACACCCTTTCTAGTTATCCCCGTTGCTCAGATAATTGAATTTTTCCGTTGTCGTCTGCAACAATTTGAATTTGGTCTGCTGTTTGCCCAAAATGTCGTTTGCAATCTTGTAGTCATTCAAATGAGCATAATTTTTATCCTCTGTCTCAAGGTTGGCTTGCAAAGATTCAACCGTGCTTTGCAAATCTTCGACGCCTTGGCTTGCCGTTGCGTCATTTGGATTTGCTTTCAAACGTTTTTCATATTCCTTTTTCTTTCGCTTTGCCTGTTCGAGTTTCGCTGAATCGGATTCTTTCTGCTTGGCGATTTTTTTCAGATTATCCTTGATGAAAAGTTGATTTACGAGTTCTTTTTCATCATTCCAGTCCATTTTGAGCCTTTTAGCCGAATAAGGATTGATTCGAGCATAATAAATAGGTCGTCCGCCCGATTCTTGATTGTTTGCGTCATCGCTTGATTCATCACTTGAGGAATCAGCTCCCGCAAGCTGAGCGGTAATCGACTTGTCAAGCGTTTCGTCCGAAACGTTTTCGCCCGTCAAATCCGTATCACTTGAAAGGTCTGTCTTATCCATCAGCATGACGATGAACGCTTTGTTTGGAAAGCCTTTGCTTGAAGTAACCTGCATCACGCCCACGCCGTCGGTTCCGAAAAAGCCGTATTTCATTTCAAAACCGCTTGAATCATATTTTTCATCAGTCACGAGCCATAGTTTGTAATTCTTGCCAAATGCGGAAAGGTTCTGATGAGCCGTATCGTCATATTTGAATTCGATTGCCAGATGTTTTCCGTCTTTGGAAAGAATCGAATTTCCGAGCGTAAGCGTTCCTCTGTCCGAACTGCCCGTCAAAATCGGCAATGCGGTATTCTTGCTCATGGAAAGCTGACTTTGCTTGATTTGATATTTGTAATTAGCGTATTTTGCCATGCCCGCTCCAGTTGCAATCAGTGCTATGCCCGCCATAAAAATAATCGGCATGATTCTGAACAGTCTGACGTCTTTGAAAACGACTTCCTTTTCAGAACTTTTAACGTTTTGAGGTTTTTTATTCTTCTTTTCGTTCTTCTTTTTCTTCGGCTTTTCCTTTTTGTCTTTCCTTTTCGACAAAATGCTTTTCAAAAAGTCCACAGTATAAAACTCCTTCCCCAATCAGAATCAGAACGGTCAACGAAAATAGCGAAATAATCGCAAACGTTCCGACGTATGCATTCAGATAGCTTATGTCCGCTCTCGTCGTTCCGACCAGTCGTTGAGACTGTTCCATGTATTCAGCAATTCTTTTAATGCTCATGTGTTTGCTTCCGCACAGGTTTTCTGCTGACAGATACTTCCGATACAATATGCTTGACGTACATAAGAACGGCAATGTCGACAAGAAAACGTACCAATTGCTTTTTTTGAAGAATCGTCTGTTAATAACCAGACTCGCAATGAATGACATAGCCATGACGATAATTCCGCCGACAAGCGAAATTTCACTGAATTCAAGCGACGCTTTTACGCTTTTGAGAGTAGCCTTGCCAGTCGGCAAAAAAGTTTCGATGTTCAGATACCAAGCCGTGCTTGCCAACGCTAAAATAGCAATCGCATTAGTCCAAAAAGCCCATGGTTTGACGCTCTGCTTTCTCACGTCAAAAATAAGCACCGCACAGGATATCGCCAAAGTGAGCAATGCCAAAAGCAGATAAGCGACGGTCGTTACGCTTTCAAAGCTCGTTATTTTCAGTCCTTCGTGACGCAAAAACTTGGCACCGTAAAACGTGCCGATGAGAAGCACCGTAAAAACCTCAATCAACAACAGCGTTGCGAACTTGCACATTTCCAGTGCCTTGATTCGGTTTTCGGTTTTTCTTGATGCCTTAACGATTCTTTCCCAAAAGCGCATCAAGCACCGCCTCGCTTTCTGCACCGTTTTTGATTTGCACCGCATATTCAATCGCCATGACGTGGAAAAGAGTCATCTCTTGAATTGCCATTGCAACCGCCTGTTCATGTCCTTCATGCCCGTACATGATTCCGATTGGACTTTCGATGCCCTTGTCCGTTGCTCGCATTCCGAACGCTTCAATCAGCGTTTCAAAACCGTGTGCCACGTCAGATTCACGTTTGCCATTATCTTCCATGATGCTCAAAACGTCGTCGACTATCGCATGTCCGTCGCACAAGCAGATTTCGTTTCCGAGCAGTTTCGTTATTCTGTACGTTACGAATTTTTCGCCGTTGATGTCTTTGAACGGCAACGTAACGACTTTTTCGCCTTTCTTGTTGTCGAATTCGACTGAAATTTCGCCAAACCATTCACTGCCGAATTCGTTAGAATTTCCAATAGAACGTTTTTTCAATTTTTTTCACCTTAAATATTTCAAAATTTGCGGAGACGCCGTATTCCATGCGCAACTCATCGACAAACGGGCACGCGTTACGATACGGTGGTCGTCGTCTGGTTCAAGGCACGTTATCAGCGTCAGAAACTTGTTTCTCGTTTCTTTTCTTGCGGTCGTGTCGCTTTCTCTGACCGCTTTCTGATAATCAATCGTATAAACGGAAATCCCGTTCTTTGTTGCGACGTAAGCCTGTGTTCCTTTCAACCATTTATTTTCCGTCGTACTTCCGTTTTCAAAGTAAGAATCGTCTTGATTTACGCCTTCCTGTAACGGTGAAAACATTCGTCTGCCGTCTCCGTAATTGTGTCCGACCAAGACAAGATTGTTTGAATCGACGTTTCCCAAAAGCTTTCCGTCTTTTATCGATGCCATCCGTTGTGCTCCGCATTCCAACGCTTCTTCGTCATAAGGCTTGTTATATATCGGAACGTTGATTTCAAGTTCGGGTATCGAAAGCGTGCCGATTCTGACCAAATCTTTCCTGTCCTGTTTCAGCCATTCCTTCATCACTTTTTCGTATGAGATTTCATCGTTGCTCGTAAGAACTTTGTCTTTCATGTATCGCACATGTTCTTTTTGCAACTGTTCCTGTTTCAGATTCATAAAATTGTGTTCGTATAAATAATAACTTCCCGAAAAAACGGTCATGATAAACGCAACCGCAATGGCATAATTAAAGATTTTTTCTTTCACCGTTAAGCCACTCTTTCAGCCATTCAGGAGAATTCTCGTTCGTAATCGGCACGACTGGCTTTCCGTTATTTTTCAGCAACGGCACATCCCCGTCTTTCGCCCATTTCTCGACCGTTGCTTCGGAATAACCGCCCATTGCTTTTGAAGCCGATTTGACCGTGATAAATTTCTTTTCTCTGAACCCTTGGCGCAAGCGCATGATTCTTTGTTCTCTTTTTTCATTCGATGAAAAAGCCATATCAGACAATCCCATGCAAACACGTCCTTTCGTCTTTTTTGTGTTTTTATTATACAACGAAAGATATTATAGTTTCAATGTTTCGAGGGCTTTTGCCATAAAAAACGACAATAAAAAAGCAACAAGGAAAAAATCCTCGTCGCTTTTTTCAGCTATTTCCTGTTCGTGATGTTCTTGACTCTTTGCATAATTTCATTGCTTGGAGCTGGCACGCCTTTAATATCCATATCTGCTTTTGAGAAATCGTTCGATTTCATCAAAAATTCATCGTATGGCATTGACTGAAGCTCTTTCGAATCAAGATTTTGTCCGTTGAACGTAAACTGTCTGCCGTCCGTGTCCGAAATAGGCGTATCCTCGACAAGTGCGTCAACGTTGTTCTTGAGTTCTTCAAATTTGAATCCTAGAATGTCGTCTTTTTTCGCATCGAAACCGTCGATTTTTTCTAACGCTTTTCCGAACGAATTAATGTCTTTCTGAAGCTTAAGAGCGCCTTGACCGCTAGGATTCTTCTGATAACGCATTAAACTGCCAGTGAGGCTTCTGCTCATCATTGCAATGCCATCGGCTTGTTGTTTTGCGATGTTCCTTGCGTTATTCTCGCGTTTTTTCTTTTCCTTATCATAGTCAGCACGCACGTTGGCGATTTCGTCGAGCGAATTCTTGATTTTTGCACGTTCTTGCTTGACGTTCTGAATCTGCGTTGCAACTTTGCTCTTGGCTTCGGCAATGGCTTTACGTTCTGCTTCGACCTGTTGTCTGAATCGTTGCTCGTCGCCTGCGGAAACGATGCGCTTCTGAACGCCGTTTTGCCTTGCTTCCAAAATGTCGGTCTTGACGTTTGCGGAAGTCCTTGCATTCTTTAATTTGAGCAATTCGTCTTTCGTAACGTCGCTTTGCATTTTGATTGCGCGCTGAATCTTTTCTGACGCGTCTTTGCCTTTTGCCCGACTCTTTATGTCGTTGACCGTTGCTCTTGCGTTTTCAAGCGCCTTCTTGTCATACGAGTTCAAAGTCTTGTTCTGCAAACGCTGAACCGAAGTCTGAGCTTCGCTGAATTGTTTGCTTGCTACCGCATCCATGCCCGCCTTGTTGCCTAATTCAAAGGCTTTGTTGCTTGCGCGGACGTATGTTGCACGACTCCCTTCGCTCATTGAACCGAGTTTTGCTTTCTCCATGTTCTTGACGCTCTTTTCCATGTCCGCCAATTCTTGCGGTGAAAGCGAAGCCTTGCTTGCAAGCGTCTGTTGCTTCCGTTTCGTTTCATTTAAAAGCGAACGTTCTTCTGCGGTAAGGTCTTTCTTGCTTTCGAGTCGAGCGATTGTTTGCGCATTTGCCTTGAAATTGGCTTTTTGCTTCAAATCAAAACCAGATTTATCGGCAAGAGTATTGAACGTTTCATTTGCTTTTTGATAACGCACGCGGTCGCCCGTGTTCATGTTCTTGAGCATCAGATTTTCCATCTGCTTTTGTCCGTCGCTTACGCTTCCGATTTCTTTTTCGGAAAGTCCCGAACCCGAAGCCAGTTTGGTAAATTCGTCTCTTGCGTTTTCGTAAGCGTTCTTTTCGTCCTGTGACATTGAATTTTTATCAATAAGCGCATCCATTCTGCCACGGTCAAGGTTGTAGGACTCGATTTCCCCGTTGCTGAGTCCAGATTTTCTGACGAGACCGCGGTATTCGTCGGAAGCGTCTTTCAATTGAGTTCTTTCGGCATCGGTAATCGTACCATTTGCTTCTTTTCGGGAAAGCTCATCAATCGTTCTCTTGTCAGCATTCAGCTTGTCGATTTCTTCACTGGAAAGTTTTGAATTTGCCATAATTGCTGAAGCACTATTCAGAGATTCCGCAAATTCGGCTTTGTCTTCGTCTTTTTTGATTCGTGTTCCGACCATTGCATTGAGCGATTGCGAATTGTCTTTCAGTCGGTCGAATTCGTCGGCGCTCAAGTTGGATTTTGCGCCAAGCTGTTTGATTGTTTCTTCCGCATTCGCAAATTTGCTCCTGTCCCCCGTGCTTAATTTCTTAAGCAAGGCTCGTTTTGCGGTTGCGTTGAACCCGTGAATCTGACGAGCTGAATTCGTATCCAGTCCATGTTTTTGAGCCATGTCGGAAACCGTCTGCTTTGATTTCGTCAAAAGCTGATTTTCTTCGCCCGACAATTCTTTTTGACCGAGCTTGTCAATCACGGCTTGGCTTTCCGTAAGCTTTTTGGCGTCTTCTTCGTTGACGCCCGCTCCCTTGAGCTTTCTGGCAATAGCTTTCTTCTTATTTGCGACGCTTTCGTCGGTAAGCTCGTTTTGAGGAAGAACTGCGCCATAGTCGTCTTCGTCTTCCAATGCTTCGTCGATTTGAGCATCATCGATTGCTTGTTGCTCATCTTCGAGGTCGTTTTCAAGCTCGTCTGGTGATTCGTTTTCCTGTTGATTCAATTCGTCTTCGTATTGATTCAATTCGTCCATGCCGTCGGAATCTTCAAGAATTCCTTCCTGTTCGTCAAGCAAGGCGTCCTGTTTGTTCAAACCGTCCTCAGCGTCATCAAGTCCTTTGGTAATTGCCTTATCCTCATCGGACTGGCTTACAAGGTTTTTATTGTGTTCAGCCAACTTGTCTTCAAGCTCATCCTTGTTTTTTCCTTCGAACAGTGAATCCAAATTCTTACGCATACGTTCTGTGCGACCAAGACTTCTGATTTCCTGCATCGTGTTTTCTGCGGCGCTGTGGTAAGCATCGCCAGTAACGCCTTGAGTTTGGAATCTGTGCATTCTTGCACCGTTTTCAAGCACTTTGCGGTCTATTGAGTTGATTGCATCCGAACCCGCTCTGAGCTTGTCTGCCATTGACTTTCCGAAAGCACCTTTGTTTTCAAGTTTTTCACTTGCACGGTTAAGCCCGCGCTGAACGTAAGAATCGCCTGTAGCCCGTCGTGCAAATTTTTGGACTTTTTCATTATATTTTTTGTCTTTTTCTCCCTTCCATTTGTCATACGCACTTTCAGCCGAACTTACCGAATCTTCCAGCTGTTGTCCTTTCGTGCTAGCCCAAATCCACGGAAGCATAAGAATCTCGTTGAACCTTTCTCTGAACTTGGGAACTTTGCAATATAAAATTATTGCGCACAATGAAATCGGAAATCCGACAATAAACTGTAGGATTGCTTTTACAAACATTGCGGATATCGGATTGTGCATACCATCCGACGAGGTATTTGTGCCTAAAATTACATCGCCCGCCGCGCTTAAAAGCGTGTTGGCAACATCGACGACCGCCTTAGGCACTATCGTGAACATGATAATGGTTGCCGTAATGCCTAAAACGTAATACAGACTAGCCATCGCATATTCCAAATCGCCCAGAACAGAGCCTTTAATCCATGCTCGGAAAGGCTTGAGGTTCATATCCACGATTCCGATTTGAAGGAAGCATACGAGAACCGCAATAAAAACAAAAATTGTCATCAACGGAGCCGTAAGCATAACAAGAAGGGTGATGAGAGGCATTCCGACCATGGAAATCGAATAATATTTCGTTCGTTGACTGTCGAAGTTTGAAATCGTCGCCTGCGTCGAACCCGTCGGTTTGGTTGAAAGGAAGAAAGTTCCTTTGTCACTGTCAAACCTTGTCGAGAGAATGTAGTACATTGAAGCGTCGGAAAAGTAATAATCCTGCCCTTTGTTTCCGCCTGCTCCCGCAAAAACCTGTTCCAAAGACGGTGCCTGTGCATAATAACTTTTCAAGTCGCCTCTGTTCTTGGCACCGTAAATGTATCTGTCAGTCCACACGCGGGTTTTTGGAACCAAAAGGTCGCCTTTGTCATCGACATAATCGTCCTTTGCCTTTGAAATCGGCTTTTCTTCCTTGAGTGCGTCCCATTCGCTTTTTGGATAATTGCGACTTGAAATGTTTTTGTCAAAATTGGTGAGGTCTTTTGTCGGAAAGTTTTTGCCTTTCACGAAATCGTAAATCGAACCAGGACATCCCGACGATTGTGCCGAAGTTTCATAGTTGAGATAAGTCGTACCGTCATAAGTTTCACCACCAAGATACGCCATCGCCAGATTGACGTTCGGAAACGGAGAGCCATCGTTATATTCGCTTATATTCCACAAAGCACTGGAAACTTGACTGATGGAGGAATTGTCTCCCCCCGAATACGGATTGTATTCCAAATCGACGTATCCGTTGTTTCCCCCCGCCTGAATGTTGTCCGCATTTGCTTGTGACAGCGAAAAATTCTGCTTGAGCGCCCAGCTCTTCGTATCAAGAAGATACCTCGCAAAGACTGGCTGAGAGAAAGCATCGGTCGTCATATCGGCAACTTCCGTAATAATCGTCGCACCTGCCGCCATGACAACTGGAAGTCCTATGAAGCACAAAATTTTATTTTTGAGCTTGTTATACGCGTTTTGGTCGATGTTGCTTCCGCCTTTTCGAAGCATCCATCCGACAAGCGCCACGATGCTGATAAGAATGAATGACGTAAAAATGTTCATCCAGTCCTTCATTACATCGGGAGTAATGCCCAAGGCGGTTCCCAGTTTGCTTACGAAGTCGGTTTTGACGATAAATCCGCCAATCAGCACGGCTATGTTGAATTGGGCAATTAATCCTATTATCCCCGTAAACAGACTCATTACGATATCATTAACAATTCCGAATGCTACAAGCACGAAGCCGAATACGAATCTTTCCGCCGTTTCTCCGACCGCACCGACACCCATGGTGGTGGTCTGCAAATAATTGAATGTATTCAAAGTGACCATCGACGATACGAACTTTGTCGCCTCGTTCGAATCGCTCGAACTCTGAATCATGTCGGAATAGTTGATGTCCGTTGAATTGCCACCATATAAAGCACCATTCATGGCTTTCTTTGCCTTTGTGACCAAATCCCAAAACGGAACTTTGCTGTCAGCGTTTGCCCCGACACTTTTCAGCAAATAATACTGATACACGGTCGAAACGTCTGTCTGGTCGGTAGAGTCGCCAACCTGCTGTTCAATCGCATTTGCCTGTTGCGGTACGTAGAATGCCAAAAAACTGACAAGGGCTATCGCAAGCCCTACTGCAATTTTTCCTTTTGCGAATCGTTTGATTTTGTCCCTGATTTTTTTCAAGGGAATTTTACCCGCCATATTCTTCGCCTCTCTTAGTTGAAAGTTTTTTTACATACAAACATATGATACAACTTTTTCGCTTTCAAAACAAAAAAGCATGGCTTAGCCATGCTTGTCAGCCTATGCCGTTTAACATAGGTCAGAAGAGTGCGAAACATTGCAGTATCTACATCTGATTTCGACCTGTACCATTTAATAAGCAAGATACGCAAAAGCGTATTTCATTCTATTAGTTTCGACCTATGCCATTCAACATAGGCAAGATACATGTGAGAACATCACAGTTTCGACCTATACCATTCAGCATAGGCGAGTTACCGTTGCATTCTGACCTATTTTAATGGCACAGACTGCTGAGCCAACTGAAAATCAGTCAGACCAGCATTAGACTGGATACGGCGGTTGCGAACCTCATTCGTGGAACAAGGCTTTCGTCTTACATGCTAATTAGGAGTCCTTTTAAGTCCGTACGAAACCAACGGACTGTAATTTATTTTACTTACAAAACATATTATACACTAAAAATCAGATTTTGGCAACATACCTTGTGCGTACTTTCGACCCTTGACCGTTTGCTTGCGTATATTTCTTTTTGATTGTTTGAGAATCGGGACATTGCCGTCCCCCTATCGGTTCGACCGAAACCGCGCTCGTCAACGCAAGGATTACCATAATCACAAGCAATGCAAGGATTAAGACCGTTATTCCCATTACAATTATTTTGCTTTTTTTCTTCAAAAACCACATCGTCCTTTGTCAGATTTTTTCGACTTTGATTACGCCTTCGATTTTTCTTATTTCTTCAACGAACGAGTCGATTTTTTCCGTTTCAAGGTTCATCTCTAAAACTGCGATTCCGTCGCAAGCGGTCAACCGATAACGCGTAAAGCGTTCCCTCAACATTTTTCGCAGTGCCAAGCTTGTTTGATAAGTTATTTTGATTTTTGTATTCATTTTTTTGCCCTTTCAAAAAAAGCACGCTTTGACGCGTGCCGTATGTGCTACTTGACGAGATAATCGATATTGACGGTCGTTTCATAAGCAGGCAAATTGTTCAATGCTCTGTATACGGCTCTTTCGACCGCTTGAACGCTACACGTCGTCGCAATCGCACGTGGAACGTTTTCGTCGTTCAGCATTTTCAGCACGACCGATGAAGTCTCATGCGAATTGAGCGTTTGTACCGTGACCGCCAAATCAAACTTCTTGTCAAAATAATTTTGACGTTCCGCTTTTTTGAAAGCGTCAAGCTCAATCAGAATCCCGTTGTGTTCTTCAATCATTTTGCGAATTCCGTCAGATACGAATGATTTCGGGTCGCCCACGATAAGCGCAACCGTCTTTCCTTCAAGGTCGAATTTCAAAGTGCTTTTTTCAGTTTCGGACGTCTTCTTGACCTTTTTGACGTTCGCATTTTTCTTTTCTTCGACCGTTTCGGATTCGACGTCGTATTTCCAACGAATCGTAATGCGTTCTGGCGTTCGCTGATACCACGCCAAATCAACAACGTCTTTTTCTTCAAGACGTGATTTGGAAATCTGCTCGTCCGTCGGATAAAAACGATTGACGGCTACGTTTTCGTCGAACAACCTGTCTCCGTTAATGTTTTTGGATATATACAATTTTTGACTTTCAAAATCTTTTTCGACGACTGCTTGAGAAAATTCTGCAATTCCGTCGTCGTTTGCATTTTGCGGAACAATTTTTTCAACGTCATATTCGCCGTCCGCTTTCTGATTCAAAAACACCTTGTCGCCCGTATGCCAATCCAACGAGTGAATTTTTCGTTCGTTGAAAAATGCGACCTGTTCGTTTTCTTCGTCAAGAACTCTTGCACCCGAAAGCATTCGTTGTACTCGATATCCATTATCAATTTTTTCTTTTCTTTTTATTGTTTTGAAATCTATATTTGTTTCTTCATTTTCCAAAGCGTTAATAAGCATCGTCAATGCTACTTTTGACTGCATGAGGCTTTCGGATGTGTTTTCCGTTGCTTGCATCAATGCAATGACATCTTTTCTGTAATCATACATAAGCATTTTACCTTCCTTTGATTTATGCTTATGTTATATCATTAAATACGTTATTTGTCAATGCTACAACGTTCAGGAAAGCGAATCACATTGACAGATTTTTTTCTTCCTTGACTTTGCGCTTGAATGCCAAAAACGCTTCGGCATACGAACAACATTCAAACTTGTCGATTATCGACTTGTCTTTAGTCAATAATCCGTAGGCTCGTTCAAGCTGTTCTTCGTCAAGTCCCGAAAGAAAGCCTTTGGCGTGCGTATCGGCAAGCATGATTTCTGAAAACTCATGAACCATCTGCGCACGCGCCAGCTTGCGAATCAGACGTTCCGAACTGTCAAAGCCCAAAGCAAGGTCGCCCAGTCGCTTGTCCTGCCCCACGCCGTTGATTAATTCGATTTTTTGTTTCTGGTACAAGTCGTCAAAAATACTCTTTGCTTCTTCAATTTTCAAAATAACCACCTCAATAAAACATTATCGTCTTCTTGTTCTTGTTTATCGCTTTGCACAGGCTTTCCAATTTGGAATAGTCTTCCGTCGAAAGCTCGTTGGCTTTTTGAGCATAACTAAAGTCGAACGTCATCTTATGACGCTCGGCTTTAAGGAAACTTGTATAATCGGGAAAAGCAACGATGAACGCTCCGCCCGCCCGCACGACCTGGTAGCCGTCGAAAAGCTGAGCCATGCTCAAGGGATGCCCGTTGCCAGCTTTTGCTTCAATCGATATGTACTTGCCTTTGTATGCTCCGTAATAATCAGCAGTTCCGTTTTTCTGATACTTGTTCGCGTGCTTTTTTCGCCAGTAGACGTCCGCACCGAACCCGTCAAGGTCGTGCTTTATGAGATTGTCAACGCTTATTTCTCGCATTTTTTATTCCTCTTTCTGTTTCAGAAGATACCCGAAAACGAACAGAAAAAGAATGCTTCCGCAAAACATCGAACACGTTGCCAAGTTGAACGCAGTGTTGATATGTCCCATGAAAAGCAATATGAACGCTCCGATGAAGCTTAAACTGCATCCTGCCGAAAGACTCATCATTGTTCCAAATATAATCTTCTCGCTTATAATTAATCATCTTCTTTCTTTTTTTCGCAAAAAAGACGGGTTTGTTCCCGTCGTTTGCAAGTTTCAACCTATGCCGTTCAGCATAGGCAAGATACTAGAATTCATATGGCGAAAATGGCGTTGTCGGTTTCGACCCATGCCGTTCAGCATAGGCAAGATACAAGACCATGGTATATGGTTTCGACCCATGCTATTCAGCATAGGCAAAACACCGTTGCATTTTAACCCTATTCTATGGCATAGACTGTTGAGCCAACTGAAAATCAGTCAGACCAACATTAGACTGGATACGGCGGTTGCGAACCTTATTCTATGAATAAGGCTTTCGTCTTACATGCTAATTAAGAGTCCTTTATAGTCCGTACGAAACCAACGGACTTATAACGAATATGGGAGTCGAACCCATACCCGCTACTGATAAAGTTGAAATTATCTAAGGATGCATCACAAGCCGACCGTCGGCAAGATGTAACGACTGACTTTAGATGGTGATTTCGACCTATGTCATTCAACACAGGCAAGATACTTATGATGTATCGCAGACAGTATGACTATTGGCTTCGACCCATGCCATTTAACATAGGTAAAACACATTTCAGCAACAATTTCAGGCGGAACATCGGGTTTCGACCTATGCCATTCAACATAGGTAAAACACTTCTCAAAATTGCATTGTTTCTATATAGTAGGTTTCGACCTATGCCATTCAACATAGGTAAAACACCGTTGTATTTTAACCCTATTCTAATGACATAGACTGTTGAGCCAACTGAAAATCAGTCAGACCAGCATTAGACTGGATACGGCAGTTGCGAGCCTTATTCTATGAATAAAGCTTTCGTCTTACACGCTAATTAGGAGTCCTTTTGAGTCCGTACGAAACCAACGG
>OFMB01000562.1_pt1 | contig 21678 bp, 15 predicted proteins | sample 1541111 | NCBI WGS metagenome assembly OFMB01 (sample SAMN04209241, study PRJEB22552) | human gut metagenome | biome: gut; material: feces | host: Homo sapiens | place: USA: Oklahoma
GCCGGTGTGCAAAAAGTGTGCAAAAGTGTGCAGAGCCCCAGAAAAAGGAAAATCCAACGAGGAATCTTACGATTCTTCGTGGGATTTTGGTGCGCTCGAGTGAACTCGAATCCCTGGCCCTCTGATTAAAAGAGAGTAATTCTCAGGATAACTTCGTCTTTATATTCATCAAATTTACCGATAACGCGTTATTTTCATCTCATTCAGTTACAGACTACTCTGCATTGTTTCTGTGCATTGTCGCATTTTTGTCGCGCATTTTTACAATACTATAAATAGGACTTCATTTATTTCCCAGCTTACAGTTCCTTAGCAGATTTTTCTCGTAGGATATATAATAATTTTCAATTTCGATTGTGCTGTAATTAGACAGATCTCATATGGAAAGATTTCCATTGTCGCACAAAAAGTTACTGGCTCAGATGCTAAATTTCACCGGGCGTGATTTTGAGCCATGGTGTGGGAAATGTAGTCATTTCGTTCGATATAGAGCAATCCTATTCGTTCCGAGTTACATCAATTACCATTTATATAAGAAAACCGCGTGAACTGCCAGAGCTATAACTCTACGCTCCGACTGATCCACACGGCTCTAAAATATTTATTTCAGCTTTTCGAGAATCTCATCTGCCGTCATACCGGATGCCAGCAGCTTTTTCAGTACAGCTTCAGCTTCGGCTTTCTTTGCGGATTCAGCAGCCTTCGCTTCGGCACCCTTTTTCTTACTCTCCAGCTTCACCAGTTCTTTTCTTGTTCCAACTAAAGCCCAAGATTTTGTTCGTGCCCCTAAAGTGGCTCAAATATTCATTGATATTCACAGGGTCGGATTGGCCTATGTTTTTAAATATTCGCCTGTAAGTTCTTTCAGCCCGGTCATACAGTACCCAATTTCTGATACCGATTTGAATGACCGTTTTCATTACAATAAAAAATCTTCGATTTTTGTACCGATATGGATATAAGTTCCGGTCAACGATCAGCATTCACTCTCCACTGAAATCTTCCATCATTTCCTCATAAATCGAAAGGATACCTTCTTTCGCGGTTGGTTTCCACCCCAAACCGTGAATCGCTGCTGTATCCAAATCCATATACAGCGTTCCCAGATACTCCCTATTCTCCTGCACATCGTACTGCACACATAGCCCATATTTATCTGCAACCTTCTTTGCCATCTCCGCAACCGAGCAATACGTGTTTTTATCTGCAACATTATAAATTTTTCCTGCAGCACCATCGATCAAAATCGTCAGGATGGCAGTTGCTGCATCTTCTGTTGACAGATAGCTCCGGCTCGTCTCTCCGCGTGTTTTCAGTACGATTGGTTTCTTTTCTTTTATACAGCGTGCAAAATATCCGAATATTCGGTTATCGTTATAGCTAACGCCTTTTCCAAATGTCTGTGTCAATCGGGCAATCTTGCAGGGAACGCCATATTCTTCAGCATATGCAATGCACAAAGACTCCGAAGCAATCTTGCCGATGGGATAGCTATTTCTCAAATTCAAGGGGCTGAAAGCGCCTGCCTCGTTTTCTGTAACTTTATGACCTTTTGGAGGCTGTCCGTATACTTCCATGCTTGAAAGATAGACAAATCCTCCTACTTTTTTCTCCTTTGCCAGCTCCAGCAGCTTTATCGTTCCTTCCAATGCAGTTTTTAAGGTTTCGACTGCTCGATCAACAAATGACCTGCTTGCTGTCTGGCTTGCACCGTGGATAACATAGTGAATCTCCATTGGAAGCTGCGGAAGTTCTTCTACTGTCCCCAGCACCAAACTTACCTGCTGTGGCTCTGAAAGAGTTTCAAGTATCTTATTTCCACGCTCTTTATTTCGGACAAGCGCAATGATTTTCGCATTCAATCCCTTTTCATGATTCATCTGATCCAGCGTTCGTATAACGGCCGAACCGATCAATCCAGTTGCCCCCGTAATCAGGATCGTTTTATTTTTTAGCTTTTCCCAATTTATGCTTTTTAGCTGGTCACAGGTGTATGCTTCTTTATTCATTTATATTTTCTCCCTTGTAAGCTCTCACTGTTTTAACGCCCCTTTGTATATATGCGATGCCCCAGTCAAATTCTTTTCGCATGAAAATATAGGTGAGAATTGCAACCGCAAGCAAATATAAAATCATACCTACGGTTGCCTTGAATCTCCCCAAAAGCAGAAACAGAACAGGGATTGTCAGGAGATACGCCCACTGTCTGGATTCGATTTTAAGCGTAGGAAAATCCATTACGCTCAGCACGAACCAAACGCAGGCGGTCAGCATCGTACCTATGGCAAACGCTTCTTTACTTTTCATCAGCATATAGAGAACCGCATTGAACACTGCCCCGAGAAGGACAATAAAAGAAAGTTTTATAAAGTATACAGTCTGCCGCCTTTGTGCCTTATACAGGTTGATATAAATACTCTTTACCTGAATGAAAAAGAACTGACCGACAAACAGGTAAAAAATGACATCTGCTGCGGCAATATACTTGTTCAGATAGGTCTCCAGTATGAACTTGGCCGGGAAGGCCGCGGTTATCAGGAATGCACTGAATACCGACACCAGGTTTCGTACCTGTTTGATCTGTTGATTTGTTACGCTGCCGCAAAAATAGTTATACAGTGTGGTTGAAACCGGCGTGACCGCAAAATTGATGAAATTTTCGATGCTCACCGCAAAACTGTATTCAGCAAATGCGACAGTGTCCATTAAAAACTTGATGAACCACCGATCCATTCCGGTCAGGATGATAGAGCTGAAATTTCCGAGCATAAGCAAAATACCAGAACGGATATTCTCGGAAAAATATTTTACATCGAATACTACATATTCTTTGGCCTCTTGGCACATCGTTTTTGAAATGCGGTATTCCAGGGTAATCCAGATCAGAACATAGCATACAAAATATCCGTACAGATAGACCTGCATTTTATCTATGTGTAGAACGAAAAGAGACACCATATTGATGAGAAATAAAATAACGGTGCTTGCATTGATGGCTTTGCTGTAAGAATCAAAGTCTCCTATTGCCTGAAAGATGGTCTTATAGCCAACGAACATATTATACGGCAGGATAGACAGCGCAACCAATACCATTACCAAATCTCTCATAAAGAGTGCTACTACGGTGGCTGCGAAGCACATGATAAATTGAAAAATCCTGAGGGTAGACAGTTCCCGTTTGAAAACTCTCGTATCGATTTCGGTATAGCTTTTTCCGCCATACTTCAGATACATTCCATCCGCATATCCGAGATGCAAAATGCCGATATAGTTGATGTAGAACTGATAACTTTTTATTGCAGCGTAGGTTTCAGTTGAGAGATGCTTTGGCAGGACAAAGTTCGTTATCAACGTTACAACGAGATTTAAAACATTTACGATCAAAATTTTAATGATTCCGCTTTTAAGATTATTCTTCACTTTTGATTCACCGTTTTAAGATATGCAGCTTTCCTTTGAGCGTAAGTTTATACCGTGTTGCAAAATTATACCACAAGAACATTAGAATAATCTGGAGTACCGTTGTTAGCGAGATAAGCGATTGACTATATTGATCGATCGACATCAACACGATCCAATAGAACAGGTATCCATACAGCATGATCCAGTATGGGGTAGCTTTTGTGTCCCGCCACTTGATTTTTCCATAGTAAATCCATGCAAACAGCCACGCGACCAACACGGTAAACAGCAACATTCCGCCAAAACCAAAGTCATGCAGCGGACGGCGGAAAAATGTATATACATTTCCCCGCGAAAGCTCATCCAATCGGATCATATCAAGGTTGACATTTCGGACATCCAGATCAAAACCAAGCCTATTCAGGAAGTGGAGTACACCGATCAAAGTTTCCTCTCCAAATACCTTTGGCTTTGTAATATTACTTTTCAAATACAAATCGAACAGCTGGATACTTCCACCAACATAAAAGCCAATATAGCGAAGCAGCCTCTTGTTTGTCGCACGCCCCATCCAGGATAGTGAACTGTAAAAAAGCGGCATACCTATCAGCATGCATAGCACACCAACGACAACAACTTTTCCCGTCAGGACTTTATGCCATCCTACCTTGCGGTGCCACAGGATATACCACTCAATCAGAGCGGCAGAGGCAATCTGAAGGATATTTCCGCGACTGCCCTCCATAATATAAGAGAAAATATGTGCCAATACTAATATTATGTGGAATATATACGGTAACTTTTTCTTGTCTCCAGCGAACCAGTTATTCAATAGAATATAAAGTGAAACATATCCCATTGCGTGTACCAGCTTGATCATCTGGTTCAAAACCATACCAGTCAGTGCGACCTTGGAGTCACTTCTCTGTGTCAGGGAAGTAATGATCGTCCGGTATCGCCCGAATACTCCTACGCCGGTTGCCGTATAGCCGTATCCTGCAACGATACGGCAAATCTCCATATAAAACCACAGCAATACTAAAACATCAAAAATCACCGCAAAAATCAACAGGCTCTTTTGGATCACGACCGGATGCATTTCGGCCTGATCGGCTTTTCGCACCCTGCGGATCTTTTTATTCTGCATCCCGTGGAAAAGTGCTTCAGCCAGAATAAAGGTAACCATTCCAGCCACAAGAATGAGAACGGAATCCAAACTATAATCGATCTTCCAGTTTTTGATATTCATAATGGCAAAGAACGTACTGATAACGAACATTGCACACATGATCACAGAAGGAGCCATGATGTCCCGCCCACTCAAGCAATAAGAAAGCCCAAAAAGGATGATTCCAAATAGCAGCAGTAAATAAATCGCGTTCATTTTTTCCTCGCATTTTTACGCTGCGTATGAATACACCAGATGGAGAGCAGCAAAGTATTCCAGTCAAGTGCAAACAAAATATCCTGTATTGCGATTTTCGGTTTTTGGGGCAGTTCTTTCATCGCTTCCTTTAGAACGCCCTTACTCGGCAGTTCATCTGCCGCTTTTAACCTTTTCAACCATGCATTTTTTTCAGAGACAGTCAGTGGACAATCTGCGTGACACAAAGTTCTTGTCATAAGGGAAGCATACTTGCTCCGATGCTGCACTACAATCTTTGACGAAACACTGTATTTTGCAAGCCATTTGGATTCTGCGGCAAACACATTAACGATATCCGTCAGCCGTCCTTCATGATATTTTTCAGAAGTGCTTTGTTCCAACCTTGAATAATGGATAAAGAGGATCTGTGGGATGAAAACGATTTTTTCTATTTTCTGCAACAACTGAATATTAAATGTAAAGTCTTCCATGCCCGCACGAATACTTTCGTCGAACCGGACATGAAGGCTCTCGATCAGAGAATGTCTATATAAGCCATTCCATAAGACCCGAACTGTTTTATTCAGCAATTCATAATCATTTTGGACAAGCTCTTCCACACGGATTACCTGCTCTGGGACACATTCATCCGTATTTCGTGTCACGACTCCGGAATGGCTGTATTCCGATCGATAGGAAAACTTCACCAGTTCAGCATCTGCTTTTTCTGCCGCAGTAACGGCCAGCTCCAGATATTCCGGCTGATAAAGATCATCATGGTCGCAAAAGGCAATATATTTTCCTTTTGCCACCTGCAAAGCAGTATTCCGGGCTTTACAGATACCTCCATTTTTCTGATGAATCATTACGATTCGAGCATCCTGCTTTGCATACGCATCACAAATCTCACCACTCCCGTCGGTGGCTCCATCATCCACAATAACCAGCTCAAAATCACGATAGGTCTGGTTCAAGACACTCTTTATCGTGCTCTCCACATACAGATGTGCATTATAGACTGGCATGATAACGCTTACCATTGGCGTATGACTCATAAATCCTCTCCTGTTTTACAACCCCATGATCTGTGAATTTTCAATAGCATCGACCAATGCGCGGAAGGTGTAGAAATCGGAAGGGGTCGTTATCTTTATATTTTCTGGTTTTCCCTCTACTGTATAGAGTTTATAACCGTAATGTCTCATCAGGCACGCTGAATCGATAAAATCTTGCCGCTGTTCCTTTTGCGCCTGCTCATGTGCGTTCAAGAGCTGCCCTAACACAAAGCTCTGTGGGGCTTTTGCAACCTGACACCGGTTCCGCTCAAGGATCTCCCCAACCTCGTTTTCCTGCCCTTTCATTACAATCGTTTCAATGGCCGGCGATACCGTGATGGCCGTGCCGTGAAGTTTTGCACATGCAATATTCTGCGTGATTGTTTCTGCGTCGATGAGTGGGCGCACGCCGTCATGTACTAATACGATGCTGTCGGATGGATAAAGCTCGCTGGCTTTCGATATCCCATTATAAATGGATTCCTGTCCTGTTTTTCCGCCGGGAACGATTGCTGCGACTTTTGTCAACCGATATTGCTCGATCAACTTGCTGCAATGCTCTATCCATTCTGCAAGCACGACCAATACGATTCCATCGATTTCTTTATGTTGCTGAAACTGCTGCAATGTGTACACGAGGATAGGCTTTCCGTGCAATTCCAGAAATTGTTTCGGAAGCGCCTTTGTATTCATTCGCTGACCAGTTCCACCTGCAAATATTACTGCGATATTCATTTTTGACCTTTCTTTGTTTTTTACAATTTGAGTTCAAGCAGAAGATGCCGTTCGCGTTTTTCTGCCGGAGGGATTTCCATATAATTTTTGTATAACTTTTTCAAATAATTATCATAGTCCGCAGTAATAGCGAATTTGTATTTTTCGAAATCAGCTTCTATCGTGTTCATATATGCTTCTCGCAAATAAAGTTCTCCAAAATATCGCTTTCTCCCAGTAGGAATCGTAACATATCTGGTTGATTCATCTTTGTATGATTTATTCCAGTTATTTGCCAAATGCGTCCAGCCATCTAGTGACATCCAACTTAACAACCAGCCGATCCTTGCCTTGGTCTGAATAGTTTTTCGGACTTGATTGTTTCCAGCAAAGAGAAAAAGAATATGCGGGTAATCGCGATAAAATCTTCGACACGACACTAAACCGCTCAGCACAATACATCCATATCCATGAATCTTTCGCACGAAACGATTATCGGGCGCATTTTCGATTATAAATATGTCTACAAATGCGCCACACTCGTCACTTGTTACATCCTCATACTTTCTCACAACGGTGTTCTTCAAAAGAACCTTAGCCATCAAGGAGCCGTAATTCTCTGTCTGTTCTGGGGTATGAATCCAATATTTATCGCCGTATTCTCTAGGGAAAAGTTCTCTGAATATTTCATAATCTTTTCGAGGCATATTCAAATCCATGTCGTCATCCCAAGGAATAAATCCATGATGTCTTACCGCTCCCAAACAGCTTCCACCGCCCAAAAACACCTTTAACTGGTGCTTTTCGCAGAACGAAAAAATATCAACCGCAATTCCCAATACAACATGCTGAAGTTTTTTTATCTGAGATTCGTCAAGTTCGATCCAACCTTTAGATGCATCTGCGTCCATGGTTTTTAATAATTCAAATGTCGATAGGTTCATAATCGAATAAATTCCTCTAATTATACTTTCAGAAGGCTGTCCTTTAATCTCCAGAATGCCTTCAAACTTCTCTTCAAATCTTCCGGATCACGTAGGCCGCGTGCAAGGCGATGAGCAATGTACCACGGACGCATATAATATTTTTTTCTTGCATAGGCACAGAAATCCACTAACTCCTGAGCAGAAAGCTCCGGTGTATTAATGATGCAGTTCAGCGTACCGTCCTCGTGGATATATTCATCGTACTTACCATTGATGTATCCATTGCTCTTTGCCCAGTTGTACGCTCCTGTTCCCGGATAAGGAATCAGTGGGAAGAACTGTGCTGTATCTGTCTTGAAACGCATTGCAGCTGCCAGTGTTTCCCGCATCGTTTCATGAGTTTCACCTTGATTTCCTACCATGTAGCAAGCATGAATCATCAATCCCGCCTTACGAGCGTTTGCAATATATGCCTCGATTTGCTCGACTGTTGTGCCCTTGTGAATGTTTTTCAAAATCTGCTGATTAACGCTTTCAATACCTGGAATAATCAGATGGCAACCAGCCTTCTTCATCAAACACATGGTCTCATAATCCAGATTTACACGAGCATTACACAGCCAGCGAATTTTCTTATTGATGCCTTTCTGAATCATCATATTGCAGATTTCAGAAACGCGCTGCTTATTAATAGTAAAGGTATCATCCTCGAACACGATTTCTTTCACGTCCGGGAAGTTGTTTACGATATACTCGATTTCACCAATGACATTTTCCGGACTGCGCAGACGATAGTTATGGCCATGCAATGTCTGAGGATAAACACAGAAATTGCACTGTGCCGGGCATCCACGTCCAGTAAAAAGCTGAATCGATGGGAAAGCAGCTGCCGGGAAAACATAATCCGTCACACAGAGTCTGCGTTTGATAAATTCTGCTGCGTAGGGAATATCGTCCAAATCAGTAATATGCTCAGCATCAGGGTTATGGATTACTTCACCATTTTTGCGATATGTCAGCCCCCGAACAGCAACAAGATCTGTACCATCGCGAAGGGCGATAGCCGTATCGCGTACAATATAATCGTACTCATGGCGAGCCAAACCATCAATCAGTTCGCTGATGCCCATAGTTTCGTCCGGAGTTGCAGACGGATGAGTGCCGACAAGCATAGTAAATGCGTTTGGGTACATTTTTTTGATTGTACCAGCAAACTCTACATCGTTATAAATAGACGGTGTACTGGTATCAAACACAAATAGTTTTGCATCTGCCGCTTCCTTCTTCACAAGTTCAATTGTCTGCTCCTTGTTCATCTGCTTAGCAGGCGCATCAATGAAAGCCACATCGAAACCATTCTTTTCGGCAACACACGCAGCATAAATCAACCAAAGCGGATAGTACAAAACACCACTGTGTCCAATAGAAGGGCTTCTGGATTCGCGAGAAAACTTACCGTATTCAGCCTTAAATGGGGGGTTAATAAAACATACCTTCATTTTGATTCTCCTACTATTTTATTTCAGGTTCCTGTATTTCAGCAGACCTTTTGCCATATACCAGCACTCATAATAAATCGCTTCCATCGGATTTAACCCGATATACCGATAGGTATTCCAATTCATCTTCGCAGCTTTGACTTTGTTGCCCGATTTCGATGACTTTGCCAGCCGATAAATAAGCAACGGTTCATCTACGCCATAGGCCTTTCGTCCATCCTTTAGGATGCTGAGCCAAATTGCAAAGTCTTCATGCATTTTATCGCCTACCGCATAGTACTTTGCATATAGCTCTTTGCGGACAAGCGCAGAGGAATTGGATAAGACATTCTGTTTCAACAGCTGCCGGTAGGTAACTTCTGCAGGAGCAGCTAGATACCAGTCAATTGGTTTTCCATCCGCATCCATGAAAGCCGATCCGGTAAACAGCAGGTCTGCATTTGTTTTCTTTTGAAGCTTGATCTGCTTTTCCAGTTTCTCCTGTGCCCACGCATCATCGCTGTCAAGAATCGCAATCCATGAACCTTTCGCTTCTTCCAGTCCATGCTTGCGCGTATAGGACACACCGCTGTTCTTTACATTAGAGATAAGACGGACACGACTATCCTTGGCCGCAATACTTTTGACCAACTCTGCCGTTCTGTCTGTTGAGCAATCATTGACCACAAGAAGCTCAAAATTCGTGTACGTCTGGCTCAAGACTGAGTTAATTGCCTGCTCTATTGTTTTTTCAGCATTGTACGCTGCCATAATGATACTGATCAGACCAAAATCATTCTGCATCATTCTTCCGTCTCCTGCCCCATCGCCGTGGTCGCACCTTCTGCCACACCTTCCGTGCTCTCCGGCATAAACAAAATCTTCACCGTTGCCAGCATGATCTTCAAATCTTCAATCAGGCTTGGATGTGCAATGTACATCAGATCCATCTGCAGTTTATCGTAGGGGGTGGTGTTATACTTGCCATAAACCTGTGCATAACCGGTCAGGCCAGCCTTTGCCTGTAGACGCAGCGCAAACTCCGGCATTTCTTCGCAGTACTGGGCGGCGATCTCCGGACGCTCCGGGCGGGGGCCGACGATGGACAAGTCACCCTTGAGGATATTCAGCAACTGAGGAAGTTCATCCAAACGGCAGGCACGGATAATATGGCCCACCTTGGTAATACGGTCATCCTTATCGCCGGTGGAAAGGCGGGCCACGCCGTCTTTTTCTGCATCCACCCGCATGGAACGGAACTTGAGGATCTCGAACTGCTTGCCGTCTTTGGTCAGGCGAACCTGTTTATAGAATGCAGGGCCGCCGTCCGACTTGACTGCAATGGCCGTAATCAGGAAGAGTGGGCTGAGAACGATCAGCGCAATCAGGGAGATCACAATATCCATTGCCCGTTTCACAAACAGATACTCCGGGCTTGCCATATAGCGCCCCACCCGCAGAACCGGCAGATGGAACATGTGCATCGGCTGTGAACCGCTCATAATCACATCACCCACACGAGGGATCACAAACACATTGATGCCCTGTCCCACACAGTATTTCAGGATGATATTGCGCTCATGGCTGTGGACACCGCTGATGAACACGCTCTGCATTCCATCCAGCAGGCTCAGGTCGTTCAGGCATTCCTCAACGTTCAAAGTCATCTTGACATCGTATTTTTTTGAAAGGCCGTACTCATTGATGAGCTTTTCCAATCCATGCCGGACATCGTAGACCACTGCGGTGGACTGAGGCGAAAAGGTCCGGAAATACCAGCTATGGGCGCATTTTGCCCAAATTGAAGCCATCACGACCTGTCCGACAATCGCCGCAATACCCGGCAGAATATTGCAGAGCCGCCGGGACATCAGGCAGATCACGATATACAAAATGCCGTCTGTCGCCATTGCCGCCAGCACTTGCCCATAAATCAACTCCGAAATACGCTGCAAAGACATCCAGAACGCATCGTAGACTTTTCCCAGCAGGAAGAACAACACCGCAAACAGACCGATCATGGTCCAGTTGCCCCTCCAGCCAAACTTTGCATAGACCTGATATGAATAATACAGCTCCCAACAAAGTGCAAACGGAATTGTGATCATTACCAAATCGATGATTTTTACGATCTTCAACATCACATCATGCTGAAATTTTGACATAGTACCCCCATAACTCCTTCAATTGTTTTCTTTGGTTCTCATCAGCCTTTCTGATGTTGCCATGCGTCGAGCTTTTTCCACTGCATTTCAACAGCATCTAATAAAGCCATATAGTCCTCCTGCCGCAATCAAGGAGTATCCTCCATTTGGATCATGGAAGATACCGCTTATTTTTGTTCTTATGTCAATTCTCACACTATTTTATCATAAATTTACCAGTACTTCAATAGAAATACCATGCGCTGCCACGGGTTGTCGGGATAAAAACCAGCATTTTCACGACATCTTCTCTAATTTCATCCAGCAAGTGCAAATTACGGTAATTCAGAACTGGTATGTCTATGCATAAGGGGTCAGGCAAGGGTCAATCAGAAGGATGCATTTAGATGGCAAAACGAGGAGAAAACATCCATAAGCGAAGGGACGGCCGCTGGGAGGGGCGTTATATTAAAGGGCGCATCGCCGAAGGAAAGCCCGTATGGGGGTACCTGTATGGGTATGCTTACGGAATAGTCAAAGACAATCTGATGAAATGAAAAGTCCTGTCCGGAGCCTTACACAATTATTGGGATGGTCTCTTTTGTCCCGGACTGGGGAGAACAAACAACTCTTCCTTTCAGCCAGAATAACCCCCGGCTCCAGATTTTTAACTACCCCCACCCCACTTCTGACTACCTCTGACTTCCGCCAAACAAAAAGGCCAGCATATCATACGCAAATCGTACAATACACTGGCCATTCCGGTTATTCCCTTATCCAGCTTTCTGCGTGAGCCACTTTTCCACTGTGTCCATGCTGAAGCCAATCGCTCTTGCAATCTGCTTTACCGTCAGACCCTGCTCATAGAGGTTCTTCGCCGTCATCTGAGCCTGTTCTTCCCGACTCTCTGCATGACCTTCTGCATAGCTTTCATCTCTCAGGTCTTCCATCACTTTACACATTTCGCTCACTCCCTTCGGATTTTCCTTCAGATACCGGGTCTTTTCGGCAAGGATCTCATAATTCATATCATCGGCGCTGGTACAGTTGAAGTCGTGCATCAGCTTGCCAATGTCAGAGTCATCACGATATTCACCGTTTACATACAGGACTAAACCGGAATGTCCTACTCCATCCGCAGATGCCGCCACACCGCAGGACGACATTACATGATATTCAAAATAAGATGTTCAGATACTTTTCTGCTTCTGTGCGGATAATCTGCAAATCATCTTCATATCCCATGACTTTGCAAATGTAAAAAGCTTCCCGATAGCGTTCGACACTCTCCTCCTTTTTTCCAAGAAAGAAGTCGCATTCAGCTTCGATTTCCAAACACGAGTGAAGCACCTGATAATGTCCATATTTTATACATGCTTCTTTTCCGTATCTTGCCACCTTTGCGCCTTCCTCATACTTTTTCGACAAATCCAACGATCTAGCAAAATTATACAAAACCAAGGGAAGCATCCTGTTTGAAGTAACCGTTTCCGGAAGATGCTTTCTTATATATTGAAGCAGTCGATAGAAAATATCGGCTGCTTTTTCATTGTCACCGCTCAAAGAATACGCATTTCCAATTTGATTGACCAGTTTCATTTCATCCAATGTAAAGAGAAAGTCTTCAATTTTGTCCAGTTGAAAATCCGGTATGGTCATCCGAATGGCTTGCAACAACATTTGAATCCGCTCGTCATTTGAATATCTTTTATCCAATCCTCCCAAAAGGACTTTCGATCGAAGAATAAACTGTTGTGTGATTTGATCATCCGGCTTTGCAATTTTCTCAAGCCGACTTATTTTGTCAAAGCCCTCCTCAACGCACTTTAGCGCATTACAGGAAACAATTTCCTTCTTGAGTGCTTCTATTTCCAGTTCTTCCGGTGTTACCAACGCATAATATCGGTCATCCGGCAGACCAAGGCGCTGCAGAATCGCATTGATTCGATTTCGGCTGGGGGTCTGTTTTCCGTTTTCAAATCTGGACAATGTAACGGATTCACAAATGCCTGCACAGACCTGCTCCTGTGTCAACCCGAGATCCAAACGCCGCTGGCGGATATACTCCCCCAATTTGTAATTCTGCATTTAGCAGCTCCCTCCAAACTTTAGTATTGCCATAATTGTAATATACTAGATTTTGTACATGTGTGCAAGCGTCTCTTGTGCAAACCTGTCGTCCCATGTAATTTTTTATTACACCAGACGATATGGTCAATCGAAACCTTTTGTGATAAGATACAGGCACATGAAATGCATTCTAAGCTCTTTGACATACGCATGGAGGAAACAATGATACACTATCTGAAAAAGCAATGGAGGCTCAGTGCCCTCACCTGCTTGTTTGCCATCATCGCCTATGGTGCTCAGGCTCTGATTCAGCTTGCCTTGATGAAGGTTTTTGATGCCGTGGTATTGCTGGATCTGCGGAGTACTATCTTTTGGACGGCAGTTGATCTGACCTGCTGGGGAGGCTATTTTCTTTTTACTGCTTTACAGGAGCATTGTCAGGCCAAAACAATTCGCGCTTTGAACAATACGGTGCGAGATGGGCTGTATCACTCCTTCCTGCGCAAGAGCCATACCGATTTTCATCAGTCCGACACCGGAGAATATCTCGCCCGGCTGACCAATGATATGAAGCAATTAGAACAGCTTGCGTGGATTCCCTTCTTCGGCTGTGTAGGCAGAATTGCGCAGATCGTGTTCAGCATTTTGGGACTTGCCTTTTTGCATTGGTCGCTGGTTGTTTTTTCCGTGATCACAGCAGTTGTCCTTTGGCTCTCCCCAAAACTGTTCCAGAAGAAGTTGGAACTACTGGGGCAAAGCTGCGGTGTGCAGCAGACTGCCGCCATCAACCATTTGAAGGACCTTCTGACAGGCTTTGACGTACTCCAGTTTTTTGGCAGAGGAAATCTCTTTCTCCAGCAGGGAAATAGAATCAGCGATGACATCGAAAAGCCCGGTTGCCAGCTGAGCTATGAAAAATCTCGCATGGAGGCGTTGATTGGCTTTATCAACGTCGCACTTCAGCTCGGCTCGCTTGTGCTGATTGCTGTGCTGACCAGCATGGGACTTGTCACCACAGGCACACTTGCAGGTGGTGTCAATCTGATCGGAGGCGTGGCAAACGGCTTTAACAGTTTGGCCGGTTTGCGTCTCTCCCTCTCAGCCAGCAAGCCCTACTTTTGCAAGCTGCCAACGGTCGATACTGATTCCAAATCGGAAGAGGTTGCTCCTATGTCACCACTGAAAGCCTCCATTACGGTAGATAGAGTTTCTTTCGGCTATGATGAGAAAAAGCCCATCCTGAAAGATGCCTCCTTCCACTTTGAAAAGGGCAAAAAGTATGCCCTGACAGGACCCTCCGGCTGTGGAAAATCCACTCTGCTCAAGCTGCTTTTGGGCTGGCTGCCGGACTACAGCGGTACGATTTCGTTTGACGATGTGGACATTCACACCATTACACCCGCTCAGCTCCAGCAACAGATGAGTTACATTGAGCAGAATGTGTTCCTGTTCAATACTACGATTCGGGAGAACATCACACTGGGTGAAGATTTCTCGGAAGAGCAGCTGCATGCGGCCATTCAGGGCAGTGCCCTTGCCGCAGATTTGGCCGCCATGCCCGATGGCCTTGACACTGTTGTAGGTGAGGATGGCAGTAATCTTTCCGGCGGTCAGAAGCAGCGTGTCGCCATTGCCCGTGCCCTGATTCACAATCGCTCCATCCTGCTGGTGGACGAGGGTACCAGTGCGCTGGATCAGAAAAACGCCGACCTTGTGGAAAAGAGCCTGCTTACCAATCCCGACCTGACACTGATCCTCATCAGCCACCACCTGTCGGCAGCGCGCCGTGGGCAGTTCGACCGTGTGTATGAGCTGGCACCTGTAACGCAATGATCGCCCTGTAATTTCCCCTCAAATCATAAATACGCCCTGCATGCCGACCAGTGCCGGTGTGTGGGGCCTTTTGCAGTGAAACCGAAACGCTCCACAAGGCTGCTCATATCCTGACCACCAAGGACAAGCCTGCCGATTGCACGGACGACCCCTTCCTTGTGGAGAAGATGTGTGCCGAGTTGGAGGGCCGATGCATAGTAGTTCAGCGTGGTTGAGGTCTGTGCATGTCCAAGCCGCCCGGAGACCGTTGTGATCGGTACATGTGCCGCAATCAGGATGCTGACATTCGAATGGCGGAGGCTGTGGAAGTGAATTGATGGGAGATCGTGTGCTTCCAGAAACTTCGGGAACCAGGACGAGATGATATCCGGGTCCATCGGCTCACCATTCCATTTCGTGAACAGCATATCATTGTCCACCACTTTTCCATTTTCCAGTGTGACCTTGCGCACCCACGCTGAACCGATCCGGAACCTCTCCGCTTTCTGGTATCGCCGGTACTCCTGCAGCAGTTCCACGCAATCCGCTCCAATACGCAGGCATCTCTTGCCTCGTCTGGTTTTCGGTGTGTTGAACACAAGGCCTATCCCGGGGATGGACTGGACTGTCCGCTTGATGGAGAGCGTCCCCTTCTCAAAGTCAATGTCCGACCAGCGAAGGGCACAGATCTCACCCCGCCGGGCACCAAGCAGCAAGGCCAGCTGAGTGATCACGCTGTACTGCGGCGGTGCATCCAAGAGGGCATCCAACAGCTTTGGGATCTCTTCCTCGGTCAGCACCCGAACATCGATTTCCTCGGCTTTGGGGTGTTCTGCACGGGAGCACGGATTTTCGTTGATCAACCCCCACTGAACCCCTTTCTTAAAGATGCTGGAAAGCATGGCCTGGTATCGGATGACGCTGTTGTTGTTCAGCTTCCCGTCCTTTTTGGTATGCTCTACAAACGCCTTTGAGAAGGTCAGCCCCACTGTAGCGGACACCTTTTCCGCCGTCTTTCGGCTGACACGCTTGCCTGCGTAGACCATCCGCATGGTGTCCTGACCGATCCCGGCCTGTTTCGCCAGTTCACCCCGGGTTCCACGTGGGAGCAGCTTCAGAAGGGCTTTCGTGGCGGTGTAGGTGCTATCCCGGCGAACACCCTTCTCTTCCAGATTGTTGTAGAACGCCATCACGTGCGCCGGTTTGATCTTGGACACCTTGAGAAGCCCAAGTCCGGCGCTGATCCGGCTACGCATCCTTCTATAATCGTAGAGCGTCTTGGCCTTCAGCTGCTTGTTGGCGTATTCCTCAAACCAGCGGTCGATCAGGTCATCCAGCAGCATGTCTGAGTCCAGCACGAAGCCGTTCGTGACCTGCTGCTCAAACAGAACCGCCTGCTCCTGCACCCACTTTTCGGCTTTCTTCTTACCCATCCCGGCGGGTGGCGTTACGGTCTTGCACCGGGTGATGACCTTATCGTCCTGCGTTCGGCCGTTGTAGACTCGGACAAGATACGACATGGAGCCGTCCTTCTTCGCTTTCAGTAGATGTCGAAATGTAATCGTTCGGTCATCAAAAGATATATCCTGCATCTGCATTTCACAGACTGTTGCTTCTCGTGCTGCTGTTCCCAAAATAAAGTTGATGATAGCCCAACTGCGCCAGACAACAAAGCTGTCCTCACGTTTCGGCGGCTGAATCAGTGCACAAAGTTCTTCCTGCGTGTAAACGACCTTGATGGTTTCTTGTGCCTTTACCATCTTGATTTTGAACGGTGCTATTTCGTCCTGCTCCATACACCAGTAAAGGAACACTTTCACCGAACGGATATAGTGGTTGACGCTGTTTGCGGTCATTCCGCTATCCGTCAAGTGGATAACATACCGCTTGAATCCTGCCTCATTCACGGCTAACTGCTCATCTGAAAGGAACTTCAAGAACCGTGTAATATCATACCGATAGCCGTTCAACGTGGCTTCTGCTGTGCCAGAATACTTCTTATCGTCCAAAAAATCTTGCTTTAGATTATCAAACCGGACTGCACTTTTCTGAATCTTCTTCATTTTTGTACCTCTGACCTCTAAAATTTTTGAAAAAATCACAGGTACAAGCTCAAAAAGCCCGTATAAAACAAAAAAGACGACAAACCGTTTGATTCAACGATTTATCGTCCTTTTGGTGCGCTCGAGGGAACTCGAATCCCTGGCCCTCTGATTAAAAGAGCCCCTCAGGCGGGGTACTCTGATTTTGAAACTTTCGAGTTTATGCCGTTTTTGCGCAAAGCATCGTGATTTTTCACGTTGCAATTTCTGCGCCCTTTGTCGTATTTTGCAAGTCAGAGTGCCCATTGCATCCCTTGAAACCGTGCAAAAACAGTGCAGAAACCGTGCACTTACTCTGGGACAAATAAAAAATGATGATTTTTGATCCATGACTTGGTGGCGATTTGAGTGACCACAAAGGTAAATTTGATACACGGAAAGAAGAATGCCCACTCGTCTGAGGAATTTTCAGGGGAGTGGGCATTTCTACGCAGGTGGTTAATATAATTTCGATTATGATAATTCAAATTATATTAACTCGTTCCAATAAAATATTAGTTCTGCCAATATTTCGGTTTGCAAAGCGATTTTACTTTCTACTTTCTTATAAACTGATACACTCCATATTGCGGAGATTCGACAATGCCAAGACGACGGAGATCCCGGATGATGGCATTGGCACGAGAAATCTTCACATCGAAGAATTGAGCCACATTGATGGAATGAAAAGAGTATTCGTATCTGTATCTTTTGAAAAGCCCTAAAGTTTTCTCTTTTGTTCTGCCTCCAAAGTTAGTCCCATCCAGCTGATTTTTGAAATTGGCTACCTCGCTGTCCATATCCTCTTTTTCTGAGGTTGCCACTTTTTCTTGGGAAGTTGCCACTTTTAGGGTCGAGGTTTCCACTTTTTCTTGCGGGGTTGCCACTTCTAGGGTCGAGGTTGCCACTTTTTTTGAAGAAGTCGATACTTTTGCAGGCTGAGCCTCCACACTTTCCATACTGACCTGTGCCGGAGTCGCTACACTTCTATTCGGCAGCGTAACGATAAAGAAATCCGAATCCGAGTAGAATGTCGGCTTCTGGGCTACTTCCACATAAGAGTTCAGGATACGGTCAATGCCGCTGCCACGGCGCTCCATAAAGCCAAGCCGTGAGAACACGTCTGAAATAACCTGATTGCGCCGCATAGACGGAATGTGCCGGATATCCATGTCCTGCACCCTGCGGCCATTCATCATGCCGCCCGGCGAAGTGATCTCCAGTCGGTCATCGAACACTTCTACATGAATCTCCGAACCAAGAATCTGATAATTCCGATGGATCAGCGCATTGACCAGCACCTCACGAACGGCCTTATACGGGTAATCACTGCGTTCTTCGCGGGTCATACCACGGATGCTCCACGGGTTTTTGCTGTTGTTGCGAACAAAATCTTCCGCATTTTGCAGCAGCGTGATCAGACTTGCACCCTGAAATTCCTTGTCATCCAGAGCATCTTCTTCAATGCTGCCTTTGTAGTTGCCTTTCCAGCGGGTGCAGAAAATACGGGATTGTTTCAGAACGCCCTGATCGCAAAGCAGCAAGCCGCCATTCGTGATTTGTCCATCATCTGTTACCAATCCTGCGGATGGCAAGTCTTTTTCGAGGTCGAAATCCTCTTTTTTCAGAGTCTTAAACGTCGCGGCCAGCAGTGTAAAACTGACATCGCCCATTCGATAAGAACTGGGCAGGGCATCAAAAGTCTGGTTCATGCCCTGCAAAATCAATTCGTTCAGTTCCCGTGAAGTGGCTTCTTCGGACTGGTCACCATGCCGCACATAGGCCGTATGGGAACCGTCAAAGGCATAATAATATGGATACGCCGGGCCGTCCTGTACTTCCAAATCAACGCAGGACTTGCCCTCTATTTCGACCTCCCGCACCCGATAGCGCGGCGTAGGGTCAATGCGGACTTTGATAAGTTCCGTCAATCTGCTCACCACAGCCTGCGGATTTTCCAATCCTACGACCTCACGCGGCTCATTCTTTACGCCAAAAATCAGGTGTCCGCCCTCGGTATTGGCAAATGCCGACACGGATTTCAGCCAGCTGCGCGGCTTTTTCTCTTCAAGGCGTTCCTTGTAATCAACATGAGAGGCTTCAATGTAATGGTCGAGGGGAAAAGGCATGGTATCACCTGCAATTCAGTTCAATATCGTTCAAGCGTATTATACCGTATTTTATTAGTATATTCTACCACTTTATGCGGTCACATGGGTGGCATTCTCTTTCACCGAATTGATCGTTTCCATCAGTTCTCCGCCCATTTTGCCATCAAACAGGCGGGTAAACAGGATGGGCTGGTCGAAAGGCGGTTTCATCAGGACGGCTTTGTTTTCCACATAGCCGTTCTGCTCAATGTAATGGATGACCTTCTGCACGAAAGCGATCTGCTTTGCATTCAGCGATTCATCGTTGATGAACTTGGAGAATGCCTGCATGGCAGCATCGTGGTCCAGCTTTGCCACTTTACGCACCAGCAGACCAAAGGGTGTATTCCGAAACTCCCGTGCATAGTCCTCTTTGCTGCCCAGCTCACAGGTGAAGATGTGTTCCAGCTCGGTATAGTCACCCCGGGAAAGCGGAATGTTCTGGGTCAACTTGTGGATGGCCAGCGTATCGGTGCGGTGCTCCATGATGTAGCGGTTCACACGTTCCCGGTACTCGCCGAAATCGTAGCCGGAATCCAGCGCTTTGCCCTCGGTCTGTTCCAGTACCGGGTCGGCAAGGGCCGTGTAGACAGGCTTTTGCCCTTCTACACCGTCCACCAGAAACTTGATAAGCTCCCGCAGCTCCTGCCGCATTTCCTCAAAGCGGAGCAAATCGTGGGAAGTCAGGAACTCGTCCGTCTGCACTTCCCGGATGAGCGGGAGCTCGGCCTGCACCTGTGGGATGGTTGCTTTCTGCTCCAACAGGGCGGCGGTGTTTTTCAGCTGCCGCTGTGCCCGCGTCAGTCCGGGCAGACCTTCCAGCTCACAGAGCACCAGACCGTACACAAAATTATCGAACCGCTTGGCCGCTTCATCCTTGTCGTCCAGCGAGATAAGCGGTGCGACTTCCCGCATCAGGGTGCCCTTGTCTGTTTCGCTCAGAGCGGTGAAGGCTTCCGGTTTCTGGTAGTGTTCCACGGCCTTCCGGTGCAGGCGCACAGAGACCAGTTCCGGGTTCAGTGCGCCCACCTCAGCCCGACAGGTTTCGGTAAGGATATTGCGCCAGCACTGGTATTTTTCGTCTGTATAGGCTCCATCCTGCAGCGCGGCGGCGATCCGCACCTGCTTGCAGAAAATGCTTTCGGACAGGCTCTTGGTGTCGGTGCTCTCGTAGCCGTTGGGCTTTTGGCGGAAGAACTCAAAGTTGCCGCAGTAGTCGAAGATCAAAAAGCGCCGCTTGCCGGTATATTCGCCGTCGATGGCATCCACGCAGGCAAGGGACGGGCAGAGCCGGGTGCCCCGGCCGATCATCTGCCAGAACTTCGTTTTGCTGCGCACTTTTTTGAAGAACACCAGATTCGTGCATTCCGGCACATCAATGCCTGTATCCATCATATCCACCGAGACCGCAATAAAAGGCGGCTTATCCGGCTGCTTGAAGTCGTCAATGATGGACTGTGCATAAGCATCGTCACAGACGACCCGCTGGATGAAGCCGGGATACTGCTGTTCCAGCTGCGGATACAGCTTGCAAAACCGCTCCCGGATGAACTCCGCATGGCGCTTGTTCTGGGCAAAGATGATGGTTTTGCCGATGCGGTCGCCGCCCGCCACCTTGATGCCCCGCTCCATCAGGTCTTGTAACACGATATCCACGGTGTTGGCGTTGAAGATGAACTTGTTCAGTTTTTCGGACGGGATAAAGCTGGGCAGGGTGTCGTCCTCGGCAAAATCGTCCTCGTAGCGGGCTTTGTCCTCCGGCGAAAGCTGGTCGTAGTGGATGCCCTCTTCCAGAAACTTCGTCCTGACCTCATAGTTGTAATAGGGCACCAGAACATGGTCTGTATAAACGGCAGTGTCATAATCGTAGGCGTAGGTAGGGATGCCGTGCTCCATCTCAAAAAAGTCGTAGGTATTACGGTCCACATCGGTTTTCGGGGTGGCGGTCAGACCCACCAGAACTGCATCGAAATAATCAAAAATGGCGCGGTATTTCTTGAAAATGCTGCGGTGGCTCTCGTCCACGATGATAAGGTCAAAGTGGGCGGGCGAAAACAGCGGCACGCCGTCCTTGGTCTTGGCGTTGTCGATGGCGTTGAGCATGGTGGGATAGGTGGAAAACACGATGCGCGCGGCCTTATCGTCCTTAGAGGAGCACAGATTGCACAGCGACTGGTCGGGCAGATACTTCTTGAAGTCGTCCTTTGCCTGCTTGACCAGCGCGGTGCGGTCCGCCAGAAAGAGCACGTTGGTCACATGACCGCCGCGGCTCAGCACATCGGTCAGGCTGGATGCGGTGCGGGTCTTGCCTGTGCCAGTAGCCATGACCAGCAGATTGCGCCGGAAGCCCTGCGTAATCTGGGCGCAGACTGCCCGGATGGCGTTTTTCTGGTAGTAGCGGTCGGTGATTTTATCGTCAATTTCGATGGTGTCCAGCGGCTTTTTCTCGGTGCGGCGGTTCATCAGCTTCTGCAAGTCGT